>Ga0268299_1000628_pt1 | contig 98049 bp, 75 predicted proteins | sample NOBtaG_FD_193484 | JGI IMG/M metagenome (GOLD analysis project Ga0268299, IMG submission 193484) | Activated sludge microbial communities from bioreactor in Nijmegen, Gelderland, Netherland - NOB reactor | ecosystem: Engineered > Bioreactor > Aerobic > Activated sludge | place: Netherlands...
TCGTCCGGCGGCTTGCGCCGCCGGCTCGCGGCTGGCGGGATTGACCCTCCGGCGGCTGCGCCGCCTTCGGGATCCCGCCACGCGTGCCGCTGCGCGGCCCGCTCGTCCGGCGGCTTGCGCCGCCGGCCAACGCCCGCCGAATGAAATGAGCCGCCCTCGAATGGGGCGGCTCACTTCATTCATCGGGCTGGCGGGATTTGAACCCACGACCTCTTGACCCCCAGTCAAGCGCGCTAGCCAAACTGCGCTACAGCCCGTCGAGTTGGACGCGGCAGTGTAGCCGCGCGCCGCGGTGTGCCCCGTCACACGGGCGGCGCCCCCTTCATGCATCAGCGGACAGGGTGGGATTCGAACCCACGATACGGCGTTAGCCGTATACAGCATTTCCAATGCTGCTCCTTCAACCGCTCGGACACCTGTCCAGAAACGCCTAGTGTAGCCGCGATGGACGGCGTCATCGTGATCGACAAACCGGTCGGCCCGACCAGCATGCGCGTGGTCGAACGCGTTCGCCGCGCGGCCGGGGGAGCGCGCTGCGGCCATGCGGGCACGCTCGACCCGCTGGCCAGCGGCGTCCTGGTCGTCGCGCTCGGCCGCGCCACGCGATCGATCGATGCGCTCATGGCCGGACCCAAGCGCTACGAGACCGAGATCGATCTCTCGGGCGTGACGGAGTCGCTCGACGCGGAGTTCGAACCGCAGCCCGTCGCCATCGGCGAGATCCCCTCGCTGGACGCGATCGAACGAACGATCGCGAGCATGCGCGGCGAGTTCACGCAGACGCCGCCGGCCTACAGCGCCGTCAAGATCGGCGGCCGACGCGCCTATGCACTCGCGCGCAGGGGTCGCGCCGAGGAGCCGCCGGCGCGCCTCGTGCGCGTGCATTCGCTCGAGATCATCCGCTACGACTTTCCGATCGTCGCCCTGCGCCTGCGCTGCGAGAAGGGCTTCTATGTCCGAAGCCTCGCCCGCGACCTCGGCCGAGCGCTCGCAACCGGCGGTTTCTGCCGCTCCATCCGTCGCACGGCGGTGGAGCCCTTCACGCTCGAAGGGGCGGTCCCGCTCGATTCGCTGCCGGAGACGCTGGCGGCCGGTGACCTGCGGCGCGTACCCTCGGAGCCTTCGGCGGCATCCGATTCGTCGACACGATCGAACGCAACACGCGGAGCCACCTGATGCCGACACCGATGACACGACCGCTGCCGACGCCGATGCCACACTCGACGCCGATGCGCACGCCCTCGTCAGCGCCGGCGCCCGCACCCGCTCAACGCATCCTTCCACTGGCTGCGATATGGATCTCCACGCTCTTCGTGACGCTCGCGGTGGCGGCCGTCATTGCGCCGCAGCGCGGCGGTGAGCGATGGGTGGACGCGGGCACACGCGTCGGCAAGGTCCTGCCCGCGCTTCAAGTGGTGGACCTCGATGGCAAGGGTTCGCCGCTGGCCGAAGCCTGGGCGGCGAATCCCGTGGTGTTCGTCACGGCGAGCCTCACCTGCCCGGTTGCACGCGGAACATGCGCCGACCTGCCCGCGCTCCAGGAAGCGATCGGCTCCACCGCGAAGGTCGTCCTCGTCTATACCACCGAAGCGCATCCGACCAATGGCGCTTCGCCCTACCGACCGAACGACGGTCCCTGGGTCACGAAGGACAATGAGCGCGACGGCATCCTGCGCGATCAGCCGCGGACGCTGCAGGAGCGACTCGTGCTCGCCCGCGAGCTTCGCGAGCGCACCGGCACGGCGCTTCCCATCGTCGTCGATCTTCCGTCGAACGAGGCGTGGACCGCGCTCGGCGGCGGACCGAACATGGCCGTGCTCGTGGACACGAGCGGCACGGTGCGCCTGAAGCAGGGGTGGATCGATCCGAAGACGCTCGCAGACGCAGTGAAGAAGGAATTGACCATGAACTCGCAGGAACGGGACTCGTTGGCGGCCGATGCGCCGCGCCGCTACTCGGCATCCGGCCACGACATCACACCGTTCTCGAAGGAGCGCGTGGCGGAGCTCGCGAAGAAGCTCTCGCCCGAGGCCTTCAAGGTCACGCAGCGCGCCGGCACCGAGCCGCCCGGCTCATGCGGCGTCATGCTCGACAACAAGAAGGATGGCACCTACTGCTGCGTCGTCTGCGGATTGCCGCTCTTCGCAAGCCCGCAGAAGTTCCACTCCGGCACCGGGTGGCCCAGCTTCTTCGCGCCCGTCGACGCGAAGCATGTCGCGTACCACCGCGATGCCACGCACGGCATGGAGCGGGTGGAGATCACCTGCGCGCGCTGCGACTCGCACCTCGGCCATGTCTTCGAGGATGGCCCGCGCGACACGACGGGCCTGCGATACTGCCTCAACGGCGTGGCGCTCGAGTTCCACGCGAAGGAGGATCCGATGCCCGCGGAGAGTCGTCCGGTCATCACGCCCGAAGTTGCGTATTTTGCGGGCGGCTGCTTCTGGGGCGTGGAGCACATGTTCGAGAAGTGCCCGGGCGTGCTCGATGCCGAGAGCGGATACATGAACGGCCTCACCGAGAATCCGACCTACCAGGATGTCTGCGGCAAGAAGACCGGCCACGCCGAGGCGGTCAAGGTCGTCTTCGATCCGTCGCGCGTGACCTACCGGCAGCTGCTCGAGGGCTTCTTCATCATGCACAATCCGACGGAGCTGAATCGGCAGGGACCGGATGTGGGCGATCAGTACCGCAGCGCCGTCTTCACCACGAGCGAGAAGCAGATCGCAGAGGCGAAGGCGCTCATCGCGGAGCTCACCGCGGTGCGACGCTTCGGCAAGCCGATCGTGACGGTGGTGGAACCGGCGAAGACCTTCTACAAGGCCGAGCAGTACCACCAGGACTATGTCGAGCGCACCGGCCGCGCCTGCCATGCGGTGAACCCCTGGCCGCAGGTCTTCGGCGCGGCGGCGGCGCGATGACGCTGTTCTCGCGTCCTTGGCCCGGCTGCGGCGCGATGCTGCGAACCGCAGGTCCTCGCAACGGCCTTGGCGCGAACTGGCGAGCCGCCGGTGCGTGCGCTCTCTTGCTGAGCGCGGCGTGCCTGCTCACCGCTGGCGCGATGGCGCCGGATGATGCGCCCGCACCCGCGCGCCCACCGGCGCGCGAAGCGCAGCCACTGCCACCGGCGCACGATGCGCAGCCACTGCCACCGGCGCGCGAAGCGCCACCGGCACCGGCTGCGCCGGCGAGCGCGAACGATCTGCCGGCGATGCTCACCGCGCTTCGAGAACTGCCCAGCGCCGCAAGCCTTCGCGCGTATCACGACCTGCTCGGAAGCGAGCCGCATGTCGCCGGGACTCCGGGTGATGCGCGACAGATCGAGAGGCTCGCCGCGGCGTTCACCGAAATGGGCCTTCCGGTGCGCATCGAACCGTTCTGGGCGCTGCTCGCCGTGCCGGTCGAAGCGGAGCTCGAGATCCTCGGTGCGGCAGACTCCCGCAATGAGCCCGCGCCGGTGCCAGGAGATGGCGACGGTCCACGCGGCGGCGCCGGGCCCTTCTCACCCATCGATGTGGAACGCGCCACCGGCGATCCGAAACCTGCGCGGCGCGGCGTGCTGTCGCTCCCCCTTCGCGAGCGCAACCTGCTCGAGGATCCTGCGACCTCGCATCCGGATCTCGCGTGGGGGTGGAATGCCTACAGCGGTTCGGGCGAGGTGGAGGCAGGCGTCGTCTTCGCGCATCGCGGCACGAAGGAGGACTTCAAGCGACTGCGGTCGATGGGCGTGAACTGCACCGGGCGCATCGTGCTCATCCGCTACGGCGGCATCTTCCGAGGCTCCAAGGTGCGCAACGCCGAGGACGCGGGTGCCGCAGGGGTTCTGCTCTACACGGATCCCGCCGACTCGGGCGAGGGGCGCGGTCCCGTCTGGCCGGAAGGCGGCTGGGCCAACGACTTCTGCGTGCAGCGCGGCAGCGTGGCCACGCTCGATCAGCCGGGTGATCCGCTCACGCCGTTCACGCCCGCCACGCGCGATGCGCCGCGACTCGCGATCGATCAGGTGCGGCTTCCGCGCATTCCGGTGCAGCCGATCGGCTACGCCGCCGCCATGCAGATCATGGCGCGCATGAAGGGACAGGAGATCGCAGCGGACGATCCGTGGCACGGCGGCATGGCGGTTCCGTATCGAGTGGGCGACGGCGAGCAACCGCGTCTTCGTCTCAAGGTGGTGCAGGAGCGCGTGGTCCAGGAGAGTGCGAATGTGATCGCGGTGCTCCCCGGCGCTCGCGAGCCGGAGCAGGCGGTGATCGTCGGGTGCCATCACGATGCGTGGGGCTTCGGCGCCGCGGATCCGCTCGCGGGCACGATCGTGCTCATGGAGACGGCGCGGTCGTTCGCGGAGATGGCGAAGCGAGGCATTCGCCCCGACCGCAGCATCATCTTCGCCGCCTGGGGTGCCGAGGAGTTCGGCATCATCGGAAGCGTGGAGTGGGTCGAGGCGCATCGCGAGGCGATTGCGAGGCAGGCCGTGGCGTACATCAATCTCGACATGGCGGCGATGGGGCCGAAGCTCTCCGCGAGCGCGTCACCATCGTTGAAGGCGCTCGTGCGCCGCGCCGCGGGCGTGGAAACCGTCGGCGATCCCGGCGGCGGAAGCGATCATGTCGGCTTCCTTCACCATCTCGCCATTCCCTGCATCGGCCTCGGCGCGCACGGCAGCGCCGGCGACGCCTATCACAGCAATTACGACACGCTCGAGTGGTACCGGAGCGTGGTGGGCGAGGACTACGCGTCGGCGCTGATGGTCACGAACGCCACCTCGGCACTGACCGCAGAGCTGGCGCATGCACCACTCATCCCGATCCGTGCCGAGTCGATCGGCCACTCGATCGTCGCATGGACGACCGCGCTCAGGAAGCGAAGCGACGACGAGCGCATCCTGCGCACGCTCGACGCGCTTTCGTTGCGCGGCGAGTTGATCGCTGAACTCGGCGCCAAGGTCGACGCGCGGCTCGATGATGCCGCCGCCTCCGGACGACTCGAACCCGAACTGCGGCGCGAGCTCGACGCCATGCTCATGGCGCTCGATCGATCGTGGTACGACTCCGAAGGACTCGCGGGCCGGCCGTGGAATCGAAACCTCGCGCTAGCAGCGGACCGAGAGACGGGCTACGGATCCGATGCGCTGCCGCTCGTGTCCGCTGCGCTGCAATCGGGCGATCCATCGCGCATCGAGTCCGCAATGCAACGAACGGCCGACGCAATGGATCGGATCACGGCAACATTGCAGGTCCTCGATGAGTCCATCGCGCCGATCGGTCGCTGATCGCGGTCGCGGCTATCGGACGACCATCGATGCTGCATCGAGTTGCGGATTCAACTCGGCCTCCGTCCAGCCATTGGCTATATTTCGCTCGACCCACTGTTTCATCCCCTCGCAGGATGCCGATCCGCATTGGCGTCCCTCTCTCGTCTTCAACTGAGGTCTCCATGCCCCAACGACTGCTCACCGGAATCGCCGCGTTCGCCACACTCGCCGTCATCGGGGCCGCATCGGGGCAGGCACCGCCGGCACTCAGGTCGCAGAACATCGTCACGAACCTGAACTTCCCGACCTTCGCCACGCATGCGCCCGGCGACAAGTGCCGCCTCTTCGTCACGGAGAAGCGCGGCGCGATCAAGGTGGTGGACATCACCAGTCCCACGCCGTTCGTGATCGGGACCTTCCTGGACATCGACTCGCTGGTGCTCGGCAGCACCTCCGTGGGCGGCGAGCAGGGACTGCTTGGTCTCGCCTTCCATCCCGACTACCGAAACAACGGCTACTTCTTCGTCAACTACACGAACAACTCGGGCAGCACCGTGGTGGCTCGCTACCAGGTGAGCGCCAATCCGAATGTCGCGAATCCATCCAGCGCGCTCATCCTGCTGACGGTCGCGCAGCCCTTCTCGAACCACAACGGCGGATGGATCGACTTCGGTCCGGACGGATACCTCTACATCGCGATGGGCGACGGCGGAAGCGGCGGCGATCCGAGCAACAACGCGCAGAACCTCAACACGAAGCTCGGCAAGATGCTTCGCATCAACCCGAATGTGGCTGGCAGCAGCCCGGCGTACACAATCCCCCCGACGAATCCGTTCGCGAGCGGCGGTGGCGATGCGACGATCTGGGCCTACGGCCTTCGGAATCCGTGGCGCAACAGCTTCGACAGCCTGACCGGCGATCTGTACATCGGCGATGTCGGCCAGGGCGCACGCGAGGAGATCAACTTCCAGCCGGCGAACTCCACCGGCGGTGAGAACTATGGCTGGCGCTGCCGCGAAGGCAATCTCTGCACCGGCGCAGCAGGCTGCCCCGCGTGTCCGAATCCCGCGTGGACCGATCCGATTCGCGTCTACAACTACGCCGCCGGCACTGCGAACGGCCGCTGCGTCATCGGCGGCTACATGTACCGCGGTTGTGCGATCCCCGGACTCCAGGGCTTCTACATCCACGGCGACTATGTGAACAGCAATTTCTGGGCCATGCGCTACACCCAGGGTGGCGGCGTCACCGATCACACGCTGCTGAACTCGCAGCTCACGCCCTCGCTCACGGGTACGGCGGTCAACTCGCTCTCGTCGTTCGCCGAGGATGGCCGTGGCGAGATCTACATCGTCAAGCACTCGAGCACCACGGCGGGCGGACTCTTCAGGATCGTGGCGGCATCAGGCGTCGATGCCTGCGTCAACCCGGTCGTCGACTTCAACAGCGACGGTCAGGTGGACGGCAACGATCTCGGCGAGCTGCTCGGGCTGTGGGGACCGGGCGGCGGCTACGGCAAGGCGGACTTCAACTGCGATGGTCAGGTGGACGGCAACGACCTCGGCACGCTCCTGGGTGGCTGGTCCAGCTGATTCGCGACGAACGGATTCTCTCGTGATCTCCAAGCCGCTCGGCGATTCCGCACAGGATGTCGCCGAGCGGCTTGCGCTTTCGCCCCACCCGGAGGGTGGCTGGTACCGCGAGCTCCTGCGCGCAGAAGCCGCGCCGGACGCGAGCGCCGCGCCGGACGCGAGCGCGAGTTCGGCGGCACCAGCACCGGCGACTGCGGCGCGGCGCGGCGCAATGACCAGCATCCTCTACCTGCTCGACGCGGGCATGCAGGGGCGATGGCATCGTGTGGACGCGACGGAGGCGTGGTACTGGCACGCAGGTGACGCGATCGAGCTGGAGATCCACGAGATCGGCTCCCCGCGCCAAAGGAGAAGGCTCGCACCTTCGTCCGGTGGCGAGTTCCAGGCGTTCGTGCCTCCCTATGCGTGGCAACGCGCGACCGCGCCGGAGGGCTGGTGCCTGGTCGGTTGCGCCGTGGCGCCAGCGTTCGACTTCGCGCGCTTCGAGTTGGCACCGCCCAACTGGGAGCCCGGCGCTCCCGATCCGCGCTTCAGTCCGTTGCTTTCGAGAGCCATCACCGAACTCGGCGCGGAGAGCGGCACCGTGCACCTGATGCTCGGCGATCGAATGCTGCATCTCGTCTGCGCGCAGGGGATCCCAGACGCCGTGCTTTCGATCGTGCGTCGCGTGCCCGTCGGCAAGGGCATGGCGGGACTCGCCGCCGAGCGCGTGGCGCCGGTCTCCGCGTGCAACATCCAGACCGATCGCAGCGGCGATGTGCGGCCGGGTGCAAAGGCCACGGGCTTGGAGGGCGCCATCGTCGTGCCGATCCTCGACGAACGGGACGCGGTGGTGGGGGCGTTGGGCGTGGCGAATCGCTCGGCAAGGACCTTCACAGGCGCCGAAACCGACCGTCTCACCGCGATTGGCCGCGAAGTGGCGCGGGCGAGACTGGGCGCGTAGACCACGGCCCCGATACCCTTGGGCTTCGCACGCATCCAAGGAATCACCATGTCCGCGATCCTCTCCCTGCTTCCGATCCTCGCCGTGCTCCTCCTGGGTCTCAGCGCCACGCCGCAGATTGCGCCCGCGGTCCCCGCCTCGCCGCCGTCGTCGGAGGGCGCGAAGACCGATCTCTTCGCGATCGATCTCAAGACGCTCGAGGGCGAGGGCACCTCGCTCGCGCCGCATCGCGGCAAGGTGCTGCTGCTCGTGAATGTCGCGAGCAAGTGCGGCTACACGCCGCAGTACGCGGAACTCGAGCGCCTGCATCAGCGCTTCAAGGATCAGGGACTCGTGATCATCGGATTCCCGAGCAACGACTTCGGCGGCCAGGAGCCCGGCAGCTCGCAGGAGATCCGCGACTTCTGCACGCGGCAGTACGCAGTGACATTCCCGCTCATGGAGAAGGTGCAGACGAAGGCGGGCGCCGGGCAGAGCTTGATCTATGACATTCTCGAGTCGCGGACCGGCAAGGTCCCGTCATGGAACTTCTGCAAGTACCTCGTGGGGCGCGACGGCACGACGACGACCTTCTTCGAATCGAAGGTGCGTCCGACCAGCGACGAGATGGTGAAGGCGATCGAGGCCGCGCTCGCGCAGGGCGCGGCAGTGCCGCCCGCGGCACCGCCCGCGGCGCCCGCGGCCCCCGCGCCGAAGGCGCCCAGGTCGTCCAATGGCTGACGCGAACGGAGGCCGCACCATGCGCACGCATGTTCGGTGCCAGTGGATGGCAGGGCCTCTCGCCGCACTGGCCCTCGGCGGCGCACTCCGCGCGGGCGATCCCATCAAGGTGGACGCGGCGCTCGACCTCGTTCCGCCCGACGCGCTGAGTTTCATGCTCGTGGCGGATCCGAAGGGCGCTTCGGACGACATCGCTCAATGCCTGGCGCGCATGGATCGGCCTGAGGTGACGATGATGGGGCGTCCGATCGACATGCTCAAGGCGCAGGCGGGGATCGGCGCCGGCTTCGACGATCGCGGGCCGGTCGTGGCGTGGTGGCAGGCGTCGCCGGCGGGCGTCGACGCGCCACCGGTTCCCGTGGTGATCGTCGCGACCACCGATCCGGCGCAGTTCCTCGAGGCGAACTTCACGCCGGCGAAGGATGTGGGCGACGACGCATGGCGGCGCGACGGCATCGTGATCCACGCCAGGGTCGCGGATCGGCTCGTCGTGATGAGTCCGGACGCGGCACCGGTGCGCGACTGGAAGGCGTCGCCGGGATTCGCGGCGAGACTCCGATCGCGACTGGGCGACCGTGCGATCCCGCTGATCCACGGTGCCGAGTTCGTCGCGTGGGCGGGACCCGAGGCGCTGGCGTCGATGCGCGAGCAGTCGCGCATGGCGATGGAGGCGCAGGCGGGCGATCGCGCCGACGACCTGCGACGCATGACGCAGGTGGCCGAGGGAATGACCGACGCGATGGTGGCGGTGGATGTCGATCCGCTGGGGCTCTCGATCCGAACGCTCAGCGTCTTCGACCCGGCGTCGAGGATGGGCCAACTCACGCGCGGCGGCACCGTGCCTGCGGAGGCTCGCGGCGCGGGCGTCGACCGCCTTCCGGGCGCACCGAACTATCTGGCCATCGCCATCGATCTGCGCGGTCTCGGCGGCGGCGGACCGTTCCTCGAACTCATGCAGCTGCTCGGCGCCGACGCGATGGTGCCCGGCTGGATGGCCGAGCATCGCGACCTCGTCGATCGGGTGCAGGTGGCCCTCTATCCGAGTCGTCTCGGACTCGCGCAGGGGCTTCTCAACGACTCCGCCGTGTTCGTCGAGACGAAGGACCCGGAACGGACGAAGGCGCTGTGGCGGCAGTGGATCGAGTCGCTCGGCGGGCGCGATGGCGGCATCACGCGCAGCGCGAAGTGGGAGGAGTCGCGTGCGCTGCGCGGCGGCGGCGAGGTGAGCGCGTTCGAGGTGACCGAGGAGGAGGTCGCGGCCGGCGACGATGCGGGCGGTAATGCGGCAATGATGCGCATGGGGAAGCAACTCGTGATCGGCCCGCGAGGATTCATCGGATTCGTGCGCGTCGTGCCGGGCGGCCTGGTGATGACCTTCAGCCAGCGCACCGATGTGCTTGGTCGCGCGGTGGAGGCGGCGGGCGGCTCGAAGACGCTGGCACAGCAAGGCACCGTCCGCGCGCTGCGCCGCTGGCTCGTTCCCGATGCCGATGTCGAGGGCTTCGTCGGCGTGGGCCCGATCATTCGCATGGCCAGCGCAGCGGCCGCATCGTTCGGCGTGGCGAGCGCCGTCATCGAGGTGCCGGAGAATCTCGAGCCGGTTGCGTTCGCAATGAGCGTGCAGGAGGGCCGTGTCGAGACGGCGGCGATGGTCCCGACGGGCGTGCTTGCCATCATCTGGGATCAGGCGAAGGCGCGGCTGCTTGGCGCGACGGTGCGCGGTGACGGAGACGGACCGGCGGCTTCGGAGGCGCCCGCCGGAGACGGCAACCGCCCGCGCGCCGGCGACTCGCCGTGATCAACGCAGACTCGGCGCGTTCGTGGCGCTGCTCGCAGCGCGGATCGATCGCATGGGGCGCCGGAATCGAACCGGCGCTCATGGCGATCATCAATGTCACGCCCGACAGCTTCTCCGATGGCGGTGCCTTCCTCGACCCCGGCGCGGCGGTGACGCACGCGCTTCGTGCGATCGACGAGGGGGCGAGCATGCTCGACATCGGCGGGGAGAGCACGCGTCCCGGCGCCGCTGCGGTCTCCGCCGAGGAGCAATGCCGTCGCGTGGTGCCGGTGATTCGAGCGCTTCGCGAGCAGCGCGCGGCGGACGATGCGTTGATCAGCGTCGACACGACGAACGCGCGCGTGGCTTCGGCGGCGCTTGACGCAGGCGCCGATCTCGTGAACGACACGAGCGCCGGCGCCGACGACCCCGCGATGCTGCCGCTGGTGGCATCGCGCGGCTGCGGCCTGGTGCTCATGCATCGGCGCCGACTTCCCGCGCAGGAAGTGTGGAGTGACCAGGTGGCGCAGGAGCATCGGACGGCCGGGAAGCGGACCGAGTTCGGGCGCGGCGTCGTGGATGACGCCGCGACGATCGAGCCGATCGGCATCGTGGAGCGCGTTCGACGCGACCTCGAGTCGCGCGTGCGGGCGGGGATCGCCGCCGGCGTCGAGCGTGATCGCATCGCGCTCGACCCGGGCCTTGGCTTCGGCAAGAGCGTCGAGGAGAACTTCGAGCTGCTGGTTCGTTCCGATGCGCTGAGCGCGCTCGGGCATGCCGTGGTCATCGGCGCGAGCCGCAAGAGCTTCATCGGCGCCGCGACGGGCGTGCGCGAGCCTGCCGCGCGGCTGGCGGGCAGCCTGGCGGCCGCGTTGGCGGCCGCGAGCAGCGGTGCCGGCGTGCTTCGCGTGCATGATGTCGGTCCGCATCGGGAGGCGTTGGCGGTGCTACGATGTGCCTCCCGCAACGAACCTGGAGACGCATGATGGCTGGCAACGGAACGATGACCTTCACCGATGCGAACTTCGAGAACGAGGTGCTCAAGAGCAGCGTGCCCGTGGTGGTGGACTTCTGGGCCGAGTGGTGCTCGCCGTGTCGAGCGCTCGCGCCCACCATCGACGAGCTTGCGACGGAGTTCGCCGGCCGTGCGAAGGTCGGCAAGCTCGATATCGACTCCAATCAGCAGATCGCGGTGAAGTTCAACATCCAGTCGATCCCCACGATCCTGGTCTTCAAGGACGGTCAGGTGGCGCGCAAGGCCATGGGCGTTCGGCCGAAGAAGGCGCTGGCCGACATGGTGGCGGAAGTTCTCTGACGCTCCTGAATTTCGCGGACGCGGTGTCGCTACCGCATGCCGCATCGCCTGCGGCATGAAACGCCGCGTCGCGAGAACGAGTCATTGCCGCTGATCGCGACCCCGCGTAGACTCTCGATCCTTCCGCGGCGCTTCGGCGCCCGGTGACAAGTTGGCGGGCCTGTAGCTCATTTGGGAGAGCGCTTCCATGGCATGGAAGAGGTAGTCGGTTCGAGCCCGATCAGGTCCATTTTCCGGACGCGTCGAGCGTCCTTCCGGTCGGCGCGGGGTCTCACGGCGTCAGTGCATGCCGCCCGGCGGGGAGCGTGATCCACGACGAGACGATCGGGGGCGTGCAAGGCCAGGTCACGCGCACTCGCGCCTGCGTCGCAGGACCGATCCCAGCGTGGATGATGGACTCCGACTGCTTTCCCGCGTGACCTCCCGGGCCGATGAGCTGGCAGACCATGCGGGCACGGGGGGGTGCGTCCGCGCCGTCCGCGGGCGCAAGAGGTTCGATCTCCACGATCGCGCCGATCGGCAGCATCGCGATGCCGCGTGATGGATCGCCGCGCAGCGAGATCGTGATGGAGCGATGCTCCGATTCAGTGCGATTGAGGAACAGTCGCAGTCGCGGCGCACCGCCCGCAGCCTCGATCATCGCCGGCGTGAACCGCGTGAAGCTCTGTCCTGCCACGAGGTCCATTCGCCCGTCGAGATCGAAGTCGGCGATCGCGATCTGCGCCGCGCCCGGCAGGTCCACGCCGGAACCGGCGGTCGCGTCGAGCCAGCGCTGCGCAGGCTCGCCCGTTCGCTGCACGAAGATGCGCAGTCGCTCGTCGTGCGGCGGCGGATCCGGGTAGTCGCCGCTCGCCAGCGCCAGATCGAGCCGACCATCGAGATCGAGATCCGCGAGCGCCACGAAGAGATCGCCCTGGTTCCAGCGCCGCGCGTCCGGCGCATCGTCCGGCGGCACGCGGTCGAGCGACCATTCGGGCGGCGTCACGAATCCGTCGCTGCGCTGCAGCAGCACGCGCGAGCGATCGGACGATGGTCCCGCCCACGCGTGGGTGATCTCCGCGACGACGGCGTCCATGCGACCGTCGCCGTCGATGTCGCCAACCGCCATGTCGAAGGTGTTGCCGTTGGATCGGAACGGCTTCTCGTCCTGGCGATCGAAGCGCGGATCGGTCGCGGCACGCTCCTTGAGCCACGGCGGATACCGGCCCGATCGATCGGCGTCCCCGTCGAAGCGCAGCGCCGGCGCCATGTCGCGCCAGGCGCCGTCCACGCGAGCGTAGAGGCGATTCCAGCGCCGACCGTAGGCAAGAAGTGCAAGCTGCGGCGGCGGAGCGAGCGCGCGGTCGAGCAGCTCGACGATCAGCGCTCCATAGAGCGGGCGACCCGCCGCATCCGCGACCTCGTCGAACGCGGCGTCGTCCTCGGGCAGCGGCACGCGCTCGAAGCGAGGCAGCCCCGCCTCGTCCGCGCGGTTCAGCAGCAGATCCGCGGGGAACGCGTCGAGCGATTCGCCGTACGCGCGGTACCAGCGGCCGATGCAGAGATCGATGCGGCCGTCGCGATCGACATCGCCCGCGGCGATGGCCGCGACCGTGCCCTCGCGCGCGGCCTCGATCGATCGCGCGGTCTCGAAGGTCCCGTCGCCGCGTCCGCGCTGCCAGGTCGTGGCGCCGCGCGACCTCGCAACGATCGCCTCGGGCACGCCATCGCCGGTCAGGTCGACGAAGATGCTCACGCCCTCGGGACCGGGATCGTCGAGTCCGGAGTCGATCGCCTCGAAGCGCAGCGACGATTCCGGCGCGGGACGATTCAGGTGGACGCGCGTTCGCTCGAGCACGAGATCCGGCCGGCCATCCGCATCGAGATCGGCGACGGCCACGCGCGATGCGCTTCGATCGAGAAGTCCCGCCGCCTCCGCGGCCTCGATGAAGCGAACGGGCGGCGGCGCCGCGAGGACTGAGGCCGTGATCGCGAGCGGGCAGAGGCAGAGCATCGCGCCGAGCGTAGCCGCGGGGGCCGTCCGCCTACACTCTGCACCTCGCCATGCGGATCCTCGATGTGCTCGAACGACGGATTCGTCCCGTCGCGATTCCCTACTTGGCGCCGGCCCTCGTCGCGCTGCAGGTCGTCGTCTACTGCTGGATCGCGATCATGTCGCCGCAGTCGTCGGCGGGCGCGGTCGATCGGCTGGCGATGATCCCCGCGCGAGTGCTCGAGGGCGAGTGGTGGCGCCCCGTCACCTTCCTGGCGGTCCCGCCGCCCACGAATCCCATCTTCGCGATCTTCGCGTGGATGCTCTTCGCGATGATGGGCATGGCGCTCGAACGGACCTGGGGCGCGGCGCGCTTCAACCTCTTCATGCTCATCGGGTGGGTCGTCACCATCGCCGCGTCGTTCGCGAGCCCGGAGCAGGCGACGGTCAACGGCTTCCTGGGGCTCTCCGTCTTCCTCGCGTTCGCCGCAATCAATCCCGAGTTCGAGATCCGACTCTTCCTTGTTCTGCCCGTGAAGGTCAAATGGCTCGCGTGGATCTCATGGGCGCTGATCGGCGCGACGGTGCTCCTGGGCGGCACCGCGTCGGCGATCGCGGCGCTGGCGAGCGTCACGAACTGGTTCATCTTCTTCGGGCCCGATGTGCTTCGGCGCGCCAGGCACCGGCGCGCAGCGTCCGTGAAGGCGGCGGAGGCGAGGCGCCCTGCGGCCTTTCACACATGCCGTGTCTGCGGGCGCACGGATCTTTCGGATCCCGAGCTCGAGTTCCGCTACTGCGACCGCTGCACGGGTGCGCCGTGCTATTGCATGGATCACCTGCGCGATCACGAACATCTCGTGAACGATGGGCAGGGCGTGGGGCGCGCCGATGCCCGAGCGGGCCGCGCGAGCTGAGCAACGCACGCAGCGTGGACCCCGGTTCGATCACGGCGCCGGCGGCACCAACGGTGCCCGCAGCGCCCGCCGCCCGCAGCGCCTGCAGTGCCCGCGGCGCCCGCAGTGCCCGCGGTGCCCGTGGCGCGCCCGAGCGTCCGCGTCGAGGTTCGTCTGGTCCGATCGTGCGGATCACAGCAGCGCCCTCGCGGGCACCGCCATCAATCACGGACGAAACATGGTCGATCTGGTGGGTGGTGCACCCCATGACAGACCTCTGGCTCTTCCCACTGGATGAAGGCGATGGACTCCCGCTGCGGCTCGAGCCGCCCGGACCGCTCACCATCGGGCGAGCGCCCGGGCACACGCTCACGCTGCCGGATCGCAGCGTGAGTCGACTGCATGCCACGCTCGTCTGGAGCGCCGCCGGGGACGTTGCCGAACGCGCCGAGAGTGCCGACGGCGTCTGGCGCCTCTCCGACGCGGGCAGCCAGTCCGGCACCTTCGTCAACGGCGTGCGCATCGAAGGCGACGACACGATCCCGATTCGCGCCGGCGATCACATCGGGATCGGACCCTATGCGTTCGAGGTGCGCGACCGCGCGAGGCGCTCCGGGCCGCGGACGGTGGTGTCGCTCGCGGACGCGAACGAGGGTGATGCCGTCGAGGCCGTGAAGCCCGCCGGCGCCGCCGCACTCACGCAGCAGCACCTGATCGAGGTGCTCGCGCTGAGCGAGACGATCCACCAGGCCAAGGACGAGGCGACGATCCACGAGGCGCTCGTGGAGGGGCTCTCGCGCATCACCGGATTCCCCAACGCAGCCATCGTGCGCCTCGACCCCGAGGGGGAGGACGCGGAGCTGCTTGCGAGCCGCGGCGAGGTCGTGGACCGCTTCGGACGCCCCTCGATCAGCCGCTCGCTCGTTCGTCGAGCGCAGCATGAACCCGTCATCATCCGCGCCGCCGGCGGCGGGCAGGCCGCCGCGTCGGCCACGATGAACTCGCTCGCGATCCACCGCGCCGTCTGCATGCCCCTGCGCCACGGCACGAGCAACTTCGGCACGCTGTACCTCGACGATCGCAACGCACACGGCGATGCCGTCGACCTCGACGCGCTGGCGAATGTCGCGCATGTGCTGGTCCGCATGGCGGCGCTGAGCCTGCAGAACCTCACTCGCGCGCGCACCGAGCAGCGGCTCGAACACGAGCAGCGGCTCATGTTCGGCGGCACGATGCATGCGCTGATCGCCGCGATCGACGCCAAGGATCCCTACACGCGCGGCCATTCGGACCGCGTGTCGGCCTTCGCCGCGCTGCTTGCGGAACACGCCGGGCTGGGTGCGCGCGTGGTCGAGCAGGCGCGCCTCTGCGGCCTGGTCCACGACATCGGCAAGATCGGCGTGCCCGAGTCCGTGCTGCGCAAGCCCGGTCGCCTCACCGACGAGGAAATGGCGCTCATCGCCGCGCATCCGCAGATCGGCCACGAGATCCTGCGCGACATTCCGCAGATGAGCGATGTGCTGCCCGGCGTTCTCGAGCATCACGAGCGATGGGACGGCACCGGATATCCGCGCCGCCTCGAGGGCGAGGCGATCTCGCTGCTGGGCCGCCTCGTCTGCATCGCCGACAGCTTCGACGCCATGACGAGCGCCCGCACCTACCGCCCCGCGCGATCAGTATCCGAGGTGCTCGAGGAGATCCGGCGTTGCCTGGGCACGCACTTCGATCCGACGCTCGGTGCCGCATTCGTCACGATCCCGCTGGAGCAGCTCGAGGCGCATGTGGCGCCGCCGGCGCAGCCGGCCGCGGACGAAAAGTTGCTGCCTCGAGCCTCGGATCGCGCCGCAGCGTGAGTTCCCCTCGCCACTCGGCGTGTCGCTCCTTGCGCGTCTCGATCGGCGCTTCCGCCCGCACTGCATCTGCGATGATGCGCGTGCGTGGACGATCGGAGCGAATCACCGCTGCACCCGCCTCCGCCGCCGGTGCCCGTCGGCGCCCTCGGGGGAGCGCTGCCGCCTCATGCGATCGCCGTTCCACTGCCGCCCGCGGCGCCGGACCGACCGTGGCGGCTCGCCATCGTCATTGCCGTGCTCGGTGCGGTCGGTGGGGTCATGCTCCCGATCGCGCGCATGGGCCTGAATGAACCGCTGCAGATCGCCGCCGTCATCCTGCTGGGCCTCTGCGCATTCCTCGCCATCGTCGTGCTTGGCATGCTCTCGTCGACCGGCAATTTCGCGAGGATGGCGCGGCGGCTCTCCGGCGATCTCGGCGCCACCTTCTACGGTTCGAACGACACCTCGGCGCCGCTGCGGCAGGCGGTGCTCCACGCGCTGGCAAGCGAAGGCGCGTTCGACTCGCAGCGGGTGACGCAGCGTCGATGGCGCCGCAGCCTCGAGCGCGTGCCGCGACCGATGCCGGCCGTCGTCGCCGAGCGATTCGTTCGCTCGATCCGCATGCCGACCGTGGCGACCGAGGGTCGCGTGAACCCCGTGATCGGCTCGATGGCGACGGTCGCGAGCGTGCTCGTCGCGGGCGCCGGCGCCATCGTGTTCGCCGTGTTGATCTCCGTCTTCGGCACCGGCTCGCCGGTCGCCTTCATCGTCGTTCAGTTCATGATCGTGCCGCTCGCCGCCCTCGTGGTCATCGGTGGCGTCATCATGTCGCTCTGCGGCGGGGCGCAGTGGGTGCGTCGCATCGCGGGCAGCCTCGGCGGCTGGGTCGAGATCACCCCCGACGGAATCCGCGACCGACGCGGCAGGATGTGGTCGCCGCGCGACTCCATGCTGCTGGTGCAGCCGATGAGCGACAGCGGTCAGTCCGCGGTGGTGCGCCTCATCGGCCCGGCGGGTCCGAATCGGATTCGCATCGGTGCCGCATCGTCGCAGGAGGTGGCGAGGCTGCTCGATGCATGGAGTCGATGGATCGAGGCGATGCGAAGCGACGCGGTGGAGGCGCCGGGATCCGCACCGACGCTCACCGCGGCCGCTGAGGACGGAGCGCCTCCGCGCATCGCTGCCGCATCGATCGCATGCGAATCCGCTGAACCCCAGGAGATGGAGGAGTGGCTCGCCGGAGGCGTGGGCGCGCGGCGGCTTGCAGAGGAGGTTCCCGCGGCGGTCGCCCCGGGAACCTGGCGCGATGGCGACGACGATGCGGAGGTGCCGACGGTGGCGCTGCCGCTGCTGCGCCCGCTCGGAAGCTGGCCGCTGCTGCGGGACATGGGCGTGCTGATCGTCGTCCAGACGAGCATCCTGGTCGTCATTCTGCTCCTGAATCCGGCGATCCTCATCATGACGGTCGCCGCCTGCTTCCCGGTGGTGGTCCTCAGCACACCGTTGATCGTCGCCGGAGTGCGCTTCGTGCGCGCCGAGCGGGATCGGCTCGCGGCACAGTCCGCAGCGAAGCGCATCATCGCGGATCCACTCACCAACGCACCATCGCGCGCCTTGGCGCAGTGCCTGATCGGCCGGCCCACATTCATCTCGGCCAAGGCCGAGGGGCAGCGATGGCTGGAGGCGATCGCCTCCATGACGCCAACGCCACGCGCGCTCGTGGCGCCGGGCATGGCCCTCCAGGTGCGATCACTCGGCCGGACGGAGCGATTCCTCGAGCCGCACGAGATCGAGCCGGGCTCGCTCGGATCGCACTTGCTTGGTGGCGTGGTGGCCAATGCGGTCGTCGCGGGGTTCTTCCTGGCGCTCGGCCTTCGATGGATCGGCGCCATCATGGCGTTCGTGGCGCTCGTGACGCTGCTGCGCGTGCCGTTCATCTGGTATCGGCTGCCGATCTCGCGCAGCGGCCGCAAGTCGCTGCTCGCGGGGCCGGGCTGGCTGCGCGATCCGAAGGGGCGCATCTGGACGATCCGCGACTCGACGATCCTGGTGGTACCCGCGGCCGAGCAGGGCGGCGTGATGGTCAGGCTCATCGGACCTGCGGGCGTGCGCGATGTGCGCTTCGGCTCCGCCGCCGACCCCGAGTTCACGGCGCTCTGGAGGCTGTGGACCCACCGGGATCCGCGGCCGGAACTGGCGCCTGCGCCGTGAGCTGGTCACCGCCGGAGCCGAGCATGATGGCCACCCAGCGGAACTCCACGGTGTTGGCGAGCACGATCTTCACGACGATCGTCAGCGGCACGCTGAGGAACATGCCGACGGGACCGAGCACCCAGCCCCAGACGACGAGGCTCATGAAGACGATGAGGGCGCTGAGCCCGAAGCGCGCGCCGAAGAGTCGCGGCTCCACCACGCTGCCCACCACCACATTGAGCGCAATCTGAAGGACCACCATCACGATCGCACGCTCCCAGCCGAAGTCCGCGAGCGTGAGCAGCACCGCCGGCACGGCCGCGATGATCGGGCCGAACACGGGCACATAGTTGAGGAAGAACGCGAAGACCGCGATCGGCACCGCGTACGGCGTGCCGAGGATCCAGCACGAAGCGAGCACGAGCAGCGCCGCGAGCAGGTTCGTGCCCGACTTGAGCGCCAGATAGCGCTGCACATCGAGGACCATCGCGCGGTAGCGCGAGATGTCCGCGGTGGGCGTGCCGATGGCGCGGCGGAGCTTGTCGGGCAGCATCGCGGCCTCGGCGATGATGAAGGTCCATGTGAGGATGACGAAGAAGCTCGTTCGGGCGAGATTGGCCAGCGCGCCGAGCGCGTTGGCCATGTAGCTCAGCACCATCGAGGGATCGAACTGCTGCTTGACGGACTCGGCGGGAATGTCGATCTCATGGGCCCGAAGCCACTCGACCACGGCGTCGAGCTCCTGCTGGAGCACCGCCTGATAGCGCGGGAGCACCTGTGGGAAGCCGACGAGGCTCTTGGCGACCACCCATCCGAAGAGGATCATCACGCCGAGCACGACGACGAGGACGAGCCCGATGGAGGCCCACCGCGGCAGACCCGCGCGGCGAAGCGCGGCGAGCGGCGGCAATGAGACGATCGCGAGGAAGACGGCCGCCAGGAACGGCACCACCACATCGGTGGCGGCCTTCAGGCCTGCGCAGACCACGACGAACGCCGCGAGCGTGAAGAGCGTTCGCGACGCGGCGGTGGCGCGGGAGGCGGAGGGGGATGAAGTCAGATGCGAACTCCGAAGGGAGGCGGGGGCAGGATAGCGGGGGGCCGCCGTACCATGACGCGATGCTCCCTCGCGCTCGATCGAACTGGATGCTCGTCCCACTGCTGTTCGCCTCGCTCGCGCTGCCCGCGCAGTCGCAGAACGCGGCGGACGCGCCCAAGCCAACGAACGCACCGGGCGCCGCGCCCGCAGCTTCGCCCACGAGCGCACCGAGCGCACCGGGCGCCGCGCCCGCCGTCTCGCCCCCGACGACCTCGCTGCCGACGGCGGACGCGCCGATTCCCGATGTGCGCGTCCAGCGCATCTTCCCGCAGCTGGCGCTGCGCCGACCGTTGCAGGTGGTCCAGGCGCCGGGCGATGACGATCGCCTCTACATCCTGGAGCAGGCGGGTCGCGTGCTCGTGGCGAACCTCCGCGAGCCGGACGCGAAGCAGGGCGAACTCTTCCTCGACCTTCGCGAGCGCGTGAACGACCGCAACAACGAGGAGGGGCTGCTCTCGCTCGCGTTCCATCCGAACTATCGAACGAATCGGCGCTTCTTCGTCTACTACACGGCGGAGAAGCCCCGGCGCAGCGTGCTGAGCCGCTTCGTCGCCACCGAGGACTTCTCGCGCGGCGATCCCGACAGCGAGGAAGTGCTGCTCGAGATCGAGCAGCCGTACTGGAACCACAACGGCGGCACGGTGGCGTTCGGTCCCGATCGCATGCTCTACCTGGGCATCGGCGACGGCGGCGCCGCCAACGATCCGCACCAGGTCGGTCAGGATCTCGGCTCGCTGCTGGGCACGATCATCCGCATCGATGTCGACCGCGAGGGCGCATCGACGCGCTACGCGGTGCCGAACGACAATCCCTTCGTGGGCGTGCGCGGCGCCAAGCCGGAGATATGGGCGTACGGCCTTCGCAATCCATGGCGCATGGCCTTCGACCGCGCGACCGGAGAGCTCTGGACCGGCGATGTCGGACAGAATGCGTGGGAGGAGATCGACATCATCGTGCGCGGCGGCAACTACGGCTGGAACATGCGCGAGGGGGCGCATGCATTCCCAGGCGGCAAGCCGGGATCGTTCGGCAGCGAGTACATCGAGCCGATCGTCGACTATCCGCGCAATGAAGGCATCTCCGTGACCGGCGGCGCCGTCTGGCGCTCGGTCAGGCACCCGAGCCTGAACGGCGTCTATGTCTACGGCGACTTCGGAAGCGGCAGGCTCTGGGGCATCCGGCATGTCGACGGGCGCACGAGCGAGGCGAAGGTGCTGATGCGCGGCGGCAAGAGCAAGTGGTCGAGCATCGATCTGTTGAACGACGGCACGCTCGTCCTCACGAGCATGGAGGGCGGCGAGAGAGGTCCCGGCGCTCTCTTCGTCATCGCGCCGGTCGAGTCGGTGTCGGGAGCGCCGCCCGTGAGACCTGCCTCCGCACCGGGCGTTCCGTCGCCGCGAGTCCCGTCGGAGGGGTGAACATCCGGCGCAATGCGCGGTGCGGTGCACGGAGCGTGCGCCGGGCGGCGCGCGGTATCGGGCGCCGCGTCAGCCCTGGAGGTAGCCGGGCTGCATGAACCAGTTGCTGCCGCCGTAGGGATAGTTCGCGTTGTCGATGCTCGGATCGTCGCTGTCGCCCTGCCCGATGTTGATGTACTGCGGCGCGGGCCAGCCCATCGCCTCGGATTGAGCCGTGGTCGGCGCGACCATGTCGGGGAAGAGCTCCTGCTGCTGGCAGGCCGCGAGCGCAAGCGGCAGCACCAAGGCAGCGGCCAGCGCGAGAGCGCGGATCGACGCGACCACTTCGCGGCCGTGCATGCGACCGTGGACTTCGAGCCCATCGATGAAACGTTGCATGGGCCGCAGCATACGGACCGATCAGGCTCCCGTGCCGTCGCGCATCGGCTGCCGGCGCGACCAATCCGTCGGCGGGTCGATGGGTCGCGTCCGCAGCATCGCCGCCAGCGCATCGACCTCCACCGGCGCGAATCCCCAGCAATCGACGCCGACATCGGTGCTTCGACCCTGCTCCGCGATCGTGCCGTGTGCATGGCCGTGGGCGTGCAGGGCGCCGTTGAAGAGCCCGCGCCAGATGCGAAGCGGATAATGGCAGAGCACCAGCCGTTCACGCTCACCGCTTCGCAGCCGAAAATCGAGCAGCTCGTGCGTCGCCTCGAAGAGGCGATCGAAGCGCTTGATGCCGCGCGGATCATGGTTGCCGCGGATCAGGATGATGCGCTCGCATCGAATGGCGGCGCGGGTCTCCTCCGCGTGCGTGCGGACGGGTCGTCGGTCCCACTCGGCCGGGCCGAAGAAGTCGCCGATGTGGATGAGCGTGTCCTTCCGTCCCACGCGCTCGTTGACGCGATCGATCATCGCCGCGTCCATGGCGTCGGTCGACGCGAAGGGGCGATGGAAGAGCGTGATCGCCTCGTCGTGCCCGAAGTGCGAGTCGCCGGTGATGAAGAGCGTGGCCATGCGCGATACCGAGCGTTCATGCTACCGGTCGCGCCGAAACCCGAGCGACGAGCAGCCGCCGACACTCATTCGTCCGTGGCCGGCGACCTACACTCGGCGAGCCATGAGTCGGGCGATGCGAACATCCTCTGTCGTCGCCGCCTGCCTCATCGCGGCCGCCGTCTCGAGCGCAATCTCCGCGGCCGTCGACGCGGCGCTGCTGCCATCGCCCCCGTCACCGTCGTCGCCCCCTTCGCTCGCGGCGCGTTCATCGCCGTCCACGGCGCCGTCATCGCTCCTCATCGTGCATGCGCAGCCGCTCGCGGAGGTCGCCGCCGAATGGAAGGCGTATCGCGAGCGGCAGGGTTGGCGCGTGTCGCTGCTGCCGTGGTCCGGCGACGACCCCGAGCTCCTGCGCCGCGCGATCCACGACGCGATCCCGATGCGTGCCGGGAACGCCGTGCTGCTGCTCGGTGATGTTCCCGCGAAGCCGGGCGACGCGGGGCTTCCGACCTTCCACTTCGATCAACCCGATCCGCTGCTGGTCGACCGTCGCGATCCGCGATTCGCGAGCGACGGGCCCTACCAGGACTTCGATGGTGATGGCGTTCCCGACATCATGCTCGGCCGCGTGCCGGTGGCGGAGCAGGCCCTGGCGCGGGGCATTCTCGCCAAGATCCGCACCGCCGAGTCGCGCGCTCCATGCGAGGCGTCGCTGCGTGTGGAACTCGTCGGCGGCGAAGGTCGATTCGGTCCGTACGACGCGCTGTTGGAGTTGCTGACCGCGTCTCTGCTCATGGAGAGCGTGCCGCACGAGTTCACGCTTCGGGCGAGCTATGTCAAGGCATCGAGCCTCTTCTGCCCGCCACCGTCGCAGCTCCGTCCGCTCGTGCGCGACATGGCGCTCTCCGGGGCGCTGCTCTTCAACTATGTCGGCCACGGTCATGCTCGCGGGCTCGATCGGCTCATCTGGGACCGCGGCAACGAGCGCATCCTCGATGTCCCCGACCTTGCGATCGATGGCACGCTGCATGGATTCGAGCCGGGCGGCGTGGCGCTCCTGGTCTGCTGCAGCACCGGCTGGTACGACCTTCCCCAGCACCCCTCCTTCGCCGAGGCGCTGCTCGCGGCGCCCACCGGGCCGGTCGCGATCATCGCGGGAAGCCGGCAGACGCATCCCTATGCGAACGCATTCGTGGAGCGGGACGGCATCAGGTCGCTGCTTCGCGATCGCCCGGCAACCGCGGGCGAGTGGGACCTCGCCATCACGCGCGAACTCGCGAAGGCGTCGCCCGAGGCGCTCGACCTGATCGCCCGACCCATCGCCGCCAGTCAGCGATGGAAGTTGACCCTCCGCGAGATCCGGCGCCAGCACTCGCTGCTCTACAACCTGATCGGGGATCCGACCACTCGCATCGTCTATCCGCCGCGCACCGTGCCCGGATCGATCTCGCTGCGCGACCGACGGGTCGTGGAGGGAACGATCGCGAATGCCGATGGCGCGGAGGCCGAGGTGTTCCTGGTGCAGGCGCGGGATGCCGTGCGTGCCGACATGCCGGCGCCGCGTCCGGGCGAGCTCGATCTCGAAGCACGCGCGCTGCGGGACTGGGCGAGAGCGAACGACTGGACACTCTGGCGCTCCTCGGCTCCCGTTCGCGACGGGCGCTTCGAGGTGACGCTGCCGGATCCGCTGCCCGAGCGCGCAGAGTTCGTCATCGTGCGAGTCATTCGTCGATCACCCGCGCCTTCGGTCGCGATGCCAGCCGCGTCTCCAGCCCCTGGTTCGGCCCCGGTCTCCAGCGCAGGCGGAGCGCCACCGCACGCTCCCGCGGAACTGCTGGCGATCGAGTCCATCCCGATTCCGCGCCTGCTACGCTCCGGCCGGAATGGCCAAGGACTTCCTCCAGATCGAGGGCTTGAGCCGCGATGACCTGGAGCGCCTGCTCTCCGAGGCCTCGCGGAATCTGCCCATCGCGGAGCAGAAGGTCGCCCGGAAGGAGAGCCTGACCGGTCGCGTCGTCGCCAACATGTTCTTCGAGGACTCGACGCGCACTCGATGCAGCTTCGAGACGGCCGTGCATCGACTCGGTGGCGAGGTCTTCAACCTCTCCGAGTCGGGATCCAGCACGCGCAAGGGCGAAACGCTCGTGGACACAGCCCTCAATGTCGAGGCGATGGGCGTCTCCGCAATCGTGGTGCGAACGAGCGTCTCCGGAGGTGCGGCGCTGGTGGCCCGCCGGGTCCGTTGTCCGGTCATCAACGCCGGCGATGGGCGCCACGAACATCCGACCCAGGGCCTCCTCGACCTGCTCACGCTCCGTGAGGGCATCGGCCGCCTGGAGGGTCGAACGATCGCGATCGTGGGCGACATCGCCAATAGTCGAGTCGCCAGATCTGCCATTCATGGGCTGAGCACCTTCGAGGCGAGGATTCGTCTCGTGGGGCCTCCGACGCTGCTGGGGAGGTCATACTGCGACCTCTCCGGAAGGCCTGATCTCGTAACAATTCATCACGATCTTGATGCGATCTTGCACGATCTCGATGCGATCATGATGCTTCGCATTCAGAATGAACGAGAGGCTGGAGGGGCCGTTGCCGGGGACTACCGGGAGATGTACGGGTTGACCCCGGCGCGCGCGGCTCGCCTGCCGAGCCATGCGATCGTCCTCCATCCAGGTCCAGTGAATCGAGGCGTCGAAATCGACGACACCGTTGCCGATGATCTGCCTCGAAGCCGCATCCTTCGCCAAGTCACGCAAGGTGTTGCGGCACGCATGGCGGTGCTCGAGAGGGTCCTCATGGACGCAGGAACCTCAGCCACTCTTGCAGCGTAACGGCCATCTTTGCCGACACGGAGGCATTCGATGTACGCTATCAACCCCTGAATCCGACCTATCGCCCAGTGGGACTTCATGAAGACAGTCGCTGATGCCATCGTCGGTCGCGGGTGGACCCTTCTCGCAGGAGTCGTGGGTGCCGCGTGCCTTGCGTCCTTCCAGGGATGCGAAACGGACAGCTTCCTCGATCCCAGCCGCACGGGCTATTTCGAGTTCGTCCCCACGACGATGCCCGTGCTCAAGCGCCTCGATGTGATCGAGACGACCGGCTTCGACAATGCCATCATCGGCCCTCCGGATCCTGAGGACCTCCTGCCGGGTTCCTCGGAGTATGTGCTCGGCCCCGGCGATGTCGTGCGAATCGAGGTCTACGAACTCGTGCAGCGCGGCGAAACGGATGTCTCCGTTCGAATCGTGGATCCTGATGGTTACATCCGCATGCCGGTGCTGGGAAGCGTGCCCGCATCCGGCATGACGCTCCAGCAGCTCACGGACAGCATCAAGGAGCGGCTGGTCAGCCAGCAGATCATCCTCTCCCGGCCGATCGTCAATGTCTCGCCGGAAGAGACACGGTCATATCAGTACAAGGTGATGGGCTCGGTCGAGCGCGGCGGGCTCTTCGCATTGAACAGGCCTGATCTGCGGCTTTCAGACGCATTGGCGCTTGCGCAGGGTGCCTACCCCACCACGCGGACCATCCGCGTCATTCGCACCGTTCAGGACACTCGGACCGTTCCGCCGGATCAGCAGGGTCGAAGGCAGCCTCCGCCCGCGACGGCCCCGGTTCAGCCGGCGCCGTCAGGGGCAGGGGCACAGCCGAGCCCGCGACCTTCCCAGCCAAGCGCGCCAACCACCGACATCGAGTCGCTGATCGATCAACTCAATATCGATCGCGGCGCCGCGCCAGCGCCTCGGGGTGGCTCGGGTGCACCTCCGGCGGCGGCACCGGCGCCCGCGGCGCCACCAGCCCCGGCACCTGCGCCTGGAAACTTCGGCGCCCTGCGGGACTCCCCCTCGCCCACGCCCGTGATGGCGCGGCAGGCCACCCAGATCGACATCGATTCACTCGAGCCCGTGCGCGTCTCCGACACGCCATCGGCGGTGACGGACGCAAGGCGACAGCAGGTGACCCTCGAGCAGCCGAACGATGGCTCCTCATATGTCTTCGATCAGGAGAAGCAGGAGTGGGTCCGGGTTCGTGCCGGATCCATGCCGCCGCCGGGCGCTGCACCGCTTGGTGCCAAGACCGGTTCCGCCGCCGCCGCGACCCGAAAGAAGGACGCTGCGCGATACTCGGGTCCCCCGACGCGCGTGATCGAGATCCCCTTCCAGGATCTGATGTCAGGCGTACCCGGGCTCGATGTCGTCATTCGTCCGGGCGACACGATCGTCGCCGATGCAGGTGAGCGAGGCGTCGTCTACATCGATGGCGAAGTGATCCGGCCAGGCGTCTATCAGCTTCCCGACGGTGGGCGACTCACCGTGAGCCGACTCATCGCCGCCGCCGGCGGACTCAACCAGATTGCAATTCCCGAGCGATGCGACCTCACGCGCAACATCGGCGAGGATCGCGAAGCGACGATCCGCTTCAGTCTGGCGGCCATTCGCAGCCGCGGCGAGCCCGACATCTACATGAAGCCCGATGACCATGTCATCATCGGCACGAATTTCTGGGCCACGCCGCTGGCGGTCATCCGCAACGGCTTCCGCATGACCTACGGCTTCGGCTTCCTGCTCGACCGCAACTTCGGCAACGATGTCTTCGGACCGCCGCCGGTGAATGTGGTCGGTCAGTAAGTCCATTCTCGACCGCCACGAGAACCCAACGCTCGCAGGCCCGTAGCGAGGACGCGGAACCGGCCAGGGATGGGCCCTCAAGTGGTGTGAACTCGACCCCCCATCGGGTCGATAATCGAGAGAACGCCTCGGCCATGTCCACGGTTGCCTCCAATCCCGTCGCTGCAGTGCCATCGCCCCGCGCGGGCGTGCTGCAGTTCACGCCTGCGCAGGCGTGGATTGCCGGCGGCGTCCTTCTGGCGATCCTGGTGGCGGTCTTCTGGGATTTCTGGCGGATGCAGGTGCTCATCGCGATCGAGCAGCCATCGGATTGGGGTCACACCCTGCTCATTCCGTTCATCAGCGCCTGGTTCGTATGGATGCGCCGCGAGCAACTCCTGGCGAAGCCGTTCAAGCCTGCGTGGTTCGGTCTGGCGATCGTGATCGTCGGGCTCGCCTGGTATGTGCTCGCGCTCCTCGGGCCGTCGAATGTGGCGCACCACAACACGCGCGGACTCGGAGTCTTCACGACGATCTCGGGGCTGTGCCTGCTCCTCTTCGGATGGCGCGCTGCGAAGTGGCTGTGGTTTCCCGTCGCGTACTGGGCCGTCTTCGGCCAGTCGATCGGGCGTCAGGCGCTCGAGCTCGTCACGCTTCGGCTCCAGGACTGGGCCGCCGGCGGCGCGTACTTCCTGCTGAACGGCATCGGCTTCGAGACCGACATCGCGGGCAATGTGCTCACGGTCTACACCTCGTCGGGCGAGGCGCACCCGCTCAATGTCGCGGAGGCGTGCTCGGGCATGCGCATGCTGGTCGCCTTCATGGCGCTGGGCGTGGCGATGGCATTCGTGGGGCTCGATCGCTGGTGGCAGCGTGTGGCCCTCGTGCTTGCGGGCGTGCCCGTCGCCATCGCCGTGAACATCCTTCGCGTGGCCACGCTCGGATTGCTCAGCCTGCGCAATGTGAATCTCATCGAGGGCGAGTTCCACCACTTCATCGGCATGGTGTGGCTGGTGCCGGCCTTCCTCATGTACCTCGGCGTCCAGTGGTGCCTCTCGGCGCTCGCCGAGCCGTTCACCGCTCCCGCGAAAGCGAGTCGTGCCGATGCGCGCTGAACCTGCGATTCGATGGGCCTACCTTGCAGCGTGCATCGCGCTGCTCTCCGGCGCACTCGGCTTCCGCGCGGCGGTGCTCAGCCTGAATGCGTATCTGCACAAGCGCCCGGCGCCGCTGCGCGAGCCGCTCACCACGATCCCGTCCACGCTCGGGGCCTGGAAGATGGTGGGCCAGGAGGAGCAGCTCACGGACGCCATGGTCGAGGCGCTGGGCACCAAGTCGTACCTGAACCGAACCTATGCGATCGACGGCCAGATGGACAAGGGCTGGCTCCATCTCCATGTCGCGTTCTACACGGGCCTGATCGACAGCGTGCCTCACATCCCGGAGCGCTGCTTCACCGCGGGCGGTCTCATCCAGAAGTCGGCGCCGGCGCGACTTCCGATCGAGGTTGATCGCTCCGAGTGGCAGGAGGAAGCGGGCCCGGTGAATCGCTCGACCGGGAAGCGCTATCCCATGGCCGCGCTCACGGATCCCGTGACGCGCCGCCGGCAGGATGTGGTGATGCCGCTCGGCGACACCACGATCAGCGTGATCGAGTTCCAGCGCGACAACGATCCCGAGCTGGAGATCATGGGTGGATACCTCTTCGTCGCGAATGGCCAGCTCACCCCATCGGCCTATGCAGTGCGCGATGTCTCGTTCTCACTCACCGAGAAGTACGCCTACTTCTGCAAGGTGCAGTTCACCGGCTATTACCGCGGCGTGCCCGCGGCGATGGACAAGTACCAGTCCCAAGTGGCCGATCTCCTCGGCGAACTCCTTCCTCACCTGATGCGACGACTGCCCGACTGGCCGGAGTACGAAGCCAAGTCTGCGGCCGGCGACGCGGACCCGACCTGACCCCCGGATTCAAACCATGCAGCGCTTGAACACCAAGTTCCTCATCGTCATCTCCGCCTTCATCGCGATCGCGGTCGGCGGTGTGGCCATCGTCTATGTCTACAACATGGTCAAGGATCCGGCGCGCAACATCCAGCAGGGGCGCGAGCTCGAGCGGATCGGCGACTTCCGCGGCGCCTCCAAGGCCTACGGGCGCGCCGTGTCGAAGCGGCGCAGCAACATCGAGTACATGGATCTGATGCGGGCCGCGACCCTGAAGATCGTGCCCGAGACCGCGGAGGAGGCTCGCCAGCACTACGAGACGGTGATGAGCCTGCTCCGCCAGCGGGCGCGCCCGAATCCGGCGGATCCGGGCCCCTGGAGCGAACTGCTGGAGGCGGTGGAGGCCCGCGCGTTCCTGCTGCAGGCGGGACCGGCATGGCGAGCCCTCTACGACACGGCGCGCGACATGGAGGCCGCCGTGCCCGCAGGAACCGAAGCGGAGCGCATGGCGCAGACGACGGCGGCCTTCGCGATGGCACAGGGCAATCTCGACCTGGTGGCCGCGGACAAGGAACGAACGGAGGGCGCACTGCGCCGTGTGCTGGAGCATGACCCCAAGAACGCCAAGGCGTGGGACGCGCTGCTGCTGATCGTGCTCAGCGACGCCAACGCACTGCTCGCATCCAATCAGCAGGTCAGCGGTCAGCAGCGTGCGACGGCCTTCCGCGAGGCGCTGGCTCAGGCGGAGGCGGCCATTCCCGACTCGCATGTGCCCGCACTCGCACGGTCGCGCGATGTTCGCATGCGCCTTGGTCGGCGCGAAATCCAGCTCGCGCAGGCGCGAGCCGAACTCGATCCGCTGCTCGACAAGCTTGAGAGCGCAGCGATGGCCGACGATGCGCAGGCGTCGACGGTCCTTCTCGTGTCGGATCTGTTCCTCTCGCTCGGCGATCAGGCCGAGACGCTTCGCGCGGTCGCCATCCTGGAGAAGTGGATCTCGCGGCACCCCGACGATGTGGTCATGAAGCGCATGATGGCGGTGACGCTCCAGAGCATCGATGGGGATCGGGCCATGGTGCTGCTCGAGTCGATCCTCAACTCGCCCCCGCGCACCGTGAGCCTGGAGGCGGCATTCCGCGACGAGATCCGTGCCGATGCCGCGGAGCGCATCTTCGACATCGAGGTCTCCCGCGCCGACCGCGCGGAGGATCCGGCGCAGCGGGCGAAGTACATCGAGGCGGCGAAGGCGATGCGAGCCCGCATGGGCGAGATCCTTCGAGGTCGCCCCGACGAGCCGTCGCTCTTCCGAGCCGATGCGAGGCTGGCGATGCTCGCGAACGACTACATCACGGTCAACGCGATGATCGACAAGGTCATCGCGGTTTCGCGCAATCCGGGAGCGGACATCTTCCTGCTGGCGGCCGATGCCGCCATCCGGCGCAACGAGATGGGCCTTGCGCTCAACTATGTGAACCGCGGCATCGAGGCCGTGGGGGCCTCCTATCCGCTGCTGATCGCTCGAGCGCGGCTCGAGATGGGGCTTCGTCGCGGCGCCGACGCGGCGAAGACCGCGAACCTCATCCTTTCGGCGAGGCCCGACGACGAGCAGGCCCAGCGAATCCTGAAGGACGCGCAGGCGCTCTCGGAGGCGCTCTCGCTCAAGGAGTCGAGCGATCCGCTGGTCAAGGCCCTGCTCGATGTGGAGCGGAAGCTCGCCGAACGGGAGTTCGAACAGGCTCGCCGCGCCGTGCAGGAGATCATGCGGAAGAATCCGGCCGATTCGCGCATCCTCGGGCAGGCGGCGCGCGTGGAGCTGGCCCTCGGCGAATACGACCAGGCGATCGCGCTGCTGGATCAGGCGCTCGCGCTGGCGCCGAACGACTCGTACCTCCGTCAGCTTCGCGCGGTCGTGGAACGCGGCGATCCGCTCGACCGGATCGAGAAGCTGGCGGAGCTGACGACCGAGATTCCGGCACAGCAGAAGGTGCTCAAGTTCGTGCTTGCCACCTCGATGCTCACCTCGCTCCGGCGAGATCTTGCCGTCGGCGGCCGAAGCTCGGACGGCGTGCCGAGGGACATCGACAACATTCGCACGACCATCGCCACCCTCGAAGCGGCACTGCCCGAACTGCGCGAGGCCGCCAACACCGCGGCACCGGGCGACACGACGGTGCTCGGGGCGCTCTTCGACGAAGCGACACAGGCCGGCGACTTCGACAGGGCGTACCAGATCGGCCTCGACGCCGAGCAGGCGGGCAAGCCGATGCACGGTGCCTTCCTTCAGGCGCGGGCGCGAACCTATCAGCGACGCTTCGATGAAGCGGTGCAGATCCTCACGCGTGCGCAGCAGAAGGGCATCCAGAGTGCGGAGCTCTCCCGGCAGATGGGCGAGACCCGCGAGGCGATGGGCATGATTCCGGAGGCGGTGGCGGCGTACAAGGACGCCTTCGAGCGACGGCCATCGGATCGCGCGCTGCTCGAGCGCTACACCGATGTGCTTCGTCGCGCGGGTGATGTGCAGCGCGTGCTCGGGGTGTATCGCGACGCGGCCGCCACCGGCACGGGCGATCGAGGCATCATCAACACCTGGCTCCGCATGGAGGATCTCTACGGCGATCGCTCGCTGGCACTCTGCTGGCGCCGCAAGTACTACCGCGATCTGCCGGGCGATCGTGAGAACGCGCTGGCGCTCGCCTCGATGCTGTCCGACGGGCGGATCGATCCTCGGCTCCTGATCGAGGACGACTGCAAGCCGAAGTACCCGGAGGCCGAGTGGGCAGCGCTCCCGGCGCAGCAGAAGCAGGCCGAGACGAGCGCCATGCTCAAGGCCAACCTGGTCGAGGCCAACGACATCTTCCGTCGTCTCTTCCAGAACAGTCCCAACGACTTCGAGGTCGCACTCGTGCAGGCCGGCTCGCTGGCGCGGACGGGGCGGCTCAAGGACGGGATCGCATTGCTTCGCACCATCATCGACCGCTCCGAGGAGAAGCGGCGCGGCCCCATGCTGCTTGCGCTGGGACGGTACTACGAGGAAAACGACATGCCGGCGGAGGCGCAGCAGGCGTTCGCCGAGACCATCAAGTACCAGGATCCGGTCGCGCGTGAAGCAGAACTTGCCCTCTCGGACTACTGGTTCGAGCGAGGCGAGTGGCAGCGCTCCTATGACGCGCTCAAGGCGGTGATCGACGCACAGGGAGCGTCCGTCGAGGCGAGGAAGCACCGCAGGATGGCGGAGATCTGCACTCGATTGCGCCGATTCGACGAGGCCCGGAAGTCGCTCGACCTCGCGGCACCCAAGAGCGGTGGAGCCGTGGAGCCCCAGCATGAGCTCCTCCTCGGCAACCTCGAGCTGGGGCTCGCCGAGGATGCGTGGGCGAGCGGGGACCGTGCGGCGGCGGAGCGGCACTTCGCTGCGGCGGATGTTGCGATGCGCCGTGTCGCCGACTCCATGCCGGGCAATGCGCTGCCATGGCTTTCGCTGGCCGGCGTGAACCGCGAGAGATTCCTGCGGACCAAGGATGCCAAGCTGATCGAGCAGGCGCTGGAGTACGCAGACCGTGCCGTGTCCATCGCCGGCGGCTACTGGCCCGGCGTGCGGCTCAAGAGCGAGATCCTTCTCGATCGGGAGGACATGTCCGCATCGATCCAGACCATCGAGCGCTACCTGCAGCTCGCGCCCGACAGCATCGAGGGGCGTCGCCTACTGGCCGAGCGCTACTTGCGGTCCGGCAACCTGACGCGAGCCCTGGCGGTGCTCGGCGAAGGCGCGGCACTCAGCCCGAGGGACACGATCTGGACCCGTGCCATCGGCGAGCTTCAGCTCGCGCGAGGCAACTTCCCGGATGCGATCCGCGCCTTCGATCGTGCGCTTGAGATCTCACCCAATGTGATGAACCTGAACAAGGCACTCGAAGCGCGTGTTCGATCGAGGCCGCCGGACTGGACGGGCATCGTCGAGGTCGCGCGCAAGTATCCCGATGAGATGCGACGCAGCGGCGCCTCGCAGGCGGTGCTCGCCGCCGCACTCGTGCAGACGGGCGATCGCGAGAGCGGGCTCGAGTCCCTGCGCCGTGCCGGTCGCTTCGTCCGATCGGAGATCGCGTCGGGTCAGGGATCCGTCAGTGATCTCGACATCTGGTTCCACTCCGCGCGCGAGGTCTTCCCCAGGGGGCGGACGGATGACCTCGACACCTTCGTGAACGAACTGATCGCCGGCAATCCCACGCCGGATGACCTGCGATGGCTGGCCACGATCTGGCTCGAGCTCGGCAAGGACGGACTTCCCAAGGCGAAGGCGTACCTGGCCAAGGCGCTCGAGCATGTCGATGCCAGGGATGCCCGGTATCGCGCGGCGGTCTACCTGACCCAGGGCAACATCGCGTACCTGGATGACGACTGCTCCGCCGCCGTGGACGCCTTCGAACGGTCCGTCAAGGAGGAGGCCGAGGACGCCACCGCGCTCAACAACCTGGCCTTCCTGCTTGCAAAGTGCCGCAATGACTATCAGCGAGGGCTGGAAATGGCGGAGCGGGCGGTGCGGATCAATCCGTCGAACCCGTTCTTCCTCGATACGCTGGGCTATCTGCAGCTCAAGACGGGCAATGCCGAGTCGGCCGTGACCACGCTGACGCGGTGCGTCGGTATGAAGCCGTCGGCCGGCGCCTACCTGCATCTGGCGCAGGCGCTCCACGCAACCGGCAAGATCCCCGAGGCTCGCGCGGCCGTCGACAAGGCGGTTGAACTCCAACCGGACGCGGAGATCACGGCGGAAATCGAAGAGTTCCGATCGAAGCTCGGCTGAATCGAAGGACCAACACCATGACTCGAGTCCCAACCACTCCCCCGACGACGCCCCGTTCCTCCCAACCCAGCCGTCCGGCGCGCCCGAGCGCCCCGATCGGCGTGGATCCCATCCGCGTGCTGCGCCAGAACATCTGGCTGCTCGTCGGAACCGTGGTGATCGGGTGCGTGATCGGCGTGGGAATGAACTACCTGCTGACCTGGGCCTATCCGCTGTACCTCGGTGAGGTGCGCTTCCTGCTCAAGCCGCCGCTCAAGGAGGGCATGGATGTGCTGGCGCAGGAGCTCATCAACGAGGACACCGTCGTGCGACTGGCGCAGACGGAGGCGGCGCGCATCACCGGCCGGGAGACGCTGACGGCGGCACTGGGCAATGAGGATGTTCGGCGCACGCGGTGGGCGCAGCGCTATGTCGATGCCGACGGCGCCTTCGACACCGAGGAGGCCGTCGACGACCTCATCGAGGAGATCCGCGCGGGACACCGGCGCGGCCAGCAGATCTTCTTCATCTCCTGGCGCGCCCATGTGCCCGACGATGTTCCCGTGGTGCTCAACACGGTCTCCGAGACCTACATGAACATGCGGCGCCGCGAGGACGACCGCCGCTTCAACCAGACGAGCGATGTCTTCCGGCGCCAGGCGCTGTCGCTCGAGGCGCAGATCAGCGACATCAAGAAGCAGATGAACCAGTTCGTGACGGAGCGCGGCCTCACCACCACCGATCCGGGCGGCGACCGTCGCCGCCAGGAGGAAGTGCGCCGGCTCATGGAGCAGATCACGGAGGTTCGCAAGGACTACGACCTCATCAAGTCGCGCCATGAGCACATCTCCAAGCGGCTCGAAGGCACGCTCGAACCGAGCCCGGAGGACCTGCGGAACGCCGAGGACGATCCCGTGCTGCTGAATGCGCGGCGCGATCTCCACGACCTCAAGACGCACCTGGCCGCCGCCAAGCTCAGCTTCGGTCCCGATCATCAGACCGTGCGCCGGCTCGAGGGTCAGGTGGAGTCCGCCGAGCTCAATTTCCGCGCCAAGCGCGACGAGATCATCCAGCGCAACCTGCGCGCCGACTACAAGGACTTCTCCGATCGCCTTGATGCGATCGGACGAACGCTCGAGCGGCAGACGGAGGAGTACGCGCGTCGCAGCAAGGAGCTGGAGACGATCGCGAGCGACATCAACGAGATCAACAACATGCAGGAGCGCCTCAAGCAGCTCGAGGAGGATCGCAAGGGCGTGCTCAGCAAGCTGAATGAGATCGCCACGGTGCGTGCCCGCGACGATGCGGCGCGCATCGAGATCGTGCAGCGGGCGACCGTGCCGCGCGAGATGGACTTCCCGAAGCTCAAGGTCATGATCCCCGTGATGGCGCTGCTCACGCTCGCCGCGGTGCTCGTCTTCCTGTTCACGCGCGAGTTCATGGATCAGCGCGTCCGCTACACGAGCGATCTCGCCGGGCTTCCCGGCGGGCGCCTGCTCGGCGTCATTCCCGACGCGGCGGACGATCCTTCGGGCGTGAGGTCTCCCGATCGCGCGGTGCGGGACCATCCCGACTCGGTCGTGGCCGAGGCGTACCGGCAGACCGCCGTTCAGATCGCCAAGGGACTCGACGCGGGACACAAGGTCATCGAAGTGCTCGGTCCCATGCCCGGCGGCGGCACCAGCACCGTGGTGTCCAACCTTGCGGTGGTGGCGAAGGGCATGGTGGCCAAGGTGCTCGTCGTCGACGCGAACTTCCGTCGCCCGGAGCTTGCCGGTCAGATGGGGGCGCGCAACGACGCGCCGGGTCTGGCCGACCTGCTTGCCGGCAACGGCACGCTCGCGGGTTCCGTGCAATCGGTCGAGGGCATCGACATCCTCGGCGCCGGCACCGCGGCCCACCGCATCGTGGAGCGCCTCGCGAGCGCCAGGCTCGACGAAGTGCTCGCGGAGGCGCGCAAGACCTATGACGTGGTGCTCGTCGACACGCCACCGGCCATCGTGGCCGGCGAAGTCATGACCATCGCCAACAAGGTCGACGCAACGGTGCTCGTCGTGCACGCCTGGCATGACCAGCGGGGGCTGATCGCGCGGCTTGCGCACCAGCTGCTCGATGTCCGCAGCGTCTTCCTCGGCGTGATCCTGAATCGTCCCCGCTCCACGGCGGGCGGCTACTTCCGCAAGAACGCCGAGGCCATCGCGAAGTACGCCAAGGCGAGCCGCTGACGCGCGCCAGGCGAGAGCATGCCGAACGATCCGCCCCAGCGCCACGCGCTCGTCACCGGTGGCGCCGGCTTCGTCGGCAGTCACTTGACGGAGCACCTGCTCCAGCGCGGTGATCGCGTGACCGTGGTGGACGACTTCTCCACCGGTCGGCGATCGAATCTCGACCGCGCCGGCGCGATCGGCGGCGCGCGGCTGCGCATCATCGAGGGCCGCGTCGGCGAGCGGCTCGACGCGATCGCCGATCGACCGGACGAGATCTACCACCTCGCCGCGGCGGTGGGAGTGCGGCTCGTCGTGGAGCAGCCGATCCACACGATCGAGAACAATGTGCTGGAGACCTCCGCACTACTGCGATTCGCGACCAGCCATGGCGTACCGACGCTCGTGACCAGCACGAGCGAGGTCTACGGCAAGGGCGTCCGCACGCCCTTTCGCGAGGATGACGATGTCGTCTACGGACCGACCTCGGTCACGCGCTGGAGCTACGCGTGCTCCAAGGCGATCGACGAGTATCTGGCACTTGCGTATCACCGCGAGCACGGTCTCCCGGTGGTGATCGTGCGTCTCTTCAACACGGTGGGACCGCGGCAGGTGGGCGACTACGGCATGGTGCTGCCCTCGTTCGTGTTGCGGGCGATGCGCGGGATGCCGCTCCAGGTGCACGGCGATGGCCGGCAGACGCGCTGCTTCTGCGATGTGCGCGATGTGGTGCCGGCGCTCACGGCCCTGCTGGCAGCGCCGGGTTGCCGGGGGCGCATCTTCAATCTCGGTCGCGACGAACCCGTGACCATCGAGGATCTGGCGCGACTGGTCGTTCGCGTGCTGGCGAGCCGCTCCGGCATCGAGCACATTCCGTATGGCGAGGTCTTCCCGGTGCAGTTCGACGATCTGCGCGTGCGTCAGCCGGACCTGACGCGCGTGCGCGACGCGATCGGCTTCGCTCCGTCGATCGAGCTGGAGCGCACGATCCGCGACCTGGCCGGCGAAGCGGCGGCAACGGCCGAGCGTGAATCGGGGGTGGCTCGATGACGCCGATCCTCGCCCCGGTCGAGATCGTGCCTCCGATTCGCCCCTACGAATCAGGATCCGTGTGGGTGCAGGAGGGGATCGTCGTGGGCGGCATCGAGCTGCTCAACAGCTTCGTGCCCGTCTTCCTCGTCGCGTTCACGATCACGCTGCTGCTCACGCCGTTCGTGCGTCGCGTGGCCGTCAGCGCGGATGTGATCGACCACCCCGACCGCGTGCGCAAGGAGCACGAGTACCCGATCGCCTACCTCGGCGGCGTCGCGGTGTTCTTCGGCGTGCTGGGGGGCATCGCGGCGAGCTACATGCTGGTGCGCGGCCAGGCGTCGATGCTCCAGCCGATTCCCATCTCGATCGCGGTGGGCATGGTGGCGATCGCGCTGACGGGGCTGCTCGACGACATCTGGAAGCTCTATCCGCGCATCAAGATCGCGGGGCAGCTCGTGGCCGCGGCGGCGCTGGCGTCGGAGAACTTCGGCACCCAGGTGGCGGCCGGCTTGCTCGGGTCGTTCCTCGGGGATCCCGAGACGGTGCTCTGGCATGTGGCGCTCTCGCCTTCGCTTGGACTCGACATCACCTCGCACGACATCTACTACTGGGTGGGTGTGGCCATCATCGCGTTCCTGGTGCTCGGCGCGTGCAACTCGGCCAATCTGATCGACGGCCTCGACGGACTGCTCACGGGCACCGTGGCGATCATGTGCGTCGGCTTCCTGGTCATCAGCCTGCTCATGGGCACGGTGGTGGCGGCGACGGATCCCGACCAGACGCTCATCGCGGCGCGCGTGGCATTGACGCTCGCGCTCTTCGGCGCGGTCCTGGGGTTCCTGCCCTACAACTTCAATCCTGCGGTGATCTTCCTCGGTGACACGGGAAGCCTCATGCTCGGCTACCTGTGCATCTCGATCATCCTCATGTTCGGCGAGCACGGGCAGACGAGTCTCGTCATGGCCGGCCTCATCATCTTCGCGCTGCCGGTCATGGACACCATGCTGGCGATCATCCGGCGGCGGCTCGCCGGTGTCTCCTTCGCCGTGGCCGATGCGAACCACATCCATCATCAGCTCAAGCGATCGCTCGGATCGGTGCGCAAGGCGGTGCTGGCGCTCTACGGCATCACGGCCGTGTTCACCCTCATGGGGATCGCCCTCGCCGCAGTGCGGCTGCTGACGAATGTCCGGGTGCTCGTCGTCTATGCGATCACCTTCGTCTTCTTCGCCTTCATCGTGGCCGTGGCCATCAAGACCGCGCGGCGCGGCGCCTGGACGCTGGCGGTGGCTCGAGGCGAGCGACCGGCCGCCGCACCGGTCGCGGAGCAGCCGGCGCCCGCCGCCGCGAAACCTGCCGATGCGGCAGCGCCGGGTGCCGTGAGCCAGCGGTGACCGACGGGGCAGGTCATTCCCCCGTCATGCCGGCCGAGACGATCGAGGCGCTCGATCCTCGCTCCGGCGAGTGCGCCATCGACTGCACGGCGGGTCTCGGCGGTCACGCGCGGTTGATCGCGGAGCGCATCGGACCCGAGGGTCGCCTGCTGCTGCTGGATGTCGATCCCGGCAATCTCGAGCGTGCGGCCGCGAGCATTCGATCGATGCCCAACGCGCCGCGCGTCGCGACCGCGCACGGCAGTTTCGCGCTCGTCGAGGCGATCGTGCAGCGGGAAGGCCTGCGAGCCGATGTCGTGCTCGCGGACCTCGGCGTGGCCAGCAACCAGCTCGACGATCCGACGCGCGGATTGGCGTTCTCGCACGACGGCCCGCTCGACATGCGTCTCGATCCCACGGCGGTCGGAACGGCGGCGGATCTGGTCAACGCCCTGCCCGAGTCGCGGCTTGCCGACCTCATCTTCGAGCTCGGCGAGGAGCCGTTTGCCCGCCGGATCGCGCGGCGCATCGCGGAAGCGCGCCAGCGGGAGCGGATTCGGACGACCGCGCAACTCGCGACGCTCGTTCGGGAGGCGTACGGGTCGCGCGCCCAAGCGTCGCGCATGCACCCGGCCACTCGGACCTTCATGGCGCTTCGCATCGCGGTGAACGACGAGCTGGGCGCGCTGGGGCGGCTCCTTGATGCCGTCGATCGGGCCGTTCGAGCAGCAGCGGCGGGTTCACCGACATGGATTTCCCCGGGCGCCCGCATCGCCGTGATCTCGTTCCACAGCCTTGAGGACCGCCTGGTGAAGCAGGCGTTCAAGGCGCTCTCGACACGGGAATGTCCACTGGCGGAAGCGACGAAGAAGCCGCTCACGGCCTCCGCGGAGGAGTGTTCGAGGAATCCACGCGCCCGCTCCGCGAAGCTGCGGAATCTCCGCCTCGTTGGCCGATGCTAGATTGCCCAGCGCGTCCGCCATGGCCGGCGAACGCGCGACCGCCGTGTCGCCAGTTTTCTTCGCAAGGATGCGCTATGACCCGTGAAAGCAAGCTCGCTCTCATCGTCGGCTTCGGGCTGATCCTCTTCGTGGGGATCCTGGTCTCGGATCACTTCTCCGAGGGACAGCGCCAGGAGGCGGCGCACCTGCTCGCGCAGCGCGGCGCGCTGCGTGGTCGCAGCAACCCGATCTCGCTGGAGCCGCTCGTGCCCGGCCTGAGTTCCTCCGAGGTGAAGCAGGTCCGAGGCGAGGAGCCGCGGTCAGCGCCCGGCGGTATCGCCATCGAACTGCCGAAGCCGCCCGAGCCACAGGCACCGAACTTGAATGGCGAGGTGGTGATCGGCCCGGGCAGCCATCGCCCCGATGGGCCGAACAGCCCGACACAGCCTCCGAAGCCCGCCGACAACCCTCAGTTCGCGCAGGATCCCAACGAGGGCGTCAAGCTCCATCCCGTCAAGGAAGGCGAGACGCTCTTCGCGATCAGCGTGCGGCACTATGGCGACGGCACGCTCTGGAAGGCGCTCGCGGAGTTCAACAAGTCGGCGGTGCCGAACCCGGCTCGCATGCGCAACGGCGTGACGCTTCGCATCCCGCCGATCGAGGTGCTCAAGCCCGGTGCGATGCCGCGCTCCGCGCCGGCAGGGGCGCCGGCGCCGACGGTCCCGTCCTCATCGCCGACGGCACCCGCGCCCGGCACCTACACGGTGCAGCGCGGTGAGACGCTCTCGGAGATCGCGCAGCGCACGCTCGGCTCGAGCAAGCGCTGGCCGGAGCTCGTGAAGGCCAACGAGAATGTGATCCGCGATCCCAACGCACTCGTGCCCGGCACCGTCATCCGCATTCCCGTCGCGGGCTGACCGCCGCATCCGACGAACACACGCATGTTCGGCAAGCTCCTCGCCATCGTGGTGGTGCTCGGCGTGATGGCGCTGGCGCTGCTGGTCGAGCGGCAGCGCCGCTACGAGACGACACTGGCGATCTCCCGGACGCATGCGCGGATCCTCGAGCAGGAGCGGACGCTCGCGAGGTTCCGGGCGGATGTGGCCAGGCGCGTGCAGCCGGCGCAGGTGCGCGTGGCGTTGCGAGCCCTGACGGGGGAGTGGGTGCCCATGCCGCATCGGCTCGACCAGTCGACGCCGCCGACCGCGCCGCGTCTCGCGGCCGACCAGCCTGATCCCTCGGCGCCGAACGCACCGATCCCCGTGGAGTTCGGCGGATGAGTGCCGCCATGGTTCCCGCGTTCCGCAGTTCGCGCGCCGTCGTGATGCTGGCGATCGTGGCGATCGTGCTCGTGGCGAATGTGGCGCGCGTGGTGCAGATCAAGCTCGCGCCGCACCCGGAACTGATGCAGGCCGCGGGCAAGCGCGAGAGCACCGTGCGCGAGATGGCGCTGCGCGGCGAGGTGGTCGATCGGCGCGGTCGCGTGCTGGCGACGAGCGTGGTCGGGCATCGACTCTTCGTCGATCCGGCGCTCATCTGGGAGAAGGGATGGGAGCAGGTGAAGCGAGGTCGTCGCGCCGATCCCGACTCGCCGGTCGACGCGGATCCCTTCGACGATGCGGCGCGGGCCATCGGCTTCGCCATCGGCGAAGACCCGAAGCGCCTGCTGGCGCAGCTTCGTTCCCATGCCGACCGACGCTATGTCGTGGTCGCGGATCTGCTCGAGGAGTGGCAACTCGACGCGATCCGCGAGCTCAAGCTCCCGGGCGTGGGCATCGAGCCCCGGCTCGTGCGCGAGTACCCGATGGACGCCCTGGCCGCACGCGTGATCGGCACCGTTCGCGCCGATCAGGTGGGCGTCACCGGCATCGAGCGTGCCTTCAATCGTTCGCTCTCGGCCGAGGACGGGAGCATGACCTTCCTCCGCAATGTGCGTCGAGCGCCCATGTGGATCGAGCGCGACGGCTACCAACCGGCCACCGACGGCGAGCCGATCCGCTTGACGATCGACGCCGTGATCCAGGAGATCGCGGAGCGGCAGCTCGATGCGGCCGTCAAGCGCTTCAACGCCGCGGGCGGGCGCGTGGTGGTCGCGGATGTCGAGACGGGCGACATCCTGGCGATGGCCGATGTGATGCGGCAGCGACCTGGATTCAAGGAGATTGCGCCGGCGGACGATCGCGAGCGCAAGCCGTCGCTGGGGCGCAATCGCTGCCTCACGGATCCGTTCGAGCCCGGCTCGACCTTCAAGCCCTTCGTGTGGGCGTGGGCCACCAAGATCGGCGTGTTCAAGCCCGAGAGTCGGGTCGCGCTGCCCGGCGGCGGGCCGCACCGAACCAGCTTCGGTCGCCTGATCCGCGATGTGAAGTACTACGGCCCGAACACCTGGCGCTTCGTGCTCGTGAAGAGCCTCAACGCGGGCATGGCGATCGCCGCCGAGCGCATGAAGTTCAAGGACATGCAGGAGTGCGTGCGTGCCTTCGGGTTCGGCGCGCTCACCGGCCTCGATCCGACGATGGAGTCTCGCGGCATCGTGACGCCCGCCAAGTCGTGGCGCGGACCGACGCAGACCTCCGTCTGCATGGGACACGAGATCGCCGTGACGCCGGTGCAGATGGTGCGAGCGTTCCTCGTCTTCTGCCGTGACGGAACGATGCCGCCGTTGCGCCTCGTCCTTCCAGCGGACGATGCGCTGGCGCTCGTGGCACAGCGACAGGTCGAAGGCCCGCGCGTGCTCCCCGAGAGCCTCGCGCTGCTCACGCGCGAGGTCATGGCCGATGTCATGGTCGAGGGAACGGGTCGCAAGGCGCAGAGCGCTCTCTACCGCATCTTCGGCAAGACCGGCACCGCGCAGCTTCCGAGGCCCAACGGCCGCGGCTACTACGAGGATCGCTATGTCTCGAACTTCCTCGGCGGAGCGCCGCTGACGCAGCCGCGCATCGCCGTGATCGCCGTCATCGACGATCCTGACAAGCGACGCCAGCACTTCGGCGGCGAGACGGCGGCGCCGCTCGCCCGGGACATCATCGACGAGACGCTGCAGTATCTGGGCGTCCCGCCGGATCAGGAGTCGGCGAAGTCGAAGTCGATCCACAATCTTGCCGCCGCCGCGAGGGACTAGCGCATGCAGCGTGAGGCGCTCATTGCGCTCCCGCCTGCGGAGGATGTGCTTCCTCCCGCGTGGGTGCGCTGGGCGGGGTTTGCGCTGGGTCCGCTGGTGGCCATCCTCGTCTGGACGGTGACGGGCGACGGTGCCGCGCCTGCGGCGAGCGGCAACGCTCCGAACTCGGCGGGCATGGCGGCGGCCGAGCTCTCGCGCGAAGGCGCAATCGTGCTGGCGGTGATGGCGTGGATGGCGTGCTGGTGGCTCACGCAGGCGGTCGAACTCGCCACCACGGCACTGCTCCCGCTCATCCTCTTTCCGTTGACGGGCGTCACGCCGACGATCCGCGAAGCCGCGGCTCCGTACGCGAGCGAGATCATCTTCCTCTTCGCGGGCGGCTGCCTGCTGGCACAGGCACTCGAGCGCCATGGGCTCAGCAGGCGCTTCGCGATGGCGCTGCTCTCGATGGCGGGCCCCAGGCCGGTGCTCATCGTCGGCGCGTTCATGCTGACCGCAGCGCTCGTGAGCGCATTCGTCAGCAACACGGCGACGGCGGCGATGATGATGCCCTTGGCGCTCGCTGCGGCGCTTGAAGCGTCGCGCGGCGCACCCGAGCAGCCGAATCGCGAGCGACTTCTCGGTGGGTTCTCCACGGCGGTACTGCTTGCAGTGGCCTACGGCGCGAGCATCGGCGGAGCGTTGACGCTCATCGGCAGCCCGCCGAATGCGATCGCGGCGCAGCTCCTGCGGCAGCAGGGCACGGAGGTCACCTTCCTCTCCTGGCTTCGATTCAGCGCGCCGGCCACCGCGCTCTTCCTGCCGGTCGCGTGGCTGCTGCTCACCTGCGTGCTCATTCCCGTGCGGCGCCTGCGGCTCGGCACCGGCGTGCGTGATGAGGCCTCGACCGAGCGCGCAGGATGGACTCGCGCCGCCATCTTCACGCTCTGCGTCTTCCTTGCAACCGTGACGCTGTGGATCTCCCTGCCGTGGCTTCCATCGCCGCTGCCCAGGCTTCAGGACGCAGGCGTCGCGATCCTGGCGGGACTCGTCCTGCTCGTCGTGCCGCTCTCGCGCAATCCGTCATCGACCACGCTCTCCTGGCACGATGCGGCGCGCCTTCCGTGGAGCGTCTTCGTGCTCTTCGGGGGCGGGCTCAGTATCGCGTCGGCCATGGGGCGTCACGGTGTCGCGGAATGGCTCAGCCGCGCGTTCCACGAACTCCAGGGCGCCCCGGAGATCGTGGTGGTCGCCGTCATCGTGCTGGCGATCCTCTTCCTCACGGAGGTTGCGTCGAATACCGCGGTCGCGTCCACCGCGATCCCGGTGCTGCTCGCTCTTGCCCCCGCGCTGGGCGTGCCGGTCGAGCGGCTCGTCCTGCCCGCGGCATTCGCCGCGAGCTGGGCATTCATGCTGCCGGTCGGAACGCCGCCGAACGCGATGGTCTTCGCGTCCGGACGCGTGCCCGCACTCACGATGGCGCGCGTGGGATTCGTATTGAACATCGCCGCCGCGATCCTCATCACGATGATCGCGGCGGCGATTCTCTGACCGGGGATGCCCGTCGCGCGATGGTCAGGCGCCCTTGACGCGCGTGTAGACGAGTTGCATGACCTTCATCTCGCCGCCGGCGGGTGCCGGCCCGAACATCTCGTAGGTGAAGGAGTCGTCGCTGGTGGTGGTCTCCACGCCGCGCATGGTGATCTCCTTGCCAGCCATCGGGTCGAACATCCTCATCGTGATCGTCAGGACCTTGCCGTCGGCGCTGCGCGTGCCGGAGCCCTCGGTGATCGCCGTGCCCATCGTGTCGAGCCACGCGATCTGGAACTTCTTCGCCTGGCGATCGAACGCAGTGATGCCCATCGCCTCGAACGGCTGGCCCATCATCTCGGACTTGAGCTCCTCCACGAGGTAGCGTCCGCCGAGGATCATGCGGTAGGTGTTGGTGCCGTTGAACTCCATCGGCGCCGCGTCCGGGTCCGACCACATCTTGCCCGCAGCCGTCCAGGCCCCGACCTTCCGCGCGAGCCACGCATGCTCGGGACCGGGCTGCATGAACTCCATCGCCGCCGCGAGTTCCGGCGGAATCGGCACCACGCCGGGCTGGCCGGGATCCTGCGGCGCCGGGATCTTCGGAGCATCGGCCTTCGGCTTGAGGCCTCCGTCGCCCTGCGGCGCAGGCGCGAGACCGATGGCGAACATGAGACCACCGGCGACGAGCGCACCGGCACACGCTGAGACGAGATGAGAGCATCGAGCCATGGGATGGGCTCCTTTCGGAGCGGCATCCTACCGACGCGCGAGGCGCTTCCGATTCGAGATCACGCCGCCTTGACGGTGCCCAGCACCGGTGCGGTCTCGCGCACCGTGAAGACGCGATTGCGCCCGGCGCCCTTGGCCGCCAGCAGCGCGGCATCGGCCTCGGCGAGCCGCTCGAAGAAGTCGTCGTCAGGCTGGCAGACCGCCACGCCGAAGCTCACGGAGAACTTCGGCACGGCGGCGGCGACGCTCGCGTCGAGCACATCGCTCCGCACTCGATCGAGCGCCACGCGAGCGGTTTCGATGTCGAGCTGAGGCAGCAGGATCACGAACTCCTCGCCGCCCCATCGGCCGGTGATGTCGGTCGGGCGCAGTGCCTCGCGCAGCACGCGGCTGAAGAGACGCAGCGCCTTGTCGCCCGTCTCGTGGCCGTGCGTGTCGTTGAGGCGCTTGAAGTGATCGATGTCCGCGTAGGCGATGCAGAAGGAGTTGCCGGCGCGCTGCAGGCGCTGGACCTCCGCCTCCACGCTGCGGCGGTTCATGAGTCCGGTGAGCGAGTCCCGCGCCGCCTGATGCTCCGACTGCGTGAAGGCGCGGATGACGCCCAGGCGCTCGCCGACCTTCGCCGCGAGCATGGTGAGTCGTTCCACTTCCTGCGCCGGCGGCGGCTGGAGGACGGGTGCCACGGCATGCAGCACGCCCACATGCTGGCCCATGATGCTGAGCGGCACGCAGGTCGCGGCGCACGCGCCGCCGGGTCGGCCTCGCAGATGCGGGCACGCATCGAACGCATCGCTGTCATCGAAGGAGATGGGATAGCCGCGACGCACGGCCGGACACTCCGACGGCGTGCGGACCGAGCACATCGACGCGCATCCCTCGAGGCGCGCGGTCGCCGACGGGGTGGTGGAGACCGCGGTCAGGTGCGCTCGGCTCGAATCGGCGAGCAAGACCTCCACCGCAAGCCCTGGCACCGTGCGCTCCACGATCTCCTCCACGATGCGATGCACGCCCGGCTCGTCGGGAACCATGGCGAGCGCATCGGAGACGCGCGCGTGGAAGTCCTGCCGGTTGCGATCGCGCGCCTGCACGAGCTCCTGCCGGCGCACGCGCCGGCCGACCGCCACCGTCAGCACCGCGCCGAGCGCGAACGCGACGGACCCGGCGGTGATCGCTTCGTTGATGATTCGCTGCGACTGCGTGACGAGATCCGACGCAAGCCTCTCCACCTCGCGGGCCATGACATGCGTGGTGAGGTGGTCGAGGCCGAGACTCGCCTCCTGCGCGAGGCTCTCGATCGCGCGAAGGTCTTCGCCCTCCTGCTCGGCATCGCCCTCGCGCTGCAGGTATTCATGCGTCGACTTGACCATGGCGGTGACCGTGGTCTTGGCATGGAGTGCGGCATCGAGCTGTGCGCCTCGGAGCAGGCGCTCCGGGCTGAATCGGCTCGCCTGCTCGAGCTCCGCAATCGCCTCCCGCAGGCGGGCGCTGGTCGCGGTCGACTCCTCCCCGGTGCGGCGCTCGATGGCCACGCGCTGTACCAGCGCCTCGGTCTGCGCCAGCTTCTCGTTGACGCGCTGGATCGAGTGCTCGACCGGCAGCACATCCGACGAGAGGTTCGACGCGGCGGACGCGACCGAACGAAGGCGCAGGTAGAGCGTGCTTCCGAGGGCGACGCCCAGGATGCACCAGAGGCAGCCGAGCGCAATGACGCGCAGGTAGAGACGATCCGTCTCGAGCGAGAATCCGGAAGGCCGAACGGGAGCCATGCAGGAAGGATCGGAAGCGGACGGGGCCGACTCGACGGAAGGCTTGGGCAATGGGCGGAGCGCCGGCCATCTGGGCAGCCCGTGCGGGCTGCACCGACTTCCCGGACGGGCCCCGCGACCATTGCATCGGCCTCAGACCCCCAGCAGGATCCGCTCGGGCTTCTCGATGCACTCCTTGATGTGCACGAGGAAGCTCACGGCCTCGGTGCCGTCGAGCATGCGGTGGTCATAGCTCATCGCCAGATACATCATGGGACGGATGACGATCTGCCCGGAGTTCGCGGGATCCTCGACGGCACGGCGCTTGATCGCGTGCATGCCCAGGATCGCCGTCTGCGGCGGATTGAGGATGGGCGTGCTCATCAGGCTGCCGTAGATTCCGCCGTTGCTCACCGTGAAGGTGCCGCCGGTCATCTCATCGATCGAGAGTCGGCCATCCCGGGCGCGCGTGCCGAAGTCCTTGATCCGGCGCTCGATCTCCGCGAAGTCCATGGCCTCCGCGTTGCGAAGCACGGGGACGACGAGGCCGCGGTCGGTGCCGACGGCGATCGCGATGTCGCAGTAGTCGTGATACTCGAACTCCTCGCCCATGAAGTATGCGTTGACGCGCGGGAAGCGCTGCAGCGCGCTGACGGCCGCTCGCACGAAGAAGCTCATGAAGCCCAGTCCGATGCCGTGCCGCTTCTCGAAGGCGTCCTTGTGGGTCGCGCGGAGGCGCATCACCTCCGACATGTCCACCTCGTTGAAGGTGGTGAGCATGGCCGCCGTCTGCTGCGACATCACCAGGCGCTCCGCGATCCGCTGGCGGATGCGCGGAATGCGCTCGCGGCGCATGCCGCGCGTCCCGATCATCGGCGCGGGTGCCGGTGCGGGCGTCGACGCGACGACCGGCGCAGCGCCGGCTCGTGACGCGGGCGCCGCCGGCGTCGAATCCGCGGCACGCTCCACATCCTCGCGTCGAACGCGCCCGCCGGGGCCGGAGCCTTCCACCGCCGCGAGATTCACGCCGCGATCGGCGGCAAGCTTCCGTGCCACGGGTGTCGCGCGAGGCTCGGCGGCGGCGCTGGCTCCTGCGGCGCGCTCCGAGGCCGGTGGCGGGGCCGTTGCGGTGCCCGAGCCGGCCATCGCGGTGGCGCTCGGTGCCTTGGATGCGATGGTCGCCGATGCGGCGGACGAAGCGCCGGCACTGCGACCAGCGCCCGCCGGCTTCGCAGCGCTCGTGTCGATCCTGGCGACGAGGGTGCCGACCTTCTGATCGCTCGAGCCCTTCACCGCCGACTTGAAGACGCCTGCGGCCGGCGCGAGCAACTCGAGCGTCGCCTTGTCAGACTCGATCTCGCAGAGCAGGTCATCCTTCTCCACCCACTCGCCATCCTGCTTCTGCCACGGGCCGATGGTGACTTCGGAAATGGACTCGCCTGGGCTTGGGATGACGACATCAGTCATGGATCGACCTCATGGTGTTCCGCGTTCGTTGAAGCAATGCGGGCGTGCGATGCTGGCGTGCGACGGAGGCGTGTGCGGGGGGCCGTGCCGTCGATGGCCTCCTGGGTTCCGCGCGCTCGCGAGCATCATCCCTTGTGCGCGGCCGCTTCGCGCCCCGGCTTCCTGGAGGACTCCGGCGCCGTGGACTTCGTGCTCTCCTTGCCGCCCTTGGACTCGCCGAGCTCCCTCGCGCCGTTGATCGACCCGTCCTTCAATGAACCGGCGCCGACGGCGGTGGCAATGATGCGCTCCTGCTGCTGCGCGTGCATCTTGGGGCTGCCGACGGCCGGTGAGGCCGCATCCGCACGGCCGATGAATGGAAGGTCGCGACCGAGCCTGTCGAGGAACAGGCTTCGCACATAGGCGTAGGCGCCCATGTTCCGTGGTTCCTCCTGCACCCAGACGACCTCGGCCTTCGGGAACCGCGCGAGTTCCGCGGAGACCAGATCCTCCGGGAAGGGATGGAGCTGCTCCACGCGCGTTACGGCCACATGCTTCGCGCCGGCGGAGTCGCGCCGGTCGCGCAGCTCGTGCGAAATCTTGCCCGTGCAGAAGACGAGCCGCGTGACGACGGTCGCATCGGCCTTCTCATCGGGGATCATCCGCTGGAACGAGCCGGTGACGAAGTGCTCGATGGGGCTTGCGGACCTCGGGCTCCTCAGCATGCTCTTGGGCGTCATCACGACGAGCGGCTTGCGGAAGTTGCGCTTGAGCTGCCTTCGCAGCAGATGGAAGATCTGCGCCGCCGTGGTGGGGCAGACCACCTGCATGTTGCCGTTGGCGCAGAGCTGGAGGTATCGCTCCAGCCGCGCGGAACTGTGCTCCGGGCCCTGGCCTTCGTAGCCGTGCGGCAGCAGAAGCGTGAGGCCGCTCGCGCGCTGCCACTTCGGTTCAGCCGTCGCGACGAACTGATCGATGAAGACCTGCGCACCGTTGGCGAAGTCGCCGAACTGCGCCTCCCAGAGAATGAGCATGCGCGGGTCCGCGAGCGAATAGCCATACTCGTACCCCACGCACGCCGCCTCGGTCAGCGGGCTGTTGTGGATGCAGATCCTTCCCTGTTCCTGGGAGAGATGGTTCAGCGGCAGGTACGACGCGCCGCTCTCCTGGCAGTTCACGACCGCATGTCGATGACTGAAGGTGCCGCGCTCCACATCCTGGCCCGAGAGCCGGATCGGATGACCTTCCATGAGCAGCGAGCCGAACGCCAGCGCCTCGCCCAGCGCCCAGTCGACGCCGGCATCGCCGCCGAGCTCGGCGCGCCCCTTGAGCAGCTTTGCCACGGTCTTGTGCGGCGTGATGTGCTCCGGCGCCGTGCCGATCACGGACGCAATGTGCTCGAGCGTCGACTTCGGAACGCCCGTCTCGACCGTGGCCTCGTGGTACTCGCTCACGAGTCCCGACCACTGCGCCTGGAACGGAATCACCGAGGGATCGACGGGCTTCTCGCGCGTGCGCGTCTGCGCCTCGTCCATCTCCTTCTGGAAGTCCTCGTGCAGCCGCTCGAAGTCCGCGGGCGTGATCACGCCCTGCTGCTCGAGCTGGGCGCGGTACTTCCTGGCCACGGGAGGCTGCTTGCGGATCGCCTGGTACATCAGCGGCTGCGTGAACGACGGCTCGTCGGACTCGTTGTGACCGTTGCGGCGATAGCACCACATGTCGATCACGACATCGCTCTTAAAGGTCTGGCGGTACTCGAGCGCGAGCCGCGCCACCCACGCGCACGCCTCCGGATCGTCGCCGTTGACATGGAAGATCGGCGCGTCCGCGGTCTTGGCGATGTCCGTGCAGTAGCGACCGCTGAAGAGGTCCGACGGATTCGTGGTGAAGCCGAGCTGGTTGTTGATGATGATGTGGACCGTGCCGCCGACTTCATAGCCGTCGAGTCCGGCCATATTCAAGCACTCCGCGATGACGCCCTGACCCGCGAACGCGGCATCACCGTGCATGATGATCGGCACGACCTGGGCGCGGCCTTCGCTGTCGCCGTGCAGCCGCTGCTTCGCGCGGCATCGACCCTGCACCACCGCCGTCACGAACGCCAGATGGCTCGGATTCGGCGCGAGCGTGAGGTGCACCTTGTGGCCGCCGGCGGTCACATGATCGCTCGAGTGGCCCCGGTGATATTTCACATCGCCGCCGCCTTCGACGAAGCCGTCGACCCACGCATCCTCGAACTCCGTGAGGATCTGCTCGAAGCGCTTGTGCAGGATGTTGGCGAGCACATTGAGTCGCCCGCGATGGGCCATGCCCAGCGCGAACTCGCGAATGCCCAGCGCCGGACTCAGCTCCAGCATCTGGTCGAGGATGACGATGAGGCTCTCGCCGCCGCCCAGGCCGAAGCGCTTGTGACCCACATAGCGCTTCTCGAAGAAGGTCTCGAAGGAGTCCGCCGCGATGAGCCGGCGAAGCAGGTACTGCCGTTGCTCCGGCGTCCACTCGGGTCGGTTGCGCACGGCCTCCATGCGCTTGCCGAGCCAGCGCCGCCGATCGCGGTCCGGCAGGTGCATGAACTCCACGCCGATGTTGCGGCAGAAGGTCTCCTCGAGAAGGCTGACGATCTGCGAGAGCGGCGCAGGATTCTCCAGCGGCAGACTGCCGGGATCGAAGCTTCGATGCAGGTCCGCATCGGAGAGTCCGAAGCTCTCGAGCGTGAGCTGCTCGGGGAACGGGCGCTCCGTGCCGAGCGGATCGAGCTCCGCCGCGAGGTGACCAAGGTCGCGATAGTTGTAGATGAGCGAGTCGACCTTGCTCTGCGAACCGCGAGCCGCCGCAGTGTCGGCGCCAGGCGTTGCACCGGAGACCGCCTCCTGAGCGCGACGACCTGTGCCTGCCGCGGCGCCGGCATCCGTCGCATATCGCGCGAAGCCGAGGTCGAAGCCGTTGAAGAAGGTGCGCCACGCCGCGTCGACCGAATCCGGATCCTGCTTCCAGAGCTCGTAGAGCTCCTCGATGTACTCGATCTGCTGACCGTTTATTGCGGAAGGGGCGGCGCGAAGGGGGGAGGCGGAGGGAACTCCGCGGGCAGGTTCGGAGGGGGTCACGGTGTGCTCTCAGGCAAGGATGCGTTCGCGTCGGGAACGCTGAATCCGGGCCATTCTACACGCCCCGCCGTTCGATTCAGCACGCTGGTTCCAGCCGCGGCGCGAGTGGGCCGCTGCGGAGGGTCCGGGCATCGACCACGCTACGCTTCCTGCCTGCCCAGAGCCTAGGAACGGAGGACCGCATGCTTCTTCGCATGATCTACGACGACTCGCTTGCCCAGGCCGCGTGGCTCGTTGGCTGCCAGCGGAGTCGGGAGGCGATCGTCATCGATCCCGAGCGCGACATCGATCGATACATCGCGCTGGCCGCGAGCGAGGGGCTGAAGATCACGGCGGTGGCGGAGACGCACATCCATGCCGACTTCCTCTCCGGCGCCCGCGAGCTTGCCGAAAGGACCGGCGCCACGCTCTACCTCTCCGACGAGGGCGATGCCGGCTGGAAGTACGGCTGGCTGCACGCGAAGAAGGGCGGCGGCTCGTACGCGCACCGACTGCTCAAGCATGGCGACACCTTCAGGATCGGCGGCATCGAGTTCCAGGCGCTGCACACGCCGGGTCACACCCCCGAGCACCTCTGCTTCGTCGTCACGGATCGAGGCGGCGGCGCGACGGAGCCGATGGGCGTGTTCACCGGCGACTTCATCTTCGTGGGCGATCTCGGTCGTCCCGATCTGCTCGAGAGCGCGGCCGGCCAGGGCGGCACGGCGAAGCCTTCCGCGCAGCGGCTCTTCAAGTCGCTCGAGATCATTCGATCGCTTCCCGAATGGCTGCAGATCTGGCCCGCGCATGGCGCCGGCAGCGCGTGCGGCAAGTCGCTCGGCGCCGTGCCGCAGAGCACCATCGGATATGAGCGGCGATTCAACGCCGCCATCAAGTCCGCCACCAGCGAGAGCGCGTTCGTCGACTTCATCCTCTCGGGGCAGCCCGAACCGCCGCTCTACTTCGCGCGCATGAAGCGCGACAATCGGGATGGCCCGAAGGTGCTCGGAGCGCTTCCGGTGCCGAAGGAACTCGCTCCGAGGACGCTCGCGTCGATCGATGCCCGCACCACGGCGATCATCGACACGCGCCCGTGGGACGCCTTCCGAGCGGGCCATGTGCCCGGCGCGCTCTTTCATCCGATCGGTCGGTCGTTTCCCGCGGATGTCGGCTCGATGGTGGGCGAGGACGAACCGATCGTGCTGATCGTTGCGCCAGCCGCGCTGGACGAGGCGATCCGAATGCTGGTTCGCATCGGGCTCGACGACATTCGCGGCTGGATCGATCCCGCCAAGCTGGAGGAGTACCGTCGCGGAGGCGGTTCGCTCGTGCCGTCCACCGAGATGGCGATCACCGAGGCCGAGTCCTTCTTCTCGTCGCCAAGCGCGAGTCTGCTCGATGTGCGGCGGGCCGACGAACATGCGGCGGGCCGAATCGAGGGTGCGCGGCAGATCGCCCACACGCGCCTGCTGGCACACCTCGATGAGCTTCCGCGAGATCGTCAGATCTTCGTGCACTGCCGAAGCGGCGCGAGATCGGCCCGGGCGGTGGCGCTGCTCGAGCGGCACGGCTTCCGAGCGACCAATCTCAGCGGCGGCTATCTGGCATGGGAGAAGCGGCCCGCGCATGCCGGCGGTGCACGCCCGCTCGGCGACCGGAAGGTCGACATCGCTCCATGACCGGGCACCATGATGTTGGACGATCCGGCGCGTGGCGGGCGCGGTGTCTGACCTGCGGCGCCTCCTTCCCGCTCCCGGGTCTTCGCATCGGCGCCGCCGGCGCTCCGCGCAAGTTGCTTCGGTGCCCGCGCTGCGAGCGTTGGCGCTGCTGCCGCGTGGAACGAGGCTCGCCCGATCCGGGCGCCGCGCCGGGTGGCATCACGAAGTAGGAGTCGATGCGCATCCGCCCCATCCATGCCGGCGACTTCGACGCGATTGCAGCGCTCACGAACCACTACATCCGCGAGACGGCCATTCACTTCGGCGATGTGCCCGTGACGGCCGAGGCGCTGTGCCGCGAGTGGGAGACGGCGCGCGAGCGATTCCCCGCGCTCGTGGCGACCGCGGCACAGGACCCGTCGAGCACATGCGGCGCGGAAGAAGAGCGCTTCCTCGGCTATGCCAAGGCCGGTCCATGGCGCACGCGCGCGGCGTACTCGATGACGGCGGAGGTGGGCATCTATGTCGACCCGTCGAGCCATGGCCGCGGTGTCGGAACGGCGCTCTACGCCGCGCTCATCGACGCCTGCCGCGAACGAGGCTTCCATGCACTGATCGGCGGCATCACCATGCCCAACGACGCGAGCGTTCGATTGCACGAGCGGCTCGGCTTCGTCCGAATCGGCGTCTTTCCCGAAGTGGGACGCAAGTTCGATCGCTGGCACGATGTCGGCTTCTGGCAGCTGCTGCTCTGAGGCCGTCCTTCACCCCGGCGGCTCGTCAGCGCTTCGGAGCCTCGGGCAGCTTGAATCGAAGCAGGATGGTGGAACCCAGGGGCGGATGCGCGAGCGTGAAGCGGCATCCGCGCAGTGTCTCGCCGTTCCAGCCCATGTGCTGCGTCACATACTGCATGATCGCCGAGTACTGCGGCACGCTGGCGGTGGCGAGGGCCGGCGGCCTGCCCGGCAGCGGCGTGACGGAACGCGGCACCGAGAGGGGCAGTCGACCTTCCGGCACCGATTCCTCCGACTCGTCCATGAAGATGCCGAAGAACGCGCGCACTTCCGGATGGAGCGCAAAGTCGAGACTCTCGTCCACGATCAGATCGAAGATGAGCTGCTCCGTTGGCGCAGAGATCGTGGCGCCGAACTCGCCGGTCGTGTCCTTCTCGGATCGATACTTGCTCGCCGCCGCGCGGGCGCAATCGCCTACGAAGCAGTCGATGGCTCCGGCATTGCCGATCGGTCCCGGCGCCAGCACGAAGTTCGTTCCGTTCGGCGTCTGCAGCACTTCCAGATCGGTTTCGCCGACATTGCTGAAGCGCGTCAGGATGCCCGAGCCGCGGTTGCCTCCGGTTTCGGACTCGAGCGGTTCCCAGCGATCTTCGCTGATGGCGCCCTTGTCGCTGCCCCAGGCGCGGAGCTGGAAGATCGGCCAGCGCACGGCCGTTCGCAGCCGGCGCAGACCCATGTAGCCGCGCACGATCGCGATGTCGATGCGAGAGGGATCCGATGCGTTGGGCGCCATGAAGACCGACATGAGACGCGTCTTCGCCTGAACCCCGAGAAGCCCGCTGTTGCCGCGGAACGCGAACTTGCGGCTCTGCGCGAGATGATCGTCGCTCCCCGGCGATGCTCCGTCCACGATGAGCTCGAGCGTGGCCCGATCTCCGACATGACGCTCCACGGTCCGATCGAGCGCCAGGACCGCCGTGCGTGCGCGGTCGACGATGGACCGCTCGGCACCGCTGCGCTCCATGGCCGAGAGCAGACTCTGGAACGCCGAGACACCGGGAAGGTTCGGGATCGACTCCATCGGGTCGGCCACCGTCATGACCTTCGACACATTCCACGCGAGCGTCTTGTTGACGCCGAACCGGCGCGAAACCTCCTGTGGCATCTCGGGGTCCGCCCCGACATGGGCGTAGAGGTCGAGCATGGCAACACGAACCCCGTCGATCGCGGCACGGCACTCTGGTTCGAATGAAGGAGTAATGGTCGTCATGAAGGCTTGGCCTTAGGCCGTTCAAGTATCGGACCTGAAAGCTGCGGTGCCGGCACTGCGGAGGTGCGAGGGTGATCGTTCGGCTCCCTGCCGCATGGCTATGCACACGCAATGTACCCCATCGCTGCCGTCCCGTCCACGAAACGATCCATAAAACTTTCCAAATGGAAATTGCTGCAGCGGTTCCGGTGGGGTATCGTCGTCACTCAAACGAGTCTCGACCGCAGCATCTGCCTCCATTCATGGCCATGGGTCTCGGGGTGTTCCCGACGCCAGGCAAGCAGCGAGTCGACCACTGGAGACGAGAACGATGAAGACCTTTTCAGTCCTGGCAGCCAGCGCATGCACGGCGATTGCCGGCCAGGCGCTTGCCGCAGTCACCGCAACGCAAGGAGCGTCTGCTCCGACCTTCTCGGAAGCGATCACTTTCGATGAGGCGGGCACGCCGACCGGACTCGTTCCCAGCAACTACTGGGCGAGCCAGGGCATCACGATCACCGACGGCTCGAATCCCAGCGTCCCCGTTGGCAATGTCAACGGCATGTTCCCGTGGGTGGACAACAGCAATGTCGCCGACGGCTCCTCCTTCGGACTGTTCCTCACCTTCGCGCCCAACGCGACCGAAGTGTCGTTCCAGCTCTGGTCTTCCGCAGGCGCGCCTGGTCCCTTCGGTGGTCTCTACATCTACGCGAACGACCAGTTCGTCAACTCCTTCACTCCGGCATGGGGTGGCACCGGCGACACGTGGTACACGGTGAGCACCACCGACGGAAGCGAGATCACATCGCTCGCCATCATCGGCGGCGGCATCTTCCCGCCCGCGGTCTTCATGGACAACCTGTCCTGGAATCAGATCCCGGCACCCGGCGCGCTGGCGCTCCTGGGTCTGGCTCTCGCCGGCACACGCCGCCGTCGCTGACTCACGCCTGAGCTTCGAAGCTCACGATTCGTCCCCCGTCCAGGGGCGGAGGTCCGAGAGGATCTTCGCACCCTTTCCCTCTCGCGTCCCATTCCACGCTCGCATCCCATGAGACCCGAAGCCACTCACATGAAGAACACAGCGCTCGCCGTCGCCGGCATCTGCACGCTCGCGATCGGCTCCTTCGCCCTCGCCGGCGCCACATTCGAGTTGATTCCCAACGCCACCTCCGCGAACGACATGACGCGCGACGGTCGGTTCATCGTCGGCGTCGGGCGAGATGAAGAGTCGATTCAGCGACCCTACAGGTACGACCGCACGAGCGGCACGATGCTCTTCCTCCCCGAGCCAGGGCTCGACGCCGTGGCCGTTTCGGAGGATGGAAGCGTCATTCTCGGCAACATCGTCGATCCGGAGAGCGGCAGCGAGATCGCCGGCATCTGGCGCCTCTCGACCAACCAGTGGCAGAGCCTGGGCTCGCTGCCGACGGGTCTCGCGTGCCCGAGCCTCAGCAGCGCCTACGAACTCTCGGCCGACGGGTCGGTGGCCGTGGGGCTCGCCTGGGTCGACGGCTGCAAGGCGGTTGCGTTCCGCTGGACCGAGAGCACGGGCATGGTCGCCCTCGATGTTGTCGGCAACTACGGCAATCGCGCGTCGGTGGTGAATGCTGCGGGCAACCTGATCGGCGGCTTCGCGCGAAGCTCGACGACCGATCGCTCGCCCGCGGTCTGGAGCGGTGACGGCCAAGGCGCGTTCCTCGATCCGCCGGACGGCATCGCCATGGGCGAAGTCAACGGCATGAACGAGTCGGGCTCGATCCTGCTCGGCACCTTGAACGGCAAGGCGGTCAAGTGGACCAACGGCGGTGCACGAGTCACCGACATCGGTGCAGGTTCGATCGTCGCCGGATGGAAGGGCGTCGCGATGGACATCGCCAACAACGGCACCACCGTCGGATTCGATGTCATCTTCCTGACGCGTCGCGCGTGGATCCAGATCGGTGGCACCGGGCCGCTCATCGAGCTTCGCAGCTACCTCATGGCCAACGGAGCGACCGGCCTCGACGAGACGCTGCTGGATGTCTGCCAGGCGATCTCCGCCGACGGTCGCGTGATCTGCGGCCACGGCTTCGGCTCGGGCGCCTGGGTCGCGACCATCGAGACGCCGGCGCTCTGCCCGGCCGACATCGATCCGAAGAGCGGCAATGGCGTTGTGAACGGCGGCGACCTCGGATCGCTGCTGGGGCAGTGGGGCTCGTGCCCCGGCTGCAGCGCCGACTTCAACGGCGACGGCGCGGTCGATGGCGACGATCTCGGCACCCTGCTGGGTCAGTGGGGACTCTGCGCCGCATCGCCCGGCGCGTGCTGCTTCGGCGAGGGATGCGCTCAGCTCACCGCGAGCGAGTGCGCTGCCGCCGGAGGGCTCTTCCTCGGCGCCAATCAGCCGTGCACGCCGACCATCTGCGTGAAGAACGACTTCTGCGCCGACGCCGTCGACATCACTTCGAGAATCAACGGCGGCCCGATCTTCGCCGACAACAGCCAGGCGACGCCGCCCTTCGGCGGCGGCGATCCGGAACTGCCGGCGGGTTCGCCGTCATGCCAGTGGCTGGGCGAGCCGCAGGCCGCGCACAGCACCATCTGGTACAGGTTCCAGGCGCCACCGAACGGGCTCGTCTCCGTCACGCTCTGCGACATGGTCGGCACCATCACGATCGTGGATCCGACGATCGCGATCTACGGCGGCACCTGCGGCGACCTCGTCGAGCTCTGGTGCAGCGAAGACGATTGCTTCGACGAACTGACGAGCAATCTGCTCTGGACCTATGGCTACGTCCCGGGCGAGACCTACTACCTCTGCATCATGAATCCGGGGTCCTGGACGGGCTCGACTCCCGGTACCTTCTCGTTCAAGATCAAGTCGCCATGACACTCCGGTCTCGGCGCTCGATGCCGTGACAGGCACCGGCGTCCATCGCAGCCGATGAACCGCGCAGGGGTCGGACACGCACCGTGTCCGGCCCCTTTCTCGTTCGAGCCGGAGCTGAGTGTGCCGCGCGTCACATCAGCGAGACGGGATCGACATCCACCTGGAGATCCTCACCGGGACGGACGATGGCGCGGCTCCGCGCCTCGGCAAGCAGTTCCTGGAGAGGCCGCGGGCCTTCGGCAAGCAGCTCGATCTGGAAGCGCCATTTGTCCTGGAGCCTTGCAAGCGGGCAGGGCGATGGGCCTCTCATGGAGATGCCCTTCGACTCGGCGGTCGGCGCCAGCGCCCTGGCGATGGCCGCGGCATCCTCCATGGCTCGCGTCGCGGACTCATGCCGCGCCACGAGCCGCACCATGCGTCGCCACGGTGGCAGTCCGAAGCGACGCCGCGCCGCAAGCTCCTCCTGCGCGAAGGCCTCGTACTCGTGCCTGGCCGCGTGTACGAGCGATGGCGCGTCAGGCACGAAGGTCTGGAGGATCGCCACGCCGGGATCGGCACCTCGGCCGCATCGTCCCGACACCTGGGCGACGAGCTGGAATGTGCGCTCCGCGGCGCGGAAGTCGGGAAGGTGCATTGCCGTGTCCGCGTTGACGACACCCACGAGGCGCACGCCGGGGAAGTCGAGCCCCTTGGCGATCATCTGCGTGCCCACGAGCAGGCGGATCGTCCCGCGGCCGAACTCCGAGAGCACCGAATGCAGTTCGCGCGCGGAGCGCATCGTGTCGCCGTCCACGCGCTTCACGGCCGCGGGATTGGCGAGCGCCGGATGCACGAGCGCCAGCTCCTCCTCCACGCGCTGCGTGCCGAGTCCGAAGACGCTGACGCCCTTGCCGCACTCCGGACATCGCGGCGGCAGGCGCTGCTCCTCGCCGCAGTGATGGCAGCGCACCCAACGGCGGCGCTCGCCATCCGTGCGCTCCTGATGGCAGATCATGCCGGCGTCGCAATGCTCGCAGCGCATGATCCATCCGCAGCGGTGGTTCGCGCAGGCGACATAGTTCCCGTAGCCGCGCCGGTTCAGCAGCAGGAGCACCTGGCCGCCCTCGTCGATCGTCCTTCGCACCGCGCGCTCGAGTGTCGGCCCGAGCAGGCGCACGCGGCGATCGGGGAAGTTGCGCCGCTCCTCGGCGAAGTCCACGATCTGCACGCGCGGCAGCGTCAGTCCGGGCGCCCGCTCCGGAAGCCGATGGAGGCGATAGGTGCCCTGCATCGCGTGGTGCCAGCTCTCCAGGCTCGGCGTGGCGCTGCCCAGCAGCACCGGGCACGCCGACAACTGCGCCAGACGGATCGCCACATCGCGGCCGTGATAGCGCGGCGCCTGGTCCTGCTTGTACGAACCGTCGTGCTCCTCGTCCACGATGACGACGCCGAGCGCTCCCGCCGGCAGCGGCGCGAAGACCGCCGATCGAGCGCCGAGCACCAGGCGCGCCTCACCACTGGCCACGAGCGCCCATTGCTGATGTCGCTGCGCGTCGGTCAGCCCCGAGTGCAGCACCGCCACGCGCATGTCCGGGAAGCGCGCCATGATGCGAGCGCCCGTCTGCGGCGTGAGCGAGATCTCCGGAACGAGCATCAACGCGGAGAGGCCCCGTTCGACGGTCGCGCGCATGAGTCGGATGTAGACCTCGGTCTTTCCGCTGCCCGTGACCCCATGCAGGAGGTGGCGGCTGAAACCCCGGCCGAGCGCTTCCGTCATGGCGTCGATGACGCGGTGCTGGGACTCGGTCGGTGTGGGGACCGATCCGGGCTCGAGGCGCTCCGACAGCCACTCCGCCTCCACCTGGGTGTGGCGCTCCTCCCGAAGGACGCCTTCGCGCACGAGCGCTCGAATGGGCGCGGTCGATGAGAGGCTCGCCCTCCGCGCAAGCTCGTGCAGCTCGATCGGGCGCTCCCGCGAAGGCAGCGAACTCAGCAGGTCGAGCACGCGTCCGCGGGCCGGAGCGCGGCGCTTGCGACCGGGTTCCGCACTCTTCGTCGCGTGAGCGTCGCTGCGATCGGCCACCGGGGTGCCCGGGTCGACCGGGTCGACCGGCCCGCCGCGCTCGGCCAGATCCACGAGCACGCGCGTCACGCGCCCGCTGCCCTGCTTGACCGCCGCGGGCAGCACTCCCGCCAGCGTGAGGCCGAGCGGACAGCAGTAGTAGGCCGAGATCCACCGCGCCAGGTCCACGAGCCCCGGCGGCAGCGACGCCGTGCGAGGAACGCGCGAGGTGATGGGCTTGATCCGATCGCGCGGAATCTCGCCACCCGGCTCATCCACGCGCGACACGATCCAGCCGTGCGCGGCGCGATCGCCTCGACCGAGGGGCACGACGACGCGTTCCCCCGGCACGAGGTCCGCAAGCTCCACGGGCACCGAGTAGGTCAGGCCCTCCGGCGCACGATCGAGTCCTCGCTCCACCGCCACGAGCGCGAAACCGGCCACCGGCGCGGCTCCGAAGAGCGTCGAACCCGTGGCCCCCTCGGTCGGTCGCGTGCGCATGGTCACACCGGTACGGCGGCGGCAGTCTTCTGTGCCGACTCGAACTCCTCGGCCGTGATCGGGCGCCGCGTGGCCATCATCGTGACGAAGCAGTCGAAGAGGTAGCTCGAGTCATGCGGGCCGGGCGACGCTTCCGGGTGGTACTGCACGCTGAAGATCGGTTTCGTGGTGTGGCGGAAGCCTGCAACGGTGCCGTCATTCAGATGCATGTGCGTCGGCTCGCCGCCGGCGGCGCGAAGCGTGGCCTCGTCCACGCAGAAGCCGTGGTTCTGGCTGGTGATCTCCACGCGTCCCGTGAGCAGATTGCGGACCGGCTGATTTGCACCCCGGTGCCCGAACTTGAGCTTCCAGGTCCTGGCTCCGAGCGAGAGCGCGAGCAACTGATGCCCGAGGCAGATGCCGAAGGTCGGTACCGTGCCCGCCACCTTGCGCAGCGTGGCGATGGTGGCTTCCACCGCCGCGGGATCTCCGGGACCGTTGGAGATGAAGAGCCCGTCCGGCTTCAGCGCCTCGATCTCCTCGGCGCTGATGTCGTGCGGAACCACCATCACCTCGCAGCCGCGCTCCGCGAGATGGCGCAGGATGTTGTGCTTGGCACCGCAGTCGATCGCCACGACGCGGAAGGGAGTGCCGCCCGCCTGGACGCCGCGAGGTTTCCACGATCCGAGCGTGGCCTCCCACTCGGCGCTCGATGAAGGGCTGACGCAGCCGGCGAGATTCTGGCCGCTCATCGAGGCGCTTGATCGCGCCCTGGCCACCAGCGCCTCGTCCGCAGGCTCGGCCCCGAACGCAATCACGCCGCGCATCACGCCGCAGGACCGCAGGTGCCGAACGAGTGCTCTCGTGTCCACTCCCTCGATTCCCGGCACGCCGGCCTTCGCAAGCCACGAGGAGAGGTCCGTCACCGAGCGATAGTTGCTGGTGATGCGCGATCGCTCGCGGATGACGAATCCCCGCACGGAGGGCCCCGGACCCTCCGCATCCTCACTCGCGATTCCGTAGTTCCCGATCTGCGATGCCGTCATCACCAGGATCTGGCCTGTGTAGCTTGGATCCGTGAGAGCCTCCTGGTAGCCGCACATGGCCGTGTTGAAGACGACCTCGCCGACGGCGTCACCGCCGCCGGCCGGCATGCCGCCGAAGGCCTGACCGCGGAAGATCGTGCCGTCTTCGAGCGCAAGCCGCGCAGGAAGCGGCGCCGCGGCTCGTGATTCGGATGGGTTCTGACCGTCGCTTGCTCTCGAAGTGGGGGACATCGGCTCGGAGTCTAGCCCGACCTCGGCGCGGGACCGCTCCCAGGTCCGCTTCCGCCTTGCGACCGCTCCCGGCCATGAGTACGCTTCCGCCCCGACCGGGTCGGCGGCATCAGCGCGCCGGCTCGTCGTCGTGTCGACTCGTCACGCCGCTTGTTCAGACGGCGCCAATCCTTGGAGTGCACCATGCGATCGAGCCCCCACGCGACCCGCCGCATCAGCCTGCTCTGCCTCTCCTTCTTCACCGCTGGAGCGGCTGTCTCGATGCCGGCCGCCCTTGTTGTGTTGACCACCAGCGCGGTTGCGTCACCGATGCAGAGTGACATTGAAGCGGCGCGGCAGCGGGCCCGCGATGCGATTCGCGACGGCAACTGGGTGCAGGCGATCGACGCGTGGACCGTCGTGCTCACCGCGGTGCCGGGCGACCCGGAGGCGCTCGCAGGCATTCGCGAAGCGCAGTCGCGCCGCGACGAAGCGAGCACCATCGATCAGTTCCAGCAGGACATCGAGCTTCGGCAGCAGCGTCTCAAGGTGGAGTTCGCCGCCGACATGGATCGCGCCCAGCAGCAGCTCCGCACCGGCGACTACGGTGGCGCCAAGCGCAGCGTGCTCACGGCCAAGGTGAAGGTGGAGCGCGAGCGCGGCATCCTGGCGCAGGCCTACTACGAGGACCTCACGCGACAGGCGGACAAGCTGCTCGAGCAGATCGCAACCGCCGAGGAGGCCTCCGTGGTGGCACGGCAGGATGTCGAGAAGCGAGATGCCGCCGCCGGTGCCGCGGACGCCCGCAAGCGAGAGCGGGAGAAGCGTCAGAAGACCATCGACGAGCTGCTCATTCGCGTGCGCCAGCTCCAGCTCGAGATGAAGTACCAGGAGGCGCTGCAGGTCCTCGAGCAGATCCTCTTCATGGATCCGGGCAATCCCGCCGCCATGGCCCTGCACGACATCATCCAGACCTCGATGATGTACCGGAAGTACAGCAATGTGCTGAAGAACCGCAGCGTCGCGTACGCCGGTCTCTCCCGCGAGATCGCGACCGCCACGGTGCCGCCCCGCATCAATGTCTCCGGTCCCGGCGACAAGTCGGTGCAGGCGCTGGTCGTCTATCCGGAGGATTGGCCGACGATCACGAACACGCGTCCCAACTACAGCTCGGCCGGGTGGCAGGAGCCGGAGCGCAACCGACCAACCTTCCATGAGCTTCAGACGCGCGAGTTCTCCGCGAACTTCAATCGCAACCCATTCGAGACCGTCGTCAACTACCTGCGGCAGGTGACGGGTCTGGACATCCATGTGGATTGGAAGGGGCTCGAGGACATCGGCGTTCGCCGCGAGGACGAGATCACGCTGGAGATGCCAAGCCTCACGGGTGAGCAGGCCCTGCGCCGCATCCTCGAGCAGCTCGGCGACGAGGGCAGCCATCCCGAGTGGGCGGTCGAGGACGGCCAGGTGGTCATCTCCACGAAGGCCAATCTCAACCGTCGCGTGGTCACCATCGTCTACGACATCCGCGACCTCATCTTCGAGATCCCGTACTTCGACAACGCGCCGGACTTCAACCTCAATCAGGGCATCGAGCAGGGCGGTTCCGGCGGCGGCGGCTCGGGTGGCGGCGGTGGCGGGTTCGGTGGCGGTGGTGGCGGTGGCGGCGGTGGCGGTGGTGGCGGCGGCGGCGGCGGCTCGCCCGTCGGCGAGAGCACCCGCAAGCAGCTCCGCGACCCGCGCGAGCGCATCAACGAGATCATCGAGATCATCGAGGCCCAGGTCGATCCGGAGAACTGGAAGCGAGCCGGCGGCGATGTCGGCGACATCCGCCAGCTCAACGACAACCTCATCATCACGACCACGCCGAAGAACCACCGGGAGATCAACAGTCTTCTCGGTCAGCTTCGCAGCGTGCGGGCGCTGCAGATCAACATCGAGGCGCGCGTGATCACGGTGACCGTCGACTGGTTCGAGCAGATCGGCATCGACTTCGACATCTACTTCAACACGAACTCGTCGATGTACAACGCGGCGAGAGGCGTCGACCCGAACTTCCAGCTGCGAGACTTCTTCTTCCAGCGGGATCTGACCTCCAACGCGCCGAATCCGAATGTCGGCCGCCTCAAGAACCCGGTGGTCTTCGACAGCTTCGCGGGCACGAACACCGGCGCCGGCCAGCCCGGAAACACCGTGGCGTCGGGTGCACAGATCGGTGTGCCGACCGGCGGCCCGCCACCGACGGACATCACCTATCGAACGCTCCCGGTGGGCACGCCCATCGGGCTGCAGCCGAACGGCGCGCCCGTCACCGACGGCCTCGGCAATCTCTACGGCGAGAGCAACGGCTTCAGCCCCGTCCAGGTCCAGCAGGAAGGCCTGCCGCTCATCAACTCGCTCGCACTCGCCGGGCTTCAGGCCGGCAGCGTCGGTGCGCTGGCACTCATCAACCCCGTCATGACGGTGGGCATGACCTTCCTCGACGACATCCAGGTGGACCTGCTGGTTCGTGCCACGCAGGCCGACCAGCGCACCGTCGTCCTCACCGCGCCGCGCCTCACGCTCTTCAACGGGCAGCGCTCGTGGATCAGCGTTGCCAAGGGCATCACCTATGTGTCCAATGTCGTGCCGCTGACGGGCGACAACTCGGGTGCGTTCGCACCCGTGCTCCGCGTCGTCTATGAGGGCTTCGTACTGGACATCGAAGCGGTCTGCTCGGCGGATCGTCGCTATGTCACCATGACCGTGCAGTTCGGCCTCAACCAGAATGTGAAGTTCACGACGGCGGAGAGCCAGGGTGCCGCGGGCGGCGGCGGCGGAACCGGCGGTGGCGGCGGCGCAGCCACTCGATTCACCGCGACCATCCAGCTCCCCGAGCTTCAGGGCACCACGATCAACACGACCGTGTCGGTTCCGGACAAGGGCACCATCCTGCTCGGCGGTCAGCGCCTCTTCAACGAGCTCGAGATCGAGGTCGGTGTGCCGGTCCTCTCCAAGATTCCGTTCGTCAATCGCTTCTTCACGAATCGCCTGAGCACGAAGAGCGAAACGACGCTCATCCTGCTCATTCGTCCCGAGATCCTGATTCAGCAGGAGAACGAGGACATCCTCTTCCCAGGACTCCAGGATCGCATGGGAACTTCGGCCGCCACCGGTTACGGCTTCTGATCGACCTCATTCACGCGCACGCAGGAGATCACGCCGTCATGGCCAAGTCCGCATCCCGACTCCGGGTCACGGTCGACGAGAGCATCACGCGGGTGGAGTTCGTCGACCGCAACATCCTGGACGAGGCGAACATTCAGCAGATCGGCGAGGAGTTGATGAAGCTCGTTGAGGCAGGATCCCGTCCGAAGATCCTGATCTCATTCTCGGGAGTGGAACACCTCTCGTCGGCGGCACTGGGCACCCTCATTCATGTTCACAAGCGTCTGGAGCAGCGAAACGGCCAGCTCCGACTCTCGGAGATCAATGCCCAGATCTTCGAGGTCTTCAAGATCACGAAGCTCAATAAGCTCTTTCAGGTCTTTGACAGCACCGAGAAGGCATTGAAGAGTTTCTCGTGACTCATGACCGTGCGCGCGATGAGCGGCGGCTCCACAAGACGATCGTTCGAACGCAGCACGGTGCTCGTGCGGCGTGAGGACCTCGATCCGCTCCAGTCCGAGGTGACGGAGGAGTTGACGCACCGCGCATTCCCCGAACAGGGGCGCTTTGCGGTTCGGCTTGCGCTCGAGGAGGCGGTCGTCAACGCCTTCCGACACGGCAACCGCAACCAGCCGGGAAAGACGGTCACGGTGCGCCTGGTCATCGACGATCAGGAGGCCGTCTTCGAGATCGAGGATCAGGGCGAAGGGTTCGATCCCGCCTGCGTGCCCGATCCGACGCTCGAGGAGAACATCGAGATTCCGTCAGGGCGCGGCATCATGCTCATCAAGGCCTACATGAGCGATGTTCGCTACCTGCCTCCGGGGAACATCATTCGGATGGTCTATCGCCGGCCGTCGCCTGCGTGAGCTGCCACAGCGCGAGCCACTGATCCGGGGCGAGTTCCTCCGCGCGCTGCGACGCATGCACGCCTGGCGGCAGCGCTGCGCCGCGCCCGAGAATGGAACCGAGCTGCTTGCGGCGCTTCGAGAAGACCTCCGTCACGAAGCGCTGGAAGCGCCGCGCGTGCTCCGGGCGATCGAGCTCCGGCGGACGATCACCGATGCCGCGCGGATGCACCGCCACGATGGCGCTCGAGACTTCAGGCGCAGGCCAGAAGCAGCCCGGCGCCACCTCGGCCACGCGTTCCACGCGAGCAAGCAGCGAGACACCGACGGTGAGCGGGCCGTACGCATCGCTCCCGGGGCGCGCGGCGAGTCGATCCGCCACCTCGCGCTGAATGGTCGCGAAGAGCCCGTCGCACTCGGGATGGTCGCAGAGCAGCGTGGCGATCAGCGGCGTGGCCGAGCCGTAGGGCAGGTTCGAGACGAGGCGGAAGCGGGGGAGGTCCCGGCGCGTCGAGACCCGATCCAATGTGCTCGCTGCTGATGCCGCTGGGTCCGGCGAGGAGGCCGAAGCCGATGCCGACTCTTCCGTCGCCGTCGCCGCCGCATGCAGCGCCTCGAGCAACGCAGGCGCCAGCGAGCGCTTGCCGTCGAGGCAGTCGCCCTCGACGATGGTGAGGCGCCCCTGCGCGCGGGGCATCACCCGCTCGCGGAGGATCTCGATCATGTCGCGATCGATCTCGCAGGCAATGACGCGTGCTCCGCGCTCCAGAAGGACCTCGGTGAGTGCACCCGTTCCGGGGCCCACCTCCAGCACGACCGGGGGCGCGGCGCGGGCGCCGCGCTCGGGCAGACCTGCGGCATCCACCAGGATCCGCAGGATGTTGTGATCGTGGAGGAAGTTCTGGCCGAGGCGGTGCTTCGGTCGAATGCCGCGAGCCGCAAGCAGCGATCGGATCTCCGTCAGCGTCTGCGTCACCAGGTGTACTGCACCGTGTAGGTGACATCCTTCGTGGCGCCGGCCGCAAGCTCGACGGTGAACTCGATGGTGTTGGCGTTGACCTTGGTGAAGTCCTGGCTCTGCTTCAGCAGCGTCCAGTTCGTCCATCGATAGAGGTTCTCGCGGATCACGACCTTGGCGGGCGCTTCCTTGCGGTTGCGAACCTGGAGCTTCACGCTCTCGGTCATGGTCCGACGCCCCGAGTCGACGGTGAAGTCGACCACCGTGCGCTCACCGACCACATCGAACGCTTCGCCCACCTTGATCATGAGCTTCTCGTCCCGCGGCGTGTGCTTGATGACATCCTCGCCGATGAACTCGAGGCTCCCGTCCGAATCCGCCTTGTAGGCGCGGACCTTGCCGGCGGGAAGCGGCATGCCCAGCCGATTCTCCTTGGAGTTCACGATGCGGAAGAAGACCTGGATCTTCACGGGCTCGCCGCTGCCGAAGGCGCGGTCCGTCATGGCCGCACCCCAGCCGCCGATGTCCGGCGTGGCGTTCATGATGAGCACCTTCTCGACGGGCACATCCGTGGCCGTCGGGAAGAGCACGAGCTGCTGCGAGCTGTTGGCCATGAGGTCGACCGAACGAGGCAGCGTGTACAGGTGGTACTCGAAGAAGCTCTTCTCCTCGAAGCCGAGGTTCTCATCCGCAGCGACGCCCCCCCTCGCCATCATCATGGAGCGAGGTGACGGCATTCGCGGCTGCACGCGCTGCACATCGCCGGCCACGAGCTTGAGTCCCGCGTTGGTCCAGCCGGCGCCGCAGAGATTGAGGATGGTGACCCAGGCGCCGAGATCGGCCTTCGTGTCGTCGGCATTGACCACCAGGTTGTAGTCCGCGCGCCAGGTGAGACCACCGGTCTGGTACGAGAGCTGGACGGTGTGCTCGCCGCCGCTCTTCGTGGCGAGATCCCAGACGAGCGTCGGCTTGGTGAGCAGTCCGCCGGGCAGCGCGCCGAGTTCAACTCGCGCAGCACCTGCGGGCAGGATGCGCACGCCATCCTTCGCCTGGAGCACGAGAGAGCCGCCGGTGGCCGAGAGCAGCGTGCCCTCGTAGACGCGAGCCGAGTTGCCCTCGTCCACGCTGACGCGAATGTCCTGATTGAGGTACTTCTCGAGCAGCTTCTGCGAGTTCACGAGATCGAACTGGTAGCTCTGCCCGCGCACCACCGTGTCCGGATGCGAGAGATCCTTGAAGCTCACCGTCGTGGGATCGATGAACTGGGCGACATCGGTGAAGGGCACGGAGACGCTGCCGTCGGCGCCCGGCGCCGGCACGGTGATGGTCCGCGTCTCGCGGACGACACCGAAACCGGGGACCTGCCAGATGAACGCGGGATTGCTTCCCGCGCGCGCCTGATCGGCATATTGGCGAGGGTCGAAGCCTGCGGGATCGGCGGAGGAATAGATGGTGATCACGGCGCTCGGAGGTGCGGCGGCGGGGGCTGCGGCGGGTGCCGTAGCGGCCGGCGCCGCCGCGGCCATGGCGGCGGTGGTGCAGGCAATGGCACCGAGCGCGGCCATCAGTGCTGGGGCGCTGAATGGCGGGGTCCTGAGCGTGGGCTTGGTCGAACGAGTTCGCGTGGTTTCTGGCATCTCTGGCATGGTGTTCTCCGGGGGCAGCGTATCCGCGTGCGCGGCGCCTCTGGCGGCGTGTCCGGGAGATGGCCGGTCGGGCTCGCGAGTCCCCCACGCCCTGATCGTGTTACGGTGGCGCGCCGAGATGGAAGCACTGCTGCTCGCCGAGACCGGTTCGCTGCTCGATCGGAGTCCGCTGGCCTTCGACCTGATCGTCGTTCTCGGTGCCGCGGTGGCCGGCTGCTTCGGAGCGCTCGTCGGCCTTGGCGGGGGCATCCTCGTCACGCCGATGCTCGTGCTCATCTGCGGCGTCGAGATGCACACGGCCATGGGCGCGTCGCTGCTGGCGGTGATCGCGACGAGCTCCGGCGCCGCAGCCACGCGATCGCGCGACACGCTGTCCAACTACCGCGTGGGCATGTTCCTCGAGGTGGCCGCCACGATCGGCGCGATCGTGGGCGCCCTGCTCGCGGCGCTGGCGAATCCGGCGTGGCTCCAGCTCCTCTTCGGGTGCCTGCTCGTGTCGATCGCCGCGTCCACATGGCGAACGCGCGAGGACACGGCCACGCATCGCCTGCCCGTGCACCCGATCTCGAAGCGGCTGCGGCTCGATGCGAGCTACGAGACGCGCGCGGGACCGGTGCGATACCACATTCAGCGGCCACTCCAGGGCTTCGGCGTGATGACGGGCGCGGGCGTGATCAGCGGCCTTCTGGGCATCGGCTCGGGCGTGCTCAAGGTGGTGGCGATGGACTCGATGATGAAGATGCCCTTCCGAGTCTCGACCACCACGAGCAACTTCATGATCGGCCTCACCGCGGTGGCGAGCGTCGGCGTCTATATGGCGCAGGGGTTCGTGGACCCCATGGTGACGGCGCCCGTGCTCATCGGCATCGTGCCCGGCGCCATGATCGGCGCGCGGCTCGTCACGGTGCTCAAGGTGTCGTTGCTGCGCCGCATCTTCCTCGTGGCGCTGATCATCATCGCCGTGCAGATGTTCATCCGCGGGGGCGGAAGGATCGTCGGCGCATGACCTTCGCCGGACAGCGCATCCAGCGTCGGATCCTCCAGGTCTGCCTGGCGGCGTCCATCATCCTGCTGCTCTGGGGCATGGCGCGGCTCTGGCTCGACGACATCTCGCATGCGCAGGCGACCGAGGCGTTCGCGGCGCTGCACTCGCCGGTCGCGCTGCTCGAGGGCGTTGTGCGTGCGGAACCGGTCCCGCTGATCTGCCTGGGGATTGCAGTGCTTGCGGTGACGCCGGTCCTTCGTCTGCTGCTGTTGTTGATCGACTTCCTGGCGCAGCGCGACTGGCTCTACGCTGCAATCTGCGCCGCGGTGGGCGTCATCATCGCGGTGGGATTCATGCTGCGGCTGCATTGATCGGATCGAGGAGTCGACACGATGCCCGAGCCCGGCTTCACTCTGCTCAAGCCACTGCTGATCTTCCTGGGCGCGGGATTCGGCGGACTGCTGCGCCACGGTCTCGGCACAACCGTGCAAACCTGGTGCGGACCGTCATTTCCCTTCGGAACTCTGGTGGTGAACATCTCCGGATGCTTCGTCGCCGGTTTCCTCGCAACGCTCTGGGCCGGTCCCACGATCGTGCGCGAGGAGTACCGGGCCGCGGTGCTGATCGGCGTGCTCGGCGGGTTCACCACTTTCTCGGCGTTCAGTCGCGATGTCCTGGAGCTCGTGCATGCCGAGCACGGATGGAGGGCTTTCTCCTACATTTTGGCGAGCGTGATCCTGAGCCTGCTCGGGGTTTGGCTCGGGGCGATCCTCGCGTCGAGAGTTGCAGGCACGCACGCTGTGTCGTGATCCGATGCAGTCGGCGCCCTGCTCGGCCGCGCCGCGGAATACACTCATGGCTCACGCCCGCCAGGATTGAAGGAGCCGCTCGAGATGCACGCACCCGCGCCAATACCCGTCAGAGACACCTCCCGCATGCTTGCTGGACGCGCAAGGTGCGCACGGCGTGCATGGTGCGCGTGGCTCGCGATCGTGCCCGCCGTTGCTCTCGTAGCGGCGTGCAACACGGTCGAGGGCAGCGGTCGGTCGCAGTTGAACGCCTATTCGATCGACCAGGAGAAGTCGATGGGCGCGCAGGCCTATCCGGAGCTGCTCAAGGATTCGCGAAGGCTCACGAGCGGACCGCAGTACGAGCGAGCCATGCGCGTGGCGAATCGCGTGCAGCAGGCGGCCATCGAGCGGTATCCGAATCCCGCCGGCGTCTTCGAGTGGGAATGGACCGTCATCGATGATCCCGAGACGGTCAACGCCTGGGCGCTGCCCGGCGGCAAGTGCGCCATCTACACCGGGATCATGAATGTGGCGACGAGCGACGCCGAGCTCGCGATCGTCCTTGGCCACGAGTGCGCCCATGCGATCGCTCGGCACGGTGGCGAGCGCATGACGCAGCAGACGGGCATGCAGATCGGGGCGGCCGTGGCGGGCGCCGTGGGCGCGGCGTTCGGAGATCCGAGCGGCGGCGCGCTGAGCAGCGAGGGCACGGCAGCACTGCTGCATGTCACCGTGGGCCTTCCGTACTCGCGCAAGCACGAGACGGAGGCCGACATCATCGGGCTCATGATCTCGGCACAGGCCGGCTACGACCCGCGCGTGGCGCCGGGCTTCTGGGACAAGATGGGCTCCATGGGCGGCAGCAAGCCGCCGGAGTTCATCTCGACGCACCCGAGCGATCAGACGCGATCAAGGACGCTCGCTGAGATCATGCCGCAGGCCATGGAAATCTACGAGCGCTCGCCCAAGGCGCCGTGAGCGGCGCGGGGTTCGACGGTCGCTCGCCGGCAACGCCCCGATAGGCCATGGATCAGTTCAACTCCGCCTGGGACTCGATTCCGCTCTGGCTGGCCCTTCCGCTGCTGGTGGTCTTCGTGGCCGGCTGCCTCGAGGGCGGATTTCGCATCGGTCGCTGGCGCCGGGCGAACGCGGTCGACGAGCGGGAAAGCGCCGTCGGCGCGCTGTCGACGGCAACGATCGGCCTGCTCGGTTTCATGCTGGCATTCACCTTCGGCATTGCCGTGTCGCGCTTCGAGGGGCGGCTCCAGACGGTGCTCGACGAGTCCAACGCGATCGGGACGAGCTATCTCCGCGCGGGATTCCTGCCGCCGCCACAATCGGAACGCGCCCGGGCGCTGCTGCGCGACTATGTCGATCATCGCATCACTCCCACGCACGCGACGGACCATGCGAGTCGCATCGAACGCTCGGAGCAGATCCACACGACGCTCTGGAACCAGGCGACCGAGGCAGCCTTGGCCAACCCAGGTTCGCTGCCCATCAGCCTCTATGTCGACTCGCTCAACACCCTCATCGACCTGCATTCCAAGCGAGTGCAGGTGGGGCTCCACATGAGGATTCCGCCGATCGTCTGGATCGTGCTGCTTTCGCTCACCGGCGTGGGCATGTGGTCCGTCGGCTACTACCTGGGCATCAGCGAGCGATCACGGTCGCTGCTCCTGATCGCGCTCTCGCTGTCGTTCTCCGCCGTGCTCTACCTCGTTGCGGATCTCGATCGCCCGGGCGAGGGCTCGCTGCGCACCGGGCAGTGGTCCCTGATGGAACTCAAACGATCGTTCGCGAAGGATGCCGCCGTCACCGCGCCGTCGCCTCGGCCCGAACCTCGCGCACCGTGACCTTGATCTCGCCGGGGAAGGTCATCTCCTCCTCGATGCGCCTGACGAGGCCGCAGGACACAAGGAGTTTCATCGCCTCGCCGAGCAACCTGAGGCTGACGAACGCGGGTGCTTGGCACCGCAGCCATGAGTAGCGCGTATTATCGACCATCTGCGTCGAATCAAACGAGAGGTTTCCAGCTGGACCGCCTTCAGATGGATGTAAATTCAGCCAGATCATCGAACCGATGAGACTGTTGTTATGATGTGGCTCGTGGGACGAATTGAAATCTGGCTTCGAGATCATCGCCACAGGTTGCGATCGCACTCCTCGCGGTCACTCGATCGAGGGGCTATGACGGCGGCGTTCACTGCGACAACCGAGAAGTGCATCGCGAGCACTTGGCAGGGCCTTGGGCGAGGTTCGCTGGCGCGCAACATCACGACCTGACCCCGGGAGCAAGCGAATGGGCGAGGTTCCTACTTCGATCGTCGCACGGAGCATTCAGGTTTTGCTGTGCATGACGGTCGTTGCAGGCACATGCCTGCTGCTCGTGCCGTCCGAGGCAGGTCGGCCGATAAGCCGGTTCGAGCAGGAGCGCCTCATTGGCAGCCGTCGGCAGGTCGGATTGTGCGTGTTGACGAACGGCATGAGCGCAGTGAACTCCGGCTGTCAAACAGTCGGCGCCATGCCGTGCCCTTCACCGCACTGCTCGAGCTCGACATGCTGGACGGCCTGCGCCAACGGGTCGAACATGTGGCGCGACCTGGGTGGCGGCGGTGGCGTCCCGGTGAGTGTGGTGGCCGTGACGACATGCAATGCTCTCGGATGGACTCGAAATCAGCACTATTGCCCGGCGAGCTGTGATTGCCGGCATGGGCCTTTGCGCGCAGCGAATGTGGCGTGCGTGATCGCGATTCCGCATGCCGGGACGAACACGGTCTATAGAGGATGCGACAGCTAGAGACTCGGAGGCCAGCATGAAACTCAGCAGCACTTTCTGTGTGGGCGTGAGCGCCATTGCGATCCTGCAGGGGGCTGGGAACAGCGAAGTCATCTCCAACGCCGACCTGGCGAGTCGGATCGTGGCCGCCCGGAGCCAGATGCCGCCGTTTCGTATCTCAGTATTGATCACCAGGACAGCCAAGGACGACCAGAAGGTCCTTCAGGTCTTCGAGGAGGCGATTGCATGGGACGGTTCCTCGTTCGAACTGGCCCATCAATACACCTGGAGCGTGGATGGTCCTGTGTCAAGCCGGAGTTCGTCGGTTGCGTACCACGACGGCGAGGCAGCCAGGATTGAAGGATCAACGGCGCGAGTCTCGTCCAAGGTCAGCTCCTTCGGTTTGGGACTGGCCATGTTCCAGCACTACGCCCGGTGGTACTTCCTGAGCAATCTCGATGGGGAGATCACGCGCCAGGATCTGCTCGGGGTTCTCGCGGAGGCTGACGCTCGTGTCCTGCCGGACCTCGAGGAAGTTGATGGTCACCCTTGCATCCTCGTCGAGCGCCGGGACGAGACCGGCAGCGCGTTCGAGCGGATCTGGATCGATCCGGCGCGCAGCTATCTGCCGCGATTGCACCAAGTGCTCCTCGCATCAACCGGTGAGGTGTTGAGTCAGTGGCACATTGCGGAGTTCGTCGAGGCGGCACCCGGCTGTTTTCTTCCGATGCGCGGTGGGTGGGAGATGTTGGAGGCGGGCGAGGGTCCGTCGTCCACGCCCCAGCTCCTGATGGAGACCATGGAACTGATGCCGATCGCTCACGGCCCGAACCCATTTGTCGCGACGGACATCGAGGATGTAACGGGGAGGCTGCTCGTTCCGGAGGGAACGATGGTTGAGGATCTCGACACGGGCGAGTCCTGGATCGTCTCGCAGTCGGGAATCAGGGACGCCGTTCGGGCCTCGTTCGCCGCCGTAGGCGTGGATCCTCCCGTCAAGGCGGCAACGGAAGTACGCGGTGCCGTCCTTCTCACATCGATCGCAGGGTTGTGCGTCGTCGGTTTCGCGGCGGGAGTGGTCTCCCGAAGAGCGCGCGGATGACGGCGCGACTCCGGTAGCCCCAACTCAGGTCGACGAAGTAGCAAGGCAACCAGCGAAGACATCGTGGTATCCCGGCGCTCGAGATCGGCCTTGAGTCTGATTGGCGCCCTCTTCATCGTGGCGTTCAGTTGCGGTGCTGCCGATGAGGGCCGACCGGGGCAGCCGGTGTCATGCGGCAGTGCGGCGGCCGCTGTAGTGCTCGGCTACTTCGGAATCGATTTCGACGACGGTGAAGTACGCGAGCTGGGAGGAACCGCGGGAACCACATCGGTGGCTGCCATGGTCGACTTCCTGGCACTGAAGGGACTTGCCGCCAGCGCCGTGCGACTGACTCCGGAGGAGTTTGGTGCGCGCAAGCTCCCGGCGATCCTCTATCTGCGGGGGGAGGGACACCCAGTGGTGACCCGGAAGCCGGGCACTTCGTGGTCGCAGTCCGAGGCGCCGATGGCGCACAACATCTGATCGACGCCACGCTTGCCCCCTCGCTTGCGACCAGCCTCGATCGCGATGCGATCGTCTCTCGATGGGATGGCGTTGCTATCGTGGTCGATGCCGCTGCCGCATCCAGCGGCAGGATCTCAGTGCCGGCATTTGCCATGGGGGCAGTTGCGATCAGCGTCATTCTCGGGTGGTGGGTGGCGGGATCAAGGACAAACTGAAGTGTCGGGGCGGGCCGAACCTGAGGCGAGGTTCGCCCGGGCCTGCATCGCGCTGCCGCTTCTGGCCCTCGTCGCCCTTGCGAGCGACGCAGCGTTGTCCGAAGGTGGCCTGAATCGAGCGTGTCCGCGTGCAGAGATCCTCGCACTCAAGGCGAAGCTCGACGCAGTTCAGCCGGTGCGACCGGAGGATGTGTCGTGGTGGATGCCGCTTCCTGACCATGCCCACGCACTGATGGCGTTCGGAGCACGGTTGCGCCTCGCGGAGACTTCGATCGATGGCGCAGCGGGCGTGCGAGGAGCACCGACCTACCTGGAATGGCTGCTTGGCGACCACCAGACTCATCCCGCGCCACCGAGATGGCTGGTGGAACGAGGAGGATCCATGCGGGTTCTGCTCCGTGAACGGCCGCTGAGTGGGCGCGACGGGGAGGCGCATCCCGGTCAGTTGCTGTTCTACGCCTGCGGCGGTTTCGCTCGAGCGAGCTGCGCTCAGGCCATCGGAGTCGTTCGAGAGTTGATCGCGCCGGAGGCCATCGACGCGCTCGGATCGGAGTTGTTCCTTGGGGGCGACAATGACTTCGCGATTCCGGTACTCATCAAGCTCTCAGCAAGGGAGCGGTGGGCGCGGCGATTCGGAGACGAGATCTGTCTGCGGACGCTGATCGCCGCGCAGCTCAAGGAGGATCCGAGCGTGCGCCCGTGCTTCGGACTGCACTGGGCAACCTGTGCATCCATCATCGGGTCGGCTCCTTCGGATCGCGTCGAACAGGAGCTGCGGCTCCGAGCGGCTGCCCTCGCGGATCGAACGGCGGCCGTGCTGGTGAGTCGAACCACGTCTCGAACGATCGCGCTGCCATGGCGCGTGTGGGGTCGCAGCGAGCTCCATGACCCCGCCTGGATTTCCCTCTGTGCCCATTGCATCGAATTCCTTGCCGCCCATGGCGCCTGCGATCGGTGGGCGGTGAGTGCGGCGGCCCGGATGATGGCACGCACGCTCGTGGAAGTGCCCGACGAACGCTGGGCTGAGCTGCCGTTCAATGTCCGATGTCATGCAGCCGTGGCGGCGGCACGGATGGCGGCTGCGATCGATCGACTCCGGGAAGGTTCGGCCCGGGCGCGACGCGACCCTGACCGTGAAGGCGCATTCAGCGGGCCGTCGCCTCGGCCCGAACTTCGCGCAGCACCGTGACCTTGATCTCGCCGGGGAAGGTCATCTCCTCCTCCACGCGCTTGGCGATGTCGCGGGCCACCACGAATGTCGTGGCGTCATCGAGCCGCTTCGCATCGACGATGACGCGCACCTCGCGCCCGGCCTGAATGGCATACGCCTCCGTCACGCCGGGCTGCGCCTTGGCGATCGTCTCGAGCTGCTCCAGGCGCTTGATGTACATCTCCATGCTCTCGCGGCGGGCGCCGGGGCGCGCACCGCTCACGGCGTCGGCCGCCATCACGATGGGCGTGTACGGCGTGGTCGACGGAATGTCGGCGTGATGGCCGCCGACCGCATTGAGCACGGGCTCGCTCTTCTCGCCGTACTTGCGCAGGAACTCCATGCCGATTGCGGGATGGCCGCCCTCCATCTCGTGATCCATCGACTTGCCGATGTCGTGGAGGAAACCGGCGCGGCGCGCGATCTGGCCGTTGAGACCCAGCTGATCCGCGATCATCTGCGAGAGGTACGCCACCTCGATCGAGTGCTTCAGCACATTCTGGCCGTAGCTCGTGCGGAACTGGAGGCGCCCCATCGCCTCGACCACCTTCGGGTGCAGGCCGCGCAGGCCAAGCTCCGTGATCGCCTCGGCACCGGCCTTCTGGATGCGCTCGTTCACATCGCGCTTGGTCTGCTCCACGATCTCCTCGACGCGCGACGGATGCACGCGGCCGTCCGCCACGAGCTTCTGGAGCGACTCCGCCGCGATCGTCTGCCGCACCTTGTCGAAGCAGCTCACGCTGATGACGCCGGGCGTGTCGTCGATGAGGATGTCCGCGCCGGTGGCCTTCTCGATGGCTCGGATGTTGCGACCCTCGCGACCGATGATGCGGCCCTTCATGTCGTCGGAGGGGATCTTCACCGTGCGGATGGTGGAGTCGCTCACATTCTCGGCGGCGTAGCGCTGGATCGCCATGAGCGTGATCTCCCTCGCCCGATCCCGTGCCTGCGACTCGGCGTCCTCGATGATCGACTGCGTCACCTTCGCCGCTTCCTGCTGCGACGACGCCTTCACATCCTCGAGGTACAGGGCGCGAGCCTCGGCCTCGGTGAGCTTCGCCACTTGGCCGAGGCGGTCCCGGAGTTCCACACGGAGGCGGTCCGCCTCGGCCTGGGCGGCGTCGATCGCCTCCTCGGCCTGACGGATCTTGGCCTCCTGCTGGTCGAGCCGCTCCTCGCGCTGGCTGATCTGCTCGAGCTTGCGGTCGAGGATCTCCTCACGGCGCGCGGCCCGGTCCTGGCTCTTCTTGATCTCGGCCAACGCCTCCGAGACCTCCCGGTCAAAGGCCTGGCGGCGCTCGAGCGACCTCTTCTCGGTCTCGAGTTCGATCCCGCGGGCCTTGGCCTCGGCGTCAGCCTTGGCCTGAGCGAGGATCCGCTCCGCCTCGGAACGAGCCTGCTTCAGGCCCCGCGAACTGAAGAGCGAAACGGCAACGAACCCTATCACCGCACCGACAGCCGCGGCCCCCACGGCGATCAATGCGACCATCAAGGGCGACTGGCCAAGGAAGAGGGTCAACGGCATCGGCTTGCTCCCTGGGAGAAGCCGGACCGTGCCACCGTCGACGCGACGGGAGCATCAGAGATGGAGGAACAACGATGGCCGTTCACCGCCCGAGCACCCCATGGGCCAGGGCAACAACCTTATGTCATGCAGGAACTTGCGCTTAGCTCAGAAACTCCGATGTGCGGCTGTGCATGAACTGTTCAAGCGAGGTTGGATGTAGCCGGTCAACTCGGTTCGATCCGAGCAGCCGTCGCAGCTCCCGACGCTGCGGGTGAACGGTCCGTCGCTGGTTCCTCCAGTCGAGCGGTCCGAAGGATGAGACGGCACCATAGAGGGCACGCCGGCTCTGTACATCGGAAGTATCGTCCGACATGGGGCAAGGTGTCAACGACCCCTCTGGCCATCCCCTAGATTGTCGAGCCTTTCTCGGACGCGGTCGGAGCTGAATCCCAATGCCTGCCTTCCTGATCTGGCTCTCCCGGCTCCTGCCGACCAACCCCATCTGCCTGCGACTCGTGGAGGGCGGCTCTCGCCGCGTCCGCCACCTCATGATCCGCGGGGCCTATCTGGGCATCCTGATGGTGCTGCTCTTCTTCGCACTGGCGGGCAGCCACAGCACGCTCAAGGAGCTCGCCCAGCGCGGCGCCTCCGCGAGCACGACCGCCGCGTTCGCGCAAGTGGCGCTGATCTGCATCCTGACACCCATCTTCATGGCCGGGGCGCTGGCGCAGGAATCGAGCCCGCGGACCTGGGAGATCCTGCTCACCACGCCGCTCAATGCGCTCCAGATCGTCCTTGGAAGCCTCTTCGGCCGGCTCTTCTTCGTGTTCGCGCTCCTGCTGGGGGCGCTGCCGCTCTTCGTGATGACGCAGTCGTTCGGTGGCGTGCCCGGCTCCGCGATCCTCGCAAGCACCTGGGTCGCCGCGGCCAGTGCGATGGTGATGGGCGCCGTCGCGGTGACGCTGAGCGTGGTCGGCGGCGCGGGCAAGCGAAGCGTCTTCGCGTTCTACGCGGCGGTGCTCGTCTACCTCTTCGGAACCTGGGCCGTGGATCAACTGCTGCGCACGCCAATCGCGGTGGGCTCCGACGCCTCGTTCACCACCTTCTGCACGCCGCTCAATCCCTTCCTGGTGCTCGAATCGCTCCTGCTCACGAACACCTATCAGCCGCATGAAATGGCGGGGACCGGCGCGGGCGTGATCGCGTCCACCTGGTACGGGCGCCCCGTGACCACCTACGGGTGGATCTGCGTGCTCCTGACGGCGGGCATGATCACCGCCTGCACGCTTGCCGTGCGTCGCATCGGCGGACGCGAGGTGCGGCTGCCGCTCCTGCGGCGCCTCTTCGGCCGCGCCACGTCGCGCGCCGCGCGGCAGGCTCGCAAGGTGGGATCGAATCCGATCGCCTGGCGCGAGCGGCACCTTCGATCGGGCAACGCAGCAGCCGTGCTCGGGCGCTGGGCGTTCCTGGCCGTGGGACTCGCGGCGGGGGCGACGCTGCTCATCCTGCATCGAACGCAGTCGCTCGACAGCGCGCAGCTCCGGCTGGGTCTCGGTGCACTGCTCGGCGCCGAGACGCTCGTGGTGCTCTTCACGGCCATCAATCTCAGTGCCACCGCCGTGAGCCGCGAGCGCGAGGACGGCACCCTCGACCTGATCCTCACCACGCCCATTCAGCCGGGACCGTATCTCTCCGGCAAGCTGCTCGGACTCATCGAGTTCCTGCTGCCGATGATGCTCGTGCCGCCTCTCACGCTGCTCTTCGCGTCGATCTATGTGATGGCGAACGGCTTCGGAGTGCCCGGCGGTGTGGAAGTGACCGAACTCATCGGCACCGCGCGCGTGCCGATGCCGATCGTGATCCCTGAAGGGGCGCTGACCTTCGGCGCCGTCTTCTTCGCGTTCACCGCGTTCTGCATCATGGTGGGACTTCAGTGGTCCATCCGCAGCAAGGGGACGATCGGAAGCACGCTGGCGGCGGTGGGCGTGATGCTCGCCATCGCGGGAATCCTCGGTCTGTGCGGCAGCGCCGCGGGCGCGTCCATTCCGGTGGTGGGCGCGGTGATGGTGGCGCTCTCGCCCGTGAACCTGCTCGTGGCGGTGGTGTCACCGAACACGGCGGTCTCCGCGAGTCTCGAGGATCCATTCTCGGCACGCGTGGCGCTGCTCGTCGGCGCCATGATCGCGGTTGCGGTCTATGTGGCGATCGTCTTCGGCATGCGCGCCACCATGACGCGCACCTTCATGTTCACGGTGCGGAGGCTGGCGGGCACCAACTGAGCGAGGCGCGGCTCAGCCCCAGAGGCCCAGCAGCGTGCCGAGATCGTTGCCGTCCACGCGACCGTCGCCGTTGAGGTCGGCGGCGCATGCTTCGCAGGGGCCCCACTGCCCGAGCAGCGTGCCGAGATCGTTGCCGTCCACGCGGCCGTCGCAGTTGAAGTCAGCCATGCCGCAGGAGCTCAGCTTGATCTGCGCGGTGTCCATGGTCACGAGCGCGCCGCGCCCGAACTTGGTCCAGAGGGCGTAGGCAATCTCGCCGTCGTTGGTGGTGGTGTTCGTCTCGCGGAGGAAGTCCATGTACTCGCGCGTGGAGACTTCGTGCAGCAGGCTCACCACCGCGATGGTCGCACCCGGCGGAATGTCGTAGAGCGTGTCGTCCCAGTACTGGCCGTCCTCGTACGCGTAGTCCACCGGGGCGCAATGGGCCGCTTCGAACGCGGCGTTCGTGAAGCCGCGCGGAGGAATGCGGTTGTCGAAGAAGCGCTTGTTGGCGAGCGCCAGGTGGAAGTTCTTGCCTGCGGGCAGGCCCACCACGCTCGCAACGCTCTCGTCGAAGCCGTGCAGCGTCTCGTAGATCTTCGTGTCGCGATCGACGAGTTCGGCTTCATTGAAGTCGTATGCGCCGCGCTCGGCGATGAGCTGGTTCCCCGCGTCGTAGAACTTCACATTGAGCCACATGCGACGGCCCTCGGGATAGCCCGTGGGAAGCTTGTGGCCCGTCTGGTTGATCACGCGGGCACGGACCTGGCTGCCTACGAGAGCCAACTCCAGATCCGACGCATCGCGCAGCATCTGGATGGTTCGAGCCTTCGCGTCCTGCACGCGCTGCGCGGTGAGGCCGATCGACTTCGCGTCGCCACCCATGTGATAGGCGACCGCCTCCACGATCCAGTGATTGGCGCCGGAGAAGCTGTGCTGCGGCACGGCCGGTCGCGGGAAGAACGGCGGGAACTCCCAGAAGGCGCATGAACCGCCGTCCTGTCCGGGCATGTGGCAATCCTGGCAGGTGCTCATGGGCCCGTTGTTCGTCCCGCCGAAGCGACCGTCGGGGAAGAGCACGCCCTTGGTGGCGAATTCGCTGTTGAGCCACTCGCTGTAGGTGCGCTGCTCGGGGAACATGTGCGCCGGATCGAATGTGGGATGCGGCTCATTCAGTCGCCCAAGGCCGTAGGTCCCGTCCTTCTGGAGCGTGAAGACGGGATTGCTCACATCGTGGCAGGTGCCGCAGAACTCGGCCTTCTTGTGGAACGGCGAGTAGACGAGGTCGACAGGCTCGCCCCACTCGCTGTAGCCGTGGAAGTTCGCCGGCACATCGTCGAGAGGTCCGCGGCGCACATCGCGCGGATCGACGATGTACTGACCGCTGCCCGGACCGATCGGCAGGAGGCCCTGCTTCGCGAGCGGGTTGATCACTGCGGGATCCGGCGTCGGATCGGGATTCTCGGGATAGCCGACGGCGCTGTCGGGACCGAGCACCGGATTGACCATGCGATGGCAGAAGTGGCAGGTGACGCCGTCGAAGTCGGTGGGGATGAATTCCTGCGTGGTTCCCGTGGTGGCGCGCTCGGCGAGCCATGCGCCCGGTGAATGGCAGCGAATGCAGAACTGTCCGCTGCCGGCGGCATCCTGATTGGCAATGGCAAGTGCCGCGTGCCATACGGGGTCGCGCGCGGACTGGCCCTTCACGGACGCGATCCAGCTGTCCATCGGCGCCGTGTCGGCGTCGAAGTCGCCGTGGCAGAAGGCGCAGTTCATGGAGTCGTAGATGCGCGTGAACTGGTAGGGATTCGCATCCGGCTGCGTGCCCGGAAGGAAGAAGTCCTCGCTCGTGGTGGGAACCTGCACCTGACCGCCGGCGGTGCCGCCGCGTCCATCACCGTTGCGCGGAAGTCCGAAGGCGATCGGCGCCGAGAGCGCCAGCGCGCCGCCTCCGACCACGCATGCAACGAGGACACGGCGCGGCCAGGGACGGCGATGCTTCGGTGTGTGATTCATTGGCGGGTGGCGCTGGGGGGGAGGGGAGCGTGTCACCCTTCGACCTCCGACTACGCGGGGATGCCGACGGGTGTAGCACTTTCCCTCGATGATTCGGCTGAATCAAGCGGTGGAGCGAGCCTTCGACAGGGTGAATGGTGGCAACCCGCAGCAGGGAGGCAAGCACTCGATGCGGATGTGCGGGCTGTTGCGGAAATTCGGTGTGAGTCCGGCCGTCCCGTGGCGGGATTTCGCATTGCCGGGCCGATAAGCGGCATCAAGCGCGGAGACTGCGGATCGATCACGGAGCAGAGGTCGTCGATGCGTCGGGTGTCGCGGCGGCGCTGCCGCTGGCACTTCCGCTGTCGTTCGCGCTCGCCGGCGCTGCCGAGCTCGCCGGCACGGTCGGGGCCGTGCTTGCCGGCACGCTCGGGGCCGTGTCTGCCGCCGCGCCCCGCTCGCGCATCATCTGCGACTCCACCCGCGCAAGCAGCGTGCGCTCCATCGACTCGTCGCGCGCGATCGGTGTCCATGTGGTCGGCGCCCGCGTCGATTCATCGCGCGGATCGCCGGATGGCGCGTTCGTGATGGGATCGGTCCATGTGGTGGTCAGCGAAAGCGACCAGGTGCCGGGCTTGAGGCCGGGTGTGAAGCCTCGCTCGATGAAGACCCACGCGCGGAGCTCGAGGTCGGTCGTTGGATTCTCAAGGTCGAATCGCTCGCCGGCGAGCGTGGATCCCGGGATGTCCGGACCGGTCAGGCGCCCTGCGCCGCTTGGGGCCGGAAGCGTGAAGCCCACCGGCACGAACTCGAAGCGAACGCGGCGACGCTCGAACTGCACCGTCGCCTCCGCCATCTGCGCGATGCCATCGGAATCGAGGCGCCACGGCTCCATGAACGATCCGATGTGCCGCGGTCTCGTCTCGATGACACCGATCGTGCGGTCGGCGACGATCGCGGGCATGCCCACATCGCGAGCCTGTTCCATGCATGCGGCGAATGCAGCGGGATAGTCCTTCGGGGAGATCGTGAGGACCTCGGGTCCGTCGCCATGGCAGCCGCTCATGCAGAGGGCGCATGCCGCGGCCAGCACTCCCGCAAGTGCTCGCGGCCATGCAGAAACCCGCGCCTGCTCCGCGCGCATGGCGGCCGTCGTGCATCGGGCGGCTCGCGCATGGTGTGCGATGCTCATCGGCGCGGCAGGCTACTTGAGCATGATGCGCGGGTCCACCGGGCCGCTCCTTGAGCTCGATGCGCGGGTCCACCGGGCCCGCTACTTCAGTTCGATGCGCGGGTCCACCCAGGCGTAGAGCACATCGACCGCCAGATTGAAGATCACCAGAAAGGTGCTGTAGACGAGCACCACACCCATGACCAGCGTGATGTCCTTGGAGAGAACGCCGTCGACGAAGTGCCGGCCGATTCCCGGCACGGCGAAGACCTTCTCCACCACGAACGAACCCGTGAGTGCAATGGCCGTTGCGGGGCCGAGGTAGCTGAGCACCGGGAGGAACGCGTTCTTGAGCGCGTGCTTCAGCGCGGTCTTCCATCGCGGCAGGCCCTTCGCGCGAGCGGTGCGGATGTGATCGGTGGTCATCTGCTCGATCATGCCGTAGCGCACGAGCCGCGCGATGTACGCGGCGAACGGCAGCGAAAGCGTGAGCGCAGGAAGTGCGATGGCCAGCGGCGTGCCCCAGCCGCCCACGGGAAACCAGCCGAGCATGGCGCCGAAGACGATGAGCAGCACGGAACCCGTGACGAAGCTGGGCATGCTGATGCCCACGAGCGATACGACCTGAGCGCCCCAGTCCCATGAGGAGCCCGGTCGCAGGCCCGCGATCACGCCCGCGCCGAGACCGATGAAGAGCGCAATGAGGATGGCGCAGAGTCCGAGCGTGATGGAGACGGGCAGGCCGTCGGCGAGGATCTCGTTCACGCTCCAATCCGTGTTGCGAAGCGATGGGCCCAGATCGAAGGGTTGGGACGAGCGGCCGAGCAGCCACGACACGCCCGAGGCGCGGCCGAGATAGGAGAAGTAGAAGGTGACCGGGTTGTCCAGGTCGTACTGCTTCTTCATCGCCTCCATGACTTCGGCGGGCGGGCGGCGTCCCTCCGGGTTCTCCAGCGGCGAGCCGGGGATCAGCCACAGGAGCGCGAAGGTGACCGTGTAGACCGCCAGCACGATGAACGGCAACTGGATCAGGCGGCGGGAGATCAGCGGGACCATGGGCTCTCGCGGGGCAGCGTAGACGCGGGCAGCCTCGTTGGGCCGCCCGCGGCGGCTGATGCGGCGGATCGGCGCGGCATTCGCCGCAGAGCATGCGGTGAATAGCCGAAGCGATCACCGCAGATCATGCGGCGAATACCGGAGTTCATTCACGAGCGGCCCGAGTGGTCTACGTTCATCGGGGCGAAGCGGAAGGAGTGCTACCGCGAACTCGAGCGGGCACAGCGCGCAGGGCTGGACATCACTCCATGGCTGACATGGTTCCTCGGTTGCCTTGGGAGGGCGATCGAGCGGGCCGACGGCACCCTAGGTGCAGTGCTGGGCAAGGCGCGCTTGTGGCGGACCATCAGCCGCAAGCCCGTCAACGACCGACAGCGCCTGGTGCTCAATCGGCTCATGAGCGGCTTCGAGGGATTCCTGACGAGCTCCAAGTACGCGAAGCTGGCGAAGTGCTCCGCCGACACGGCACTGCGCGATATCCACGGACTCGTGGATCGCGGAGTCCTGGCGCCGAATCCCGGCGGCGGGCGCAGCACCAGCTACCGGCTCGGAGTGGAAGATTCATTTGAACGGGGACCACCACCGTGATGCATCAACCTCGCAGCCGTGCGCGGATACGCGGGTAGTCTTCTCAGCCGGAGCCGCAACATGAGCGAAGATTTCATCGAGGTCACCGAGGACGACTTCGTCAGTAAGTTCCCGTTGCTCCGGAATCACCTCAATCCCGACGCCTCGATGAGCCTCGGTGGCTCGGAAGGATGCCTCTTCGAGACATACGGCGCCGAGCTCGACTTCGTGCTTCGTCAGGACGACCGAGCCGTTTGGACGCTCGTTGATGCCGAGGGCGAGTTGTTTCTCATGAGCGGACGCCGAGTGGTGGACCGGATCGGATTTGTCGTCAGTACTGTCCTAATCCCACAGGGCGCTTTCGCACAGGTTCGCCTGTCCTAGGCCAACCTGCTTGGGTTCCCTGCTCGGTGTTGCCGGTGGCGGGCCCGCCCGCTCCGGGGCGTGTTACATCACAATGGGAATGCTGGGCCTTGGTGGCAGTCAACCGACGCGCGCGAGGTAGGCGCAGGGCTGTAGGTCGACTTGATCGGAGATGCAGCCGCGAAGCTCGAAGAGGCGCGCGTGCGTTCGGAAGCGGAAGACCCTCGCGAGTACGAACTGCTCTCCAAGTGCTCGTGATGCTTCCAGCTCATTCCGGCTGACATGGAACGGCGCGACCGGCCCTGAGACGGTCGTCTTCACCTCGATGTACTTCTCGCGCCCGCTCGCCTCGAAGGATGCGATGTCGTACCCAGCGCCGTCGCCTTCCTCCGCGGCGACATGCTTGATCTTGCGTGCCAGGGAATGCTTCCCGGCTCGCTCGAGCCGTGAGCGCTCGACACGAACGACGAACTCCTCGCCGGCTCTTCCGAGCGCGCGGTTCCGGGCCTCGCGTGCGCTCCAGTCCACGAACCTCGAGAAACGAGGCATCCAAGGTGCTACGAGCTGGCGCGCATCGTCGCTGACCGCCGTCCGATCTCGCTCCGGTGGCGGAACGACGGTGTCTGCGTTGATCCTCGAGGGAGCGGCCCACTCCTGCGACTCGGCGACCCTCAGCGCGTTGTCCAATGCCTGCTGCGCATGCGTTGCTCGCGCGGCCAGTATGTCGCGTAGGGCCCCCTGAAAGTTCCGTCGGGGCTTGTAGCCGTCGATGTAGTCGAGCCCCATCTCCTCGAGGGCAGCGCTAATGTTCGCGTGTTTGAACTCGATCGAGCCCTCGCTTCGCGCCGGCAGTCGTTCCTTCAGGGATCTCCGATGGGCGGTCTTGTTGAACGACTCGCCGGCCATCTGCTTCGCGAGCATGCGGAAGTAGTCATCGACGACGAGTGCCAACTCCTCGTCGGTCCATGGTCGATTCGTTTCCGGCTGCCGCTTCGCCACGCATCACCATCCTAATGGTCGCCGCACTGACACCGCGGTTCGAGTGCGACTCGGGCCCCTGGATCGCGCGACTCGCACCGCAGCGATTATGCCGCTGGAACATCGGGCCATACTCGCTGGGCTTCCCCGAGCGTGCGATAGCCGTTGTCTACGACGCACGCTTCTCCATGTTCGCTGATGGCGATGACGGCGAAGAGGTGGGCCTGCTCATCAGTGCCGCAATGGAGGAAGGTGTCCGTTCCCTCGAAGCTCTCGAGCCGCACGATGGCGAAGCGACGGCATGATGTTGGCGCAGATCCTGGAGCACTCATGATGCCTAGCCTGGCAACCGGTGCTATCGACCGCAAGGTGCCGTTGCGGGGGTCGCCAAGACCGCGAGTGAGTTCTCGGTGGGCACGCTTGGAGTCGCGAGTGCATCTACTTGGATGGCGATGGTCGACGGGCGCGTAGCTTGCGATGGTGCCGACCGAAGCGCCACACCGCGTGCGGCCGCCTACTGGCGCACGCGGACACGGCCGAGGTACTGGTCGAGGCCGGGATGATGGCTGAGTCCGCTCACTCTTTCGGGGTCGTAGAGGTAGAGCGTCAGGAAGGTGCAGAGGGGCAGGATCGGCACCTCTTCGTCGCAGAGCATGCGCTCCGCCTCGGTGAGAATGGTGAACCGCTTCGCGGGATCGCGCTCGTTCGCGGCCTGCGAGAGCAGCGCGTCGAACCTCGGATTGGAGTAGCCGCGATCGTTGTTGCCGTCGCCGGTGCGGCTCAGCTCGAGCCAGGTGGTGGGATCGTGGTAGTCGCCGTACCAGCCGCCGCGCGCGACCATGAAGTTCCCCACCTTCAGGTCCTCCTTGTAGAGCTTGGAGTCCTTGCCGCGCGTCTCCACATTCACGCCCAGATGCGTGCGCCAGAGATCGCGCAGCGCCAACGAGAGATCGCGATAGCGCGGACTGGTGCTCGAGAAGAGCAGATCCACCGTGGGAAACGGTCGGCCGTCCGAGTCCTCCACGAATCCGTCGCCGTTGCGGTCGCTCCATCCGGCGGCGGCGAGCTCCTCCCGCGCTCGTGAAGGATCGAACGGCAGGCCCGCGGGCGACTCGTACCCCGGGATCGATCCGCGCGGCACGAGCACATTCGACACCGGCTCGTGCAGCCGCGTCACGCGATCGACGAGCAGTTGCCGATCGACCGCCAGCGCGAACGCCCGCCGCACGCGCGCATCCGCGAACGGGTTGGGCCTTCCACCGGAGAGCGCGGGTCGGCAGTTGAAGCTGAAGAAGTCCGTGCCGAACGCGGGAATCGCGTGCACATCCTTGCGGCCCGATTCCACCATCTCCGCGCGGTAGTCGACGAGCAGGTCCGGCAGCCAGTCCGCGGCACCGCTCTCGTAGGAGAGCACGGCCGTGGTGGGACTCTCGATCGGGATCGAGTCGATCGAGTCGCTGATCGCCATCGACTGATCGCGGAAGTGAGGGTTGCGCTCGATGCGGAGATTGCGCTTGTAGCGCCACTCGACGAGCTGGTACGGACCGTTGCTCACGAGTTCGCCCGCCTTCGTCCAGCCGGGCTTCTGCACCAGCCGACCCGTTGCGGGATCGAGCGAGGTGTATCGCTCGACCGTCGGCGGATGCACCGGGCCGAGCGCGGGGAAGGCGCAGAGATCCAGCCAGAAATGCACCGGGCGAGCGAGTCGCACCACCAGCGTGTGATCGTCCGGCGCGGAGATGCCCACGGTGCGATCGAAGCGTTCGAGCGTCTCGCGCCAGAGGGCTTCGGCGGCTTCGCGCGTGCCGGGGGAAGCGACGGGAGGGGCGGCGCTGCTCGAACCGACGGCGGCGGCGGCGCTGCTGGAGCTGACGGAAGGGCTTGCCTCTGCCGGCGCGCGTTCGCCGCGTGCGTACGCCGCGAGCGCGTTCGCACGCCACTCGAAGAACGCCTCGGCCCCATCCACCGAGAAGAGGAATCCCGTGTAGTCCGCCGCGCTCTCAGGCAGCAGCAGTCGCCGCCATGCGTAGACGAAGTCGCTCGCGCGAACGGGATCGCCGTTGCTCCACCTGGATTCGGGCCGCAGGTGGAAGGTCCATGTGAGCCCGTCTGCCGACTGCTCCCAGTTCGATGCCGCCGCCGGCACGAGCGAGCCATCGTCGGCGACCTCCACGAGCATCTCGTAGAGCGCTCGCGCGAAGCGGATGTCGTGCTGGTAGCTCATCCGCTGCGGGTCGAGGGTGAATGCGTCGACCGAGTTGGCCACCACGAAGTCCGCGCGGGGCCGCGGCCGGTCGAGCGCCACGACGGCCACGAGCGCAAGTGCGAGCAGGACCACGGGTGCGATGAGGCGCATTCGGCAGCGGCATCATTGCAGCGCGCAGCCGCGCGATCGAGCGAGAGTCTCAGCAGGGCAGTGCGGGAGCGGCAGCAGGGCGGCGCGAGAGCGGCAGCAGGACGGCGCGGGAGCGGCAGCAGGACGGCGCGGGAGCGGCAGCAGGGCGGTGCGATTGCGTCGGCGAACGGCCCCGGGCACGGCCGCAGATCCGAACGGGCACCCTCTCAGCGATCCGCGAGGATGCGCTCGATCAGGTCCACATTCTTGCCCGTCATCTCGAAGGCACGCTTCGTGGCGGCCGAGGCATCGGCGGGCGGTGTGGCCGCCATCGTCTTGATCGACTTGAGGATCGGGGCGAGCTGCTGGCCGAACGCCCCCCGCGAGGCTCCCCGCATCTCCAGCAGCTGGCGCTGCACATCCGCCATGATCCGCTGCACGGCTCGCATGGAGTCGCCGCTCGGGTCGCTCTTGGCAAGTTCCGTGGCACGCTGGAGGATCCGCAGCAACTCGCTGCGGGCGTTGTCCTTGTTCGCGTCGGGCAGGGCCTTCCAGTTGCCGACCTCGGCGACCGCGGTGCCGAGCTCGGCCAGGGCCACCCACGAGGTCTCCTCGAGCGCGGCCTCTCGGAGCTTCCGCACGAACGCATCGGTCTGGACGGGGTTGAACGAGTAGAGCGCATTCGCCGCCGCGAGGTTCCGCGACGACACCGCGAGCAGTCTCGCAGCCATGATGCGCGCCGATTCCTTCGGCTGTCGACTCTTCGCGGCAAGTTCTGCGAGCTCGTCGAGCGACTCCGCCGTGAGCAGGTAGGGGAGCACCGACACCGCGTTCGAGGCGCGGTACTCGTCGTCGACGGTGAAGAGCGGACGAAGACCGGCGCGGACGGCGTCGGCATAGGCACGGCGGAAGATGTCGCTTGCGCCGGGTGCACGCGGCGGCTGAGCAAGGTCATTGCGGGCGCGAGACACATCAAGCGGCGCCCCGGACTTGATCAACTCGACGCGCGGCGCGATGAACTGCTCGATGCGCTCCCGATCCGCCGGCGTGAGCGGTCGCGAGGCCGTGAGCACCTCCTGCGGAATGGCGCTCTGCGCGACGGCGAGCGGGGTGGCCCACGCAACGGTGGCCAAGGCGGCAATCAGCAGGAATCCTCGCATGGAATGAGCGGGAACCGTATCGGGGGTCGTCCCCACTGTCAACGCTCGCACTCGCTCCGCGGGCCTTTCCGGGCGAAAGCCCATAGACTCGCTGGCGATGATGCCCTTGCTTGTCATCAGTCTCGTTCTGCTCGCCTCCGGGACCCAGGATGACCCGCCGGTCGAGGCGGCGCCGATCGAGCAGAAACTCCCCAATTACAACGAGCTCGCGGAGAGCTACCGGCAGGACCTCGCCCGCGCCTACCTCCGGGAAGTCGCCATGCTGCTGGGCTCGGAGGGAGTCACGCCGGACAACTTCGATGTGGCCCTCGAACTGACGCGCCGCGCGCTCGAATGGATTCCGAACGATCTCGGCGCATGGCGCGTGGCACTCGACATCGCCCGCGTGGCACGCGCGGCGCCGGGCGGCCGCGAGCTCGAACGCGATGTGATCATGACCATCAACCGGCTCGACCCGAGCGACGAGGTCATGCGGCTCATCCGCCTGACGGAGGCGATCAACTCCGCCGAGACGGCCGAGGGACGCCTTGCCGGCTACGACAAGGTGCTGACGCCGCAGGCTCGGCAGCAGCTCGGGCCGCACATCACTTCGCGCCTGGTGTTCGAGAAGGCGCTGCTGCTGAATCGCATGGGCGACATCGACGGCTTTGCGAGGCTGCTTGCGGAAGCCGTGTCGATCGACCCCGCATTCCCCGCAGCCACGGAGATGGCGGCCGGATTCTTCGCGGCGCGAACGAACGATCTCGGCGCCGCGGCCGAGCTCCTTGTGGCGGCACTGGTGGCCAATCCCACCAAGCTCAACCTCTACCTCGATCTCGGCGCGGTGCTCATGGCGGAGGGCGCCTATCGCTCGGCCGAGCGCATCTTCGCCATGGCGGAGTTCGTTGCGGCGGACGCCGAGCTCCTGAAGCGGTGCGACATCGCGAGCGATCTCGTCCTGGCCCAGTGGGGCGCGGGCGACCCCGTCAGGGCGCTCAACACGATCAGGATTCGAATCGACCGGATCGACGAGGACTTCCGGCGAATGGTGCAGTCGTTCGACCCGAATGTCTCGATCACGCAGGTGAGGAGCGTCAGTGCGCCGCTGCCCCCGATGATGTCCATGCTGCACGCCGTGCTCGCGCGGGAGGTGAACGATCCCAAGGCCGATGCAACGGTCGAGCGCATGAACACCTCCTTCAAGGAGCTGCTCACGCGGCTCGAGGAGAAGCCTGCCGGCAACGAGGCGATCATGGCGAGCCTCCTGCTGGACAACCTCTGGGTCATGCTCCTGCTCGGAGGTGATGTGGAGGAGACGCAGGAGATGCTCGATCGCGCCAATCGCATCTCGCCGCTCTCCGACGAGGCGCAGAAGCGCTTCGACGGATGGCTCAAGCTGCGACGGGGCGAGTTCGATGCGGCGGTGGAGGTCCTTCAGCCGCTGGCGGCCGATGACAACATGGCGCGCCTCGGCCTGGGTCAGGCGCTCGTGGCGCGCGGCAACGCCAGGGATGGCGCGCGCGAGCTGCTGGCGGTGGCGCGAGCGGAACGCGGCACGGCGCTGGGGCTCTTCGCCGGAGCGCGTCTTGCCGAACTGGTGAAGGTGCACCCGGAGCCGGGGCCGAGTGCCGCAGCGCTCGACGCGGCGCTCGCGGCGCTTCCGCATGGCTTCGACCGCACGATCGAGAACTCGCGTCAGGTGCTTGCCATCACCATCGTGCCCGAGGCGACCACCTACACGGCCTTCCAGCGGATTCTCTACAAGGTCACCTTCACGAATCGGTCGAACCTGGCGCTGGCCATCGATCCGATGGGGCCGCTCGATGCCCGCGCGGCGTTCTCGCTCGTGATGATCATGATTGCGGCCGAACCGGTGGAGTTGCCCGTCCAGCTCATTCCGATCGATCGTCGAATCGAGCTGGGCCCGCAGCAGAGCCTGACCGTGACGCTCGATATCTCGCTGCTCCCGTTCGGCGCGATGGTCGCCGTGAACTCGTTGAAGGGCATGTCGACGGAGCTGCGCTGCGTGGCGAACTTCCAGCCTGCAGGCGGTCGCGTGATCCCCGGCTTCATGGGTGCCGAGGGCCGCAGCGGGCTCGTCCGCGTGGATGGCGTGCGCATGGACGAAGCGTGGACCCAGCGCACCTGGGGCAAGCTCAAGGAGACGGGCATCGTCTCGGACCCGCATGACTTCGCCCAGATGGCGACCTCGCTCACGCTTCAGGAGGATGTCAAGGATCGGCCGCGCATGCTTCGCCTCACGCAGGAGTGGGCCGAGCTGGCGAGGGCGTACTCGAAGTATCCGCCGGTGGTCCAGGCGTGGATCATCCTGACGCTCACGAACACCACGCTCGCGGACGGGCCGTTCCTTGAAGCGGCGCGGGAGACGGGCGACCCGCTGGTGCTCGGCGCGTACCTGCTGCGCCGCGCTCGCGATCCCGCCGACCCCGTGTTCGATGCGGCGCGACGCCTGGACAACGCATTCCTGCACTCACTGGCTGACAGCGTGCAGTCGGCCATCAGGCGTCGCATGGAGGAGATGCAGCGGTCGTTCGGAATCGGCGACGGTCAGGCGCCGCCGTCATCGCCGCCGTCTTCACCCCCGCCTTCGCCGCCTCCAGCGCCGCCGCCCGCGCAGCCCACCTCACCGACGCCTCCCGCGACACCGCCCTCTCCCTGAGGGAGATCCTCGTCTGGCGGATTCGTGGATGCCGAGTTGCGCGCATGCATCGTCGATCATGCGGCGCTGACGGAACGCGGCGCCGCGCCGGCCGCCATCGCGTTGCGAAGGCGACGCACGACACTCCGACCCGCAAGGATTCCCGCGGGTACGAAGAAGACGAGTTCCGCGGCGCGCCCCACGAGTTCCGCCGCGAGTCCCGATTCCATCGGGATGCCGGCAAGCGGCGTCGCGAGCAGGCCGACCGCCCATTCGCGCACGCCGAGGCCGTTGCCGATGAACGGAACGAGGTTCGCGCTCACCGCCACGCAGCCGAATGCAAGCGCCGCGCGCGGCGAGATGGACTCCCCGATCAACTCGAAGCACGCCCACGCGCGAAGCGCCCAGAGCAGCACCTCCACCCAGCGCGCCAGCAGTGCCCACGCGAACGGTCGCGTGCGCGCGCTCGCAAGCAGCGGCAGTGCGACCAGGCCGAACAGCGTGGGACCCCACCACGGGAGCGACTCCGTCCACCGCGACTGCGCCCAGAGGCCGCAGAGGAGCAGGCCCACGGCCACGGCGCTGACCAGCGAGGCCTCCGCGAGCGAGAGCACGGTCCGCCGCACCGGGATCCGATTCACCAGATGGTGGTACGCGACGCGACCCGCGAGGCCCGGCTGCAACGGAATGAAGTTCCCGAGCGTGCTCGCGCAGACGAGCGACAGCATTTCGCTGAAGCCGGCGCGCCCGAATCGCTGGATCAGCACGCGCAGCACGATCGTCGTGAGCAGCGTCGATCCGACGATGGCGCCGAAGAGCGCCGCGAGCGCCGCCGGCGAGGGTGAGCGGAGCGCCGCGAGTGCCCGAGGGATCTCGTCACCGCGCTGCACGAGCACCACGATCGCGGCGCCGATGAGCAGGACGCCGACGATGGTGCCGAGGCGGCGGAAGCGCCGGCGCTTGGCGCGGTCGAGCGGGGAGGCCCAGACGCCCGCGGGATCGATCGGCGGCGCTGCGCCGGGCTCGTGCGAGCGGCCGTCGGCGCGGTCAGCCATGCGCAGCGCCCTCCGCAGGTTGGCCGGGCGTCACGCGAGCCTCGGTGAGGCCCCGCTCCGCGCGGACGGCTCCGGAGCGCTCCGTCGCCTCCAGTCGGCGGAGGTTCTCGCCTTCAAATCGCCGGTCGTTCTCACGGTGCCATAGATGCAGCACCGTGCATGCGGGGCCGGCGCGGCGCACGCGAAGGCCGTCGTTCAGGCCGCGAATCGCCAAGTCGCTGTCCTCGTATCCCCAGCCGACATAGCGCTCGTCGAAGCCGTTGAGCCGTTCGAAATCGGTGCGCGCGATGGCCAGATTGCAGGTGCGCACGCTGCGCCACTCGCGGCGAGGGCGACCGACGCGGCGCGACCACGGGAGCGAGAGAAGACCCGAGAGGCGGTTCACTTCCTTCCGCAGCCGCGCGGCGACCCACGCGGCATCGCTCCACGCGTGCACGGGGATCGCCTGTTCCAGCACTCGCCGCGTGAAGTCCTCCGAGAGCAGCGTTCGGCTGCCGCGGATCATGCAGCGCGGCGTGGCCGCCGCGGCGTGGCCTGCGATGAACGACGGTCGCGGAATGCAATCACCGTCGAGGAAGACCAGCAGGTCGCCCTTCGCGTGTTCGGCGGCACGATTGCGAATCGTGCCCGCACGGAAGCCTTCATCGGGTTGCCACACATGCGCGAGTGAACCCCGGAAGGACGGCATCATCGATTCCACCGCATGGCGCGTCGGCTCGCCGCTGCCGTCGTCGGCCACCAGCACCTCGAAGCTCGGCGAATCGCCTCGCTGCGCACGCAGCGCGCGAAGGACGGCCAGGAGCGCGTCCGGCCGGTTGTAGGTGGTGACGATCACCGAGAGGAGCATGCGGCCGTGGATTCTCCCGCGCCGCGCCGATCCGTGCGCCGCGCTGCCGGGGTGGCGTCGCCGGCATCGCGCCGCCGTGGCGTCGCCGGCTCAGCTCGACTCGATGCCGAGGTCGCGCACCGTGAAGAGTGCGTCGAAGGCGATGCCCGCGCGCTCCACATTCTCGCGGGCGCCTTCCATGCGGTCGATCGTGGCGATCACATGCGTGACGACGGCGCCGGCGTCCTGGAGAACCTTCGCGGCCTCGAGCGCCTGGCCGCCCGTCGTGGCGACATCCTCGACGAGCACCACGCGATCGGCCGCGCCGACCACGCCCTCCAGCTGCTTCGCGGTGCCGTAATCCTTCTTCGCGTTGCGGACGAAGACGCACGGAAGTCCGCAGGCAAGGCTCGTGGCCGTGACCAGCGGGATGCCGCCGAGCTCCGCGCCGGCAAGACGCGTGGTCCCCGCGGGAATCCGTGCCGCGAAGAGCACGCCGAGTTCGCGAAGGACCTCCGGCCGCGTGGAGAAGAGGTACTTGTCGAGGTAGAACGAACTCGTGCGGCCGCTGCGCAGCGTGAAGGTCCCGCGCAGGAGGGCCACTTCGGCGATCCGCTTCGCCAGCATTGCGCGATCCATGCGCGGGGTCGCTCCGCTCACGGCAGCCTCCTTCACGCCATCGCTCGCGGGAGGCGTGTTCAATGTTGGCGTACTGGAGGTTGGCGTCGACATCTCGATCGGATCCGGGGCTCGCGCCCCGCCTCGGCGCGGAGGGTAGCATCTCGGCCCCCATGGCCTCGGTGTGCTTCTACTTCCAGGTCCACCAGCCGTATCGCCTGCGGCGGTACTCGGTCTTCGACACCGATCCCTTCTACTTCGACAACGCGGCCAACGAGCAGATCCTCCGCAAGGTGGCGGACAAGTGCTATCGCCCGGCCACGCAGAAGATCCTGGACCTGGTGCGCCGCCACGATGGCCGCTTCCGCGTGAGCTACTCCATCACGCGCACCTGCATCGAGCAGTTGCAGACATGGGCGCCGGATGTGATCGATCTCTTCCGGCAGCTCGCCGAGACCGGGGCCTGCGAGTTCCTGGCCGAGACGAGCCATCACAGCCTGAGCTTCCTCTTCTCGCGCGAGGAGTTCAACGAGCAGGTGCGACTGCATGAGGAGTGCATGGTGTCGCTCTTCGGTCAGACACCGAAGATCTTCAGGAACACCGAGCTCATCTTCAACAACGAGCTTGCGGGGCACATCGCGTGGATGGGCAGGCACAAGGCGGTGATCTGCGAAGGCGTGGAGCGGCTGCTGGGCTTCCGAAGCCCGAACTATGTCTATGTGCCGCCGCCATCCGCGATGCCGGCAGGCCACGAGCCGGTGAAGCTGCTGCTCAAGAACCACCGCCTGAGCGACGACATCGCGTTCCGCTTCAGCGAGCGCTCATGGAAGGAATGGCCGCTCACCGCCGAGAAGTTCGCGCGATGGGTGAACCAGATCAACGGCGACGGCTTCATCTGCAATCTCTTCATGGACTACGAGACGCTCGGTGAGCACCAGTGGGCCGAGACCGGCATCTTCGAGTTCCTGGATGTCCTGCCCGAGAAGGTCTTCGATGTGAACCCCGGGCACAACGACTTCCTGACACCGAGCCAGGTGCTCGACTGCTACAAGCCCATCGGCGAGTACGGCAGCGAGAAGTTCATCTCGTGGGCCGACACGGAGCGCGATCTCTCGGCGTGGCTCGGCAATCCCCTTCAGGACAACGCCGTGGCCGAGCTCTACAAGCTCGAGGCGGCGGTGAAGGCGACGCACGCGGCGGGGGATCCCTACATCCTCGAGGATTGGCGCAAGCTCACCACCAGCGACCATCTCTACTACATGTGCACCAAGTACTGGGCCGACGGCGATGTGCACAAGTACTTCTCGCCGTACGACAGCCCGTACGACGCGTACATCAACTTCATGAGCGTGCTGGACAACCTGCGAGTTCGCGCGGGGGCGTGAGCCGCGCGCGGGGCGGCGCAAGCCCGCCGAGCGCGGTTGCGGTCAGAGGTCCTCGGGCCGCAGACCGGTGTGCTTTGCCACTCGCGCCAGCATCCTTGGCCCGATCTCGACATCATCGTGGAACGCAAACACGAAGTCGACCCAGCCGTCTCTGCTGAGCGTGCGATGCGATCCGGATTGCCGCTTCACTCGCCACCCGAGCCGCATCAGGGCTGCGAGCACTCGACGGGCCCGCGCACTCCCCCAGCGGCTCATGCGGCCTTGAAGGTGATGCTGAGGAACTCCGTCCCGGCCTCACCGTGTTCAAGGCGTTCAGCGACGACTCGAAGCGCGAGGGCTTGCGCACGGAACTTCGCCGAGGTTGGGTCGTCGCCGTACGCGAGCACACCCGGCAGCGTCGGCACCTCGGCGATCCATCGACCGTCTGCTTCCCGCTCAAGCTGGATCGTGAATTCCATCGCTGCGGATTCTAGCTGCGCGCGCGAGCTGGACAACCTGCGAGTTCGCTCGGGGGCGTGAGCCGCGCGCGGGGCGGCGCAAGCCCGCCGAGCGCGGCCAGGACGGCGGCTGCGCCGAGCGATGCGGAGTTGATCGACGCGTCGAAGACGGCGCCGATGGCCCATGCGAGCAGGCCCGCCGCGCATGCGAGCGCCACCGGATCCGTCGCGCCACGCCGCCATGCCGCGCGCACCGTCGCGCCCCAGGCTGCGAACCAGGTCGCGAGTCCGAGGCCAAGGCCCACGAGTCCCAATTCAACGAGGAGCTGCATCCAGGTGGAGTGGGGATGCCGGCTGTTCAGGCGCGACTCGAGCTCGCGCTGCCGCGTCGCTTCGTCCAGCGTTGGATACTCGCGGACCAGTTCGTATTGCAGCCACGCTGCCACGGCGGGACGATCCGATCCGCGGGTGGTGGCGGCCGCAGTGCCGCCGAGACCGAGCCCGTGCAGGGGCACCCGTCGCCACGCCTCGAGCGAGGCGCGCCAGTAGTAACCACGCAGGTCGTAGTGCACGATTCCCTGGATCGGCGGCCGGGTATGTTGCGGGTCCATCTGCTCACTCGTCTGCCGCACGCGAGCCATGATCGAGGGACCGATCGCGGGCCACATGACGCCAAGTGCCGCGCCGAGTGCAAGCACCATGATGATGACGCGGACCCGTCGCTCCGGCACGCGCACCGCGCCGAACGCCATGAGCGCCGGAACTGCCACCGCCAGCGCCAGCAGTTGCCTTCGAGTCCCGCTGGCGGCCACGCCTCCAAGGCAGATGAGCGCGATGATCGGCATGACGAAGCGCCATCGACCTCGGAGCGTGAGGGCCGCCGCCATGGCGCCGCAGACGCCGAGCGCGTCCCAGAGGCCCGCCTTGCCCGGATCGCCGGTGAATCCGCCGAAGCGCGCGAGGCCGTCGAAGTTCCACGCCATGCGGTTCATGGCGTACTCGCCGCATTGCACGCATGCCTGGAGCGTGATCCCCGCCAGCAGGGCCGACGCCAGCAGCGGCGCGCGCGGCAGGAGCGGTGCCAGCGCCAGCGGCAGCAACAGCACGCGCATCGAGCTGAGCAGGCGCGCGGCCAGCGCGGGATCGCTGCTCCATGACACGGAGATCGCCGCCCACGCGACGAAGAGCATTGCGAGCCACGCGGGCGGCCAACGCAGCACGCGCAGGTAGATCATTCCGCACGAGCGCATGCGCAGGACAGCCACGGACAGCAGCACGACCGAGACGATGTTCGCGGTGGCCGTGCCGAGCGGCATGGTGAAGAGGAAGAGCAGCCCGACGATCAGGTGAGCCGTGTGCCCGAGCGGATCGCGCCGCTCTGCGTCGTCGAGCTGGTGCGACCACTGCGATGGTGCTAACAAGAGTGATCCATCCTGGTGAACGGCGGCACTGGACGAGCCGCCACCCTACACGAACGCGACCGCTCGGCACAGCGCGTCGGCCTCCGGCAGCCTCGCGGTACGCATCGCGTCGGCTCGCTTCGCTCGCGACCGCTCGGGGCCGCGCGTCGGCTCCGGCAGCCCTTCTCGCCTCGAACACTCGGACGGCTCGCGGCTCGCCGACTCGCCGCGAGGCCGTCCTCAACTCGGCGAGGAAGGGCAGCCGGAAACCGACGCGCTGCAGCGAGTGCGGCGCCGCGCAATTGGTCAGGAGCGATGCACGAGGCCGAGCGGGCAGCCCTGCATGCGAAGTCCGCGCTCGATCGTTGACCGAACCGATTATCGAAGTAGGCTGTTCGAGCGTTCGCGTCCGGGATCCGCGCGGGCGCCCACTTCAATGGGGATCTCATTCCGGCGGTGTCGCACGGGGCGCCGCGATCATCAGGCAGGCCATGGCGCTTGCCGCAACTTGCCGGAGGTTCGCGATGTGTAGGTCGTACAAGAGCTTGGATCAATTGGCACGCCGTTTGCTCTCTCTCTCTCTCTCTCTCTCTCTCGGCATCGCAGCCGTTAGCGGTCTGCTAATGGCCTTGGCATCGCCGGCGCATGCCGGCGGGTGCGAGAGCGACACCACCCGGTATGTGCGCGACGATGGGGGCAACGATTCCAACAGCGGCGAGTGCTGGGATCAAGCCTTCAAGACCCTGACGCGAGCGCTGGCAGATCTTGAAACGGTCGAGACAGTCACCACGATCCTGATCGCGCAGGGGACCTACACGCCGCCCGGCACGAACGGCTCGTTCCTGATCGAGAAGGGCTGCACGATCCGCGGCGGCTACGCGGGCGCGGGTCAGGATCCGAACGCCTGGGATCCATCGCAGTTCGTCACGATCCTCAGCGGCGACATCTCCGGCAACGACGATCCCGGGACGCCATCGAGTTTCAACGACAACTCGCTCCATGTCGTCGTGATCTTTGTCGCGCAGTCGGGAGCGATCGTCGAGATCGGAGGCGTGAGAATGGAGGCAGGACGAGCAACGGGAAGCGGCGCGAACGGCATGGGTGGCGGCATGAGGGTCCTGATCGACGCGACCGGCGACCCGACCGAGCTGCGGATCGTCGACTGCGTCTTTCTCGGGAACGCCGCTCTGGCCCAGGCTGGCGCGCTCCACTGCGACCATCCCTCGGGTATGACCACGATCCGACGCACGCGCTTCGTGCAGAACTCGGTCATCGGCAACGACTACGGCCGCGGTGGCGCCATGGTGGCTGTCCACGGCGTGCACCGAATCGCGCAGTGCGACTTCGTCGACAACACGATCGATCACGGTCAGGAGTATTGCTAC
>Ga0268299_1000629_pt1 | contig 98002 bp, 75 predicted proteins | sample NOBtaG_FD_193484 | JGI IMG/M metagenome (GOLD analysis project Ga0268299, IMG submission 193484) | Activated sludge microbial communities from bioreactor in Nijmegen, Gelderland, Netherland - NOB reactor | ecosystem: Engineered > Bioreactor > Aerobic > Activated sludge | place: Netherlands...
GCCGACGGCGAGCGGGTCGAGGTGCGCGTCCTGCAAGCCAGCGGCAAGCCGATGCCGTTCCTGTCGGACGCGACCACGCTGTCGCTCGTCCGGCTCGGCGACGCGCCGACGCCGCAGCCGCCGCCGCCGCCGGGCGGCGGGCTGCCCGACCCGACGAAGGGGTGACCCGTGGCCGACCTCGACGACGACGACCTCGAAGCCGTCGCCGCCGGCAAGGATGGCGAGACGGCACGCGGCTGGCTCTACCTGCTCGGGCTGTGGAGAGGGCTGCGGTGATGGACGAGTTCGCCGCGCCGTTCTGGGTGCTGCTGTGGCGCTGCGTCGCGGCGATGGCGACCCTGGCGGCGTGCTTCGCCCTGATGCGGATTCTGTGGGACGAGTGGCACGACAGGGAGGGTTGACGCGATGTCCACCGGGAACACGATCTTCGACACGCTCATGCTCGGCCTGGTCGCCGTGCTGGGCTGGCTCGCCGAGCACCTGCGGCAGCGCTACGGCGCGAAGCCGGCCGAGCCGCAACCGACGCCGCCGGTCGCGGCGACCTTCGTCGGCGAGGTCGGCAAGAGCCGTAAGGTGTCCCTGTCCATGTGGCTGAGCGTCCTCGTGATGTTCATGCCGGCGATCAAGGATCTCATCGGCAAGGCCCTCGACGCCCTGGCGGCCCGGCTCGGCCGCGAGCCGACACCGGCCGAGGCGCTCGACGCCGCCGAGAAGGCCGCCATCGAGTACGTCAGCGAGCAGCGGGACCGGCGGCGTAGCCTGTTCGGCGGCGACCTCACCACCAGGGACTGACCATGCCGGGCGACCCGCTCCGGAAAGTCGTGCCGGGCCAGCCGCGGGACATTTCCGCGGCCACCTGGAACCTGCTCATCGACGCCGCCCGCTCGCAGCGGGATCGCGAGCAGTCCCGGCCCGGCGCGGCGGTCGATCTCGCCGGCGACCGGACCGTCGCGCTCGTGCGGAACGGGACGGCCAACGCCGTCGAACGCTTCGGCGTCCTGGCCCTCGACGGGCCGATCATCGGCCCGGACGACGCCCTTGACCAGTTCGAGTCTAGGGTCGCGTTCGAGGGCGTCACGCCCGACGGCGCGACGCCGGCCGGCCGGTTCGTCGTCTGCCTCGAACCGATCCCGGAAGACGGCATCGGCCGGGCCGTCCTGTCCGGCGTGGCGATCTGCAAACTGGACGTGCCGGGGGCCGTCGGCGAATACGCCGAGGCCATGCCCGGCAACACCGAATCCCTCTCGACCGGCGACACCGGCACGGCCCGCGTCCTGTGGGCCGAGTCGTCCGGCACGACGCGGTGGGCGGTCGTCCGGCTCGGGGACGGGTCGGGTGCGGCCGTCGCGCCCCCCGGCGGCACGCCGGCGTGGGTCAAGATCACCGTCGATTACACCGACGTGGACATCGCCAGCGGGAGCATTAACCACGTCGTCTACGACTGGCTGGCGGGCGTCGTCATCCACGACGCCATCGTCCGGCCGACGGAGTCGTGGGCGAACACCGGCGACGTGACGGTCACGGCGCGACTTACCACCTCGGGGGATTCCCCCGTCATCGTGCCGACTTCGTCGCTAAAAACGACGATCACCGGGACGACTTTTCAGATGTCTTCCCTCTCCCCGAACACGAGTTTCCTCAACAGCTTCACCGACGACAGGGACGTCTACCTCACCATCGACATGGGCGGCGGCGGCACGCTCGACAGCCTGACCGCCGGGTCGGTCGATATTTACATCCTCGCCTCGACCCTGCCGTGACGGCGAACCTCCCACCTCGCCGGGTGTGCGTTTGGCAGGCGCTTCGCGGCGTCTTCGCTGGATTTTACGGATTCGCGGAAACTTCGCAAAGACTTGGCACGCAAGAAGATAGGTAGGAATTCGGGCTGTTGATTGGTTGCACCGGGCTGTGGCGCAGTTTGGCTAGCGCGCTTGAATGGGGTTCAAGAGGTCGTGGGTTCAAATCCCGCCAGCCCGACATCGCAAGCCCTGGTTTTACCAGGGCTTGCGTCATTTTGAGCCCGGCGGTCACCGCCGCGTCAGCGCGAAGGCGACCTTGTCGATCGTCCCCGTGAACGGGAACGTCCCCTTCGCCTTGTAGGCCGGGTCGATCGCCGTGATCGAATCCCGGCCGACCTCGAACGGCTCCAGGCCGTGGCGGAAGAACGTCCGCGCGAGCGTCCCCTCCCCCGCCGGCTTGTCGTTGACGAACAGCTTCAGCGTCCCGCCCCCCGTCTTCGACGCCGGGTCCGGGGTGAACTCCGTCTTCAGCGTCACCTTGCCTTCCGGCAACGCGACCGTGCCGGGGACGGTCACGTCGGCGAGCTCGAACGCCGTGTAGCGGAAGTGCGGCTTCTTGTCCTTGACGTAGAGCGACCACCCGGCCGAGAACGCCCCGGCGCAGGTGACGACGCCCTCCGCCCCGCCCTTCGGGATGGTCAGCTCGGCCGTGATGGCGTGCGGCCTCGGGAAGATCTGCGGCCCGATCGGCTCCGGCAGCCAGACGGCGTTGCCGTAGTACGTCCACGTCGTCGGCGGCTCGCCGGCGACGCGCAGCTTCGGGTCCATCCGCTCGCTGAAGCGCGGGTCGAGCGGGAAGACGCCGTACTTCTTCGCCTCCTCGACGAACTTCGCCTGCATCTCCTTGAGCTTGTCCGGCCGGTCCTTCGCCAGGTCGACCGCCTGGGAGAAATCCTCCTCGACGTGGTACAGCTCCCACGGGGCCTTCTCGAACCCGTCGCCGCGGCCGGCGGTCTCCCACGGCAGGCCATACCGGCTGCACGCCACCCAGCCGTCGTGGTAGATGGCCCGGTTCGTCGCCAGCTCGAAGTACTGCGTCGCCCGCCTGCCCTTCGCGGCGGCGTCGTCGAACGAGTAGGCCATCGACACGCCCTCGATCGGCTTCTGGGCGATGCCGTTGACCGTCTTCGGCTCGGCGATCTTGCACGCCTCCAGGATCGTCGGCACGACGTCGATGACGTGGTGGAATTGCGTCCGCGTCTCGCCCTTGGCCTTGATGCCCTTTGGCCAGTGGACGACGAGCGGGTTACGGGTGCCGCCGAAGTGGCTGGCGACCTGCTTCGTCCACTGGAACGGGGCGTCCATCGCCCAGGCCCAGCCGACCGGGACGTGCGGCTCGCTGGCCGGCCCGCCGATCTCGTCGATGCGCTTGGCCGTGCTCTGCAGCCCGAGCTGGACGCCGATCAGGCTGGCGATCTCGCTGAATGTGCCCTCCAGGCCGCCCTCGGCGCTCGCGCCGTTGTCGCCGACGACGTACATCACGAGGGTGTTGTCCAGCTCGCCGGACTGGCGCAGGCTGTCGATGTACCGGCCGACCTCGGCGTCGGTGTAGTCCATGTAGGCGGCGTAGTTCTCCATCAGCCGGGTGTAGACCTTCTTCTCGTCGGCCGACCGGCTGTCCCACGACGGGATGCTCTCCGGCCGGGCCGTCAGCTTCGTCCCGGCGGGGATGATCTTGTCGGCGGTCTGCTTCGCGTGGGTCAGCTCGCGCTGCTTGTCCCAGCCGTGGTCGAACTTGCCCTTGTACTTGTCGCGGTACTCCTTCGGGGCGTGGTGCGGGGCGTGGACGCCGGACGTGCTGAAGTAGACGAACCACGGCTTGTCCGGGTCGGCGGCCCGGACGTTGCGCGTCCAGCCGATCGCCTCGTCGGTCATGTCGGCGGTGAAGTGGTAGCCCTGCTCGGGCGTCTTCGGCTGCGGCGTCCAGGTCGTGTTGCGGTAGATGACCGGGTAGTACTGGTGCGTCTCGCCCTGGTTGAAGCCGTAGAAGTAGTCGAACCCGAGGCCGGTCGGCCAGCGGTCGAACGGCCCGGCCGGGCTGATGGCCGGCTCGGGGGTGTTGTGCCACTTGCCGAACATGCCGGTCGCGTAGCCGTTGTCGCGGAGCGTCTCCGAGACGAGGGCCGTGCTGCGCGGGATGATGCCGGTGTAGCCGGGGTAGCCGGTGCCCATCTCGATGATGACGCCGGTGCCGCAGCTGTGGTGGTTCCGGCCGCAGAGCAGCGCGCCGCGCGTCGGGCTGCACAGGGCGGTGGTGTGGAACCGGGTGTACTTCAGGCCGTTGTCGGCGAGCTTCTGCAGGTGCGGCGTCGGCACCGGGCCGCCGAATGTCGAGGTCATGCCGAAGCCGACGTCGTCGAGCAGGATGAGCAGGACGTTCGGGCTGCCCTTGGGGGCCCTGACCGGCCGCGGGTAGCTCGGCGTCGAGTCCTTGTACGTCTCGCCGATCTTGCCCTGGAAGGCGGGGTCCGGCTGGGGGAGCTGCGTCCCCGGCACCGGCCCGGGCTGACGGTCCTGGCCGAGCGAGTCGGTCAGCCAGCCGAGGCCGCATCCGAGCGCGACCAGGACGGCCGGAAGGAGCAGGCGCGAGCGCATCGGGTCGGTCTCCTGGTGAACGGAACGAAATGGGACCGAGAGAAGGGCATAGCAGGAATAGGGCCGCGAGGCGCGGACGGCCACGAGATACCGCTACGAATTGGCGAACGGCGCGCGCTCGTGGGCGATCAGCGACAGGGGATAGACCGGGTGCCCCGCCGCGACGGCGGCGAAGATGGCGCGCACGTCCGGGCCGCGCAATGGGAGCGCCGCCAGTTCGTCGAGCGTCACGAAGCGGATCTGGAGGGCGTCTTCCGGCTCCTGCGAGGGAGCACCCGGCACGACATGAGCAGTGAAGAGGACGCGCACCCGGCAGGAGCCGGGCGACGGGGAATGTTCGACGCGCAGGACGCCGTCCAGGGCGACGCGCAGGCCGGCTTCCTCCCACGTCTCGCGGAGGGCGGCCTGGGTCAGCGTCTCGCCCGGCTCGACCCGGCCGGCCGGCAGGTACCACGTCTGGCCGTGCTTCCGCTCCTGAACCAGCAGGAAGCGGTCGCCGTCGCGGACGACGACCAGCACGAAGAACCAGGTCGGGATCGGCTCGCGGGCCACGGGAGCCTCGGACGGCGGCTTACTCGCCGACGTAGGGGAGCAGGGCCATGAACCGGGCGCGCTTGACCGCGTCCTTGACCGCGCGCTGGAACGCGGCGCAGTTGCCGGAACGCTTCCGGCTGAACATCTTGCCCTGGCTGGTGCAGAGCTTCTTCAGCGTCTGCACGTCCTTGTAATCGACGAAGGCCGGCCGCGGGCAGCCTTCCTTGGTGCAAAACCGGCAGCGATTCTTGCGGCCTCGTCCGAGCTTCTTGCGAACCATCGCCTGGAGTACCTTCGCTTGCGGGTAGGGTGCCGACGGTAAAACGTTACCATAGCGACCGACCCAGGGCGCGTCAACGGGCCGGGACCCGGGCGTTGCAATGCCCGGGCTTGTTGGGAGGGGGGGGCGTCGTAGACTAACCCGGTCCGCGCCCCGCGACGAGGAGCCTGCCTGCCATGCCGATCTGGACGCTCGCCAAGAAGGAAATCCGCCTCCTCGTCCGCGACCGGCTGGCGGCGCTGCTCCTGCTCGGCATGCCGCTGCTGTTCGTCCTCATCCTCGGCATGCTCCTGGGCGACAGCTTCGGCCAGAAGGAACGCCTACGGATCTCCGTCGTCAACCTCGACGACGGGCCGTGTTCGATCAAGGGCATGGACAACTGGGGCCAGGTCGTCGCGCGCGACCTGGCCGAGACCGGCGGCGTGGTCGTCGAGGTGCTCACCTCCGAGGACGAGGCGCGCCAGCTCATCCGCGAGCACAAGCGGGCGGCGATCCTCGTCTTTCGACCGGAGTTCGGCGGGCAGGTCGAGCGGTGTTCCTTCCTGCGCGACGGCCTCAACCCGTTCTACCGCGACGGCGTCTACCTCGACCGGATCGGCGTCAACCTGCTGAAAGACCCGCAGCAGATCGCCAACGCGGCCGTCATCGAGCAGGTCGCCCAGGTCAGCCTGCTGCGCGTCTTGCTGCCGCTGATGATCGGCCGGGCGTTCGGCAAACTCAGCGACGAGAAGTTCATCGAGATCCTCGGCGAGGAGGTCAACGTCCCGACGCCGACCGGCGGCAGCCAGAAGCTCGGCGCGCTGCTCAAGCTCGCGGCGTTCGGCATCCCGTCGCGCGAGCGCGAGTTCCGCCAGAAGGTCGGCATGGGCGTCCAGTCCGCCCTGACGAAGCAGTTCGAGAACTACGACCTGACCGGCCTGACCTGGGCCGAACTGACGCGTTCCAAGGACGACCCGACCGGCGGCAAGCCCCAGGACGGCGGCGAGGGCATCGGCCTGCTCAACCGCGGGGCGGCGCGCTACCAGATCCTGGTGCCGTCGTACACGGTCATGTTCGCGTTCTTCCTCGTGCTGAACGTCGGCTGGATCTTCGTCGCCGAGCGGCAGCAGGGGACGCTCAAACGGCTGCGCACCACGCCGATCACGCGGACGGACCTCCTCCTGGGCAAGCTCATCCCGTACTTCCTGCTGTCGCTCGCTCAGGGGGCGTTCCTGCTGATCGCCGGCCGGCTCATCTTCGGGATGCGCTGGGGCCCGGACGCCTGGCCGCTGTGGCAGCAGGCCCTGTGGCTGATGCCGGTCATCTTCACGACGTCGCTGGCGGCGATGGGCCTGGCGATGCTCGTCGCGGCGGTCGCCCGGACGGAGGCCCAGGTCGCCCTGTACGGCGCGGTGCCGGTGCTGATCATGGCCCTGATCGGCGGCTGCGTCCTGCCGCGCGACCTGATGCCGGAGCAGACCCAGGCGATGACGTTCCTGACGCCGCACGGCTGGGCCCTGAGCGCCTACCGCGAGCTGCTCACCGCCGACCCGGCCTACCTGCCGAACACGGACATCGTCGTGCGCGCGTGCCTCGTCCTGGCCGGCTTCGGCGCGGCGTTCCTCGCCGCGGCATGGGCGAGCCTGCGGCTGGATTAAAGGCAGGGTGTAACCACGAATCAGAAGAATCACACGAATGAAAACAAAAGACAATCGTTGCTTTGTTTTCATTCGTGTGATTCTTCTGATTCGTGGTTCACCTTCTTTCAAATCATCGCCCGCAGCACCTTGTAGTCGGTCTTGCCCGTCCCCAGGGTCGGGATCTTCTCGACCTGCCGCACCTCGGTCAGGCGCATCACGCCGTGGAAGCCGGCCTGCTCGACGAGCCGGTTCGCCTCGCGCAGCGTCAGCGTCGGCACCGTCGTGAACAGGACGACGTGCGGGCTCCGCTCGCGTTCGACGCCCTCGACGGCGACCTGCGGCCCGTCCTTCGTCGCCGGGTACGCCGCCGCGAGCGGCTCCTCCAGCGCCGGCAGCGAGATCATCTCGCCGGCCGCCTTCAGGAAGCGCTTGAGCCGCCCCCGGAAGTGGACGAAGCCGTCCGGGTCGATGAAGGCCAGGTCGCCGGTCACGTACCAGCGCTTGCCGTCCAGTTCGACGAACGGCGGCGCGCCGTCGTGGGCCAGGTAGCCGGGGAAGACCGTCGGCCCGGCCACGAGCAGCATGCCCATCTCGCCGGTGGGCAGGACGCGCGGCGGGTCGCTGTCCAGCTCGACGACGCGTAGTTCGACGCCGCCGAGCGGCGTGCCGATGCTCCCCGGCTTGTTGTTCTCCGGGGTGTTGCACGACACGACCGGCGAGCACTCCGTGATGCCGTACCCCTCGACGAGGGCCGCCTTCGGGGCCTTCTCCGCGACGCGCTCGAACACCGCCTGCGGGCACTTCTCCGCCCCGACGACGATCATCCGCAGCGACGCGACCCCGGCCGGCTCGGCCCGCTCGAAGGTCGACCCGACGAACGCCGGCGTTCCGAAGAGCATCGTCGGCCGGTAGTCGGCGATCTTCCTTGCCAGGCCGGCCGTGTCGGTCGGGTCCGCGTGGCGGATGACGCGGATGCCGCTCAGGACCGGCAGCAGACCGGTCACCGTCAGGCCGAAGCTGTGGAACGGCGGCAGGAAGCCGAGGACCGAGTCGGTCCGGTCGATGTGCGTGTGGGCCAGGATCGCCCGGATGTTGGCGATGACGTTGCGGTGCGTCAGCGGCACCGCCTTCGGGGCCTTCTCCGACCCGCTCGTGAACAACACCACCGCCGGCTGGTCCGGGTCGAGCTTCGGAACGGCCGCCCGGACGCTGCCGGGGAACCACCGCACGCCGAGCAGGCGGCGCAGCAGCTCGAACGAGCCCATGCTCGCCTTGACGTCCTCCAGGAAGACGTACTGCGTCCCGGCGACCTCGACGGCGGTGCGGTTGACGAACGTCTTGCTGGTGACGACGTGCTTGAGGCCCATCACCTTCGCGGCGTGGGCGAGGTTGCCAGGGCCGGTCGTCCAGTTGAGGACGACCGGCAGCTTGCCGGCCAGGAGCAGGCCGTGCAGGGCGATGTCCGCCGCGACGGAGGACGGCAGGAGCAGGCCGACGTTGTCGCCGTCGAGCTTGCGGAAGCGGTCGGCCATCGCCAGGGCCCCGACGAGCATCCGCTCGTAGGTCACGACGCCGGCCAGGTCGTCGGCCGCGGCGACGTCGCCCCGGTTGGCGAGTGCTCGCTCGACGAACGCGGCCGGGACCGTCTCGGCCAGGACGACGGCGTCCTTGCTCGACGCCGGCTTGAACCACGCCTTCGGGGCCGGCTTCGGCGGCCCCTTGCGGGCGATGCCCGCCGCCAGGGCGTACACCTGGCCGACCGTCGCCGGCGTCTCGTCGGCGTGGTGGCCGAAGCGGCGCTCGACGGCGAGCTGCAGGTCCATCCGGGCGAGGCTGTTGAAGCCGAGGCCTTCCAGGGTCGTCTCCGGCTTGAGCAGGGCCGGCTCGATCGGGCCGCCTCGCACCTCCTCGGCCTTCTCCTGGAGGACGGCATCCGCCTCGGCGCGGACCTCGGGCCGCACCTTCGACAGATCGACCGCCTCGGCCTCCGGCGGCGGAGGGAACTCGTACGTCTGCGGGCCGAGGAACCAGTGGTAGCGGACGAACGTCGGCTTCTCCTGGCCCAAGGCGTTGTACCACGCCTCGAACCACGGGTTGATCCTGTCTACTTCGAGCGGCGGCAACTGGCTCTTGTCCACCACCTCGTACACCTGCGTCACGGTCCGCCGCGGCATGAAGAAGAGGAGGTTGGCGAGCACCCAGCCGATCGCCGCCGGGATGGAGCCGACCAGGTCGGGCAGCTTGCCGGTGTAGGCGTAGCTGGCCCACGAGCCCCACAGGCCGCGCGTCCGGACGACGACGACGTTCACCTCGGGGACCGCCCGCAGGATCTCCGTCAGCGCCGCCGCCTGGCCGAGGTGTTCGAGGCCGTCGCGCATCAGCTTGCCGGACGGCCACATCACGAAGTTCTCGCCGCGCTTCAGGCCGTCGATCACGTCCTGGATCGCCTTGCGCGCCTTCTCCTTCGCCTTGGCGTCGAACTGCCCCAGCGGCGGCACCTCGGCCGCGTTGAGGAGCCGCATCAGCGCCCCGAGGAAGAACCCCTTGAAGTGCTCGACCAGGAGCATCGGCCGGGGCCGCTTCGAGGCGAACGTACGCGTGTAGACGATGAGCGGGTCGATGAACGCCGGGTGGTTCGGCAGGATGAGCGTCGGCCCCTTCAGAGCGGCGACCTTGTCGAGCCCCTGCGTCCGGACGCGGTAGCGCAGCCAGAGCAGGAACCGGAAGACGAGGTTCGTCAGGTAGCGCAGGGCGAACATCATGGGACGGCACCTCAAATCATCGCCCGCAGCACCTTGTAGTCCGTCTTCCCGGTCCCGAGGACCGGGATCGCCTCGACCGCCCGGACCTCGTTGAGGCGCATTACCCCGTGCAGCCCGGCGTCCTCGAGCAGGCGGTTCGCGTCGCGCACCGTCAGCCCGGGCACCGTCGTGAACAGGACGATACGCACCCGGCCCGGCTCGGTCTCGACGCCCTCGACGGCGACCTGGGGGCCGTCCTTCGTCGCCGGGTACGCCAGGGCGATCGGCTCCTCCAGCGCCGGCAGCGACACCATTTCGCCGCCCGCCTTCAGGAATCGCTTGAGCCGGCCCCGGAAGTGGATGAACCCCTCGTCGTCGAGCAGGGCCAGGTCGCCGGTGACGTACCAGCGCTTCCCCTCCAGCTCGACGAACGGCGACGCGCCCTCCTGACCGAGGTAGCCCGGGAAGATCGTCGGCCCGCCGACGAGGAGCATGCCCATCTCGCCGGTGGGCAGGACGCGCGGCGGGTCGCTGTCCAGCTCGACGACGCGCACGTCGATCCCCGGCAGCGGCGGCCCGACGGTGCCGACCTTGTTCTGGCCGGGCCGGTTCGCCGAGACGACCGGCGAGCACTCGGTGATGCCATAGCCCTCGGCGAGCAGCGCGCCGCGCGTCCGCTGGGCGACCTTCTCGAACAGCTCCGGCGGGCACTTCTCCGCCCCGACGACGATCATCTTCAGCGAGTCGAGGTCGCCCGGCTCGGCCCGCTCGAGGATGTAGCTGACGAACGTCGGCGTCCCGGCCATGTGCGTCGGCTCGTAGAGGGCGAGCTTGCGCACCAGGCCGCCGGCGTCGGTCGGGTCCGGGTGGCGGACGACGCGGATGCCGGCCAGCAGCGGCAAGAGCCCGGTGATCGTCAGGCCGAAGCTGTGGAACGACGGCAAGAAGCCGAGGACGGAGTGGGTCCGGTCGAGCCGAAACGCCTCCAGGGCCATGCGCATGTTCGTGAGCAGGTTGCGGTGCGTCAGCGGCACCGCCTTCGGGGCCTTCTCCGATCCGCTCGTGAATAGCACCACCGCCGGCTGGTCCGGATCGACCGCCGGCACCGCCGCCCGGATGCCGCCGGGGAACCAGCGCACGGCGAGCCAGCGGCGGAACAACTCGAACCGGCCGATGCCGCCGCGGAGGCTTTCCAGGTGGACCATCTCGACGCCTGGGATCTCGACGGCGGCCCGGTTGAGGAACGCCTTGCTGGTGACGACCGCCTTGAGGTCCATCACCTTCGCCGCGTGGGCCAGGTTCGCCGCCCCGGTCGTCCAGTTGAGGACGACGGGGAGCTTGCCGGCCAGCAAGAGCCCGAGCAGGGCCGTGTCGCACGCCGCCGACGCCGGCAGCAGTAGGCCAACGTTCGCCCCGGGAAGTGGACGGAAGCGCTCCGCGAGGGCCATCGCCCCGATGAGCAGACGCTCGTAGGTGAGCACGCCGCCCAGGTCGTCCGCGACGGCGACGTCGCGCCGGCAGCGCAGCGCCCGCTCGACGAACGCCGCGGCGAGGTTGTCGCCGTCGATGCTGGCCGGCCCGGGCTGGTGCACCGGCGCAAACCACGCCTCCGGGGCCGGCTTCGGCGGCCCTTTCTTCGCCAGGCCGGCCGCGAGGGCGACGACCTGGCCGACGGTGGCCGGCGTCTCGTCGGCGGTGAAGCCGAAGCGGCGTTCGACGGCGAGCTGGACCTCCATCCGGGCGAGGCTGTTCAGGCCGAGGCTCTCCAGGGTCGTGCCCGGCTCCAGCGCGACCTCGCCGGCCGAGCCGCGGATCTCGGCGATCTTCTCCTGGAGGAGGTGCTCCGCCTCGGCGCGGACCTCCGGCCGAATGCCCGATACATCGACCGCGTCGGCGGTGGCCAGCGGCGGGAAGTCGTAGGTGCGCGGGCCGAGGAACCAGTGGTACGGCACGAACGTCGGCTGCTCCCGGCCGTCAGCGTTGTACCACGCCTCGAACCATCGGTTGACCGCATCGACCTCCAGCGGCGGCAGTTGCGTCTTATCGACGACCTGGTATTCCTGAGTGACCGACCGCCGCGGCATGAAGAAGAGCAGGTTGGCGAGCAGCCAGCCGACGGCGCGCTTCATGCCCTGGGCCATGTCCGGCAGCTTGCCGGTCGGGGCGAAGCTCGACATGCTGCCGCGCAGGCCGCGCGTCCGGACGACGACGAGGTTCACCTCCGGCACGGCCCGCAGGATCTCGGTCAGGGCGGCGGCGTGGCCGAGGAGTTCGAGGCCCTCGCGCTGCAGCTTGCCGGACGGCCAGAGGAGGAAGTTCTCGCCGCGCTTCAGGCCGTCGATCACGTCCTGGATCGCCTGGCGGGCCTTCTCCTTGGCCTGCTTGTCGAACTGGTCGAGCGGCGGCACCTCGGCGGCGTTGAGCAGCGTCTTGATCGTCCCCATGACGGGGCCCTGGAAGTTGCCCACCGCGAGCATCGGCCGCGGCTGGAGGATCGGCCAGGTCTGCGTCAGGGTGATGAGCGGATCGACCAGGGCCGGGTGGTTCGGCAGGACGAGGGTCGGCCCCTTGAGCTTGCGGACCCGGTCCAGGCCGCGGACCCTGACGCGGTAGCGCAGCCAGACGAGCATGCGGAAGAAGTAGCAGGCGACGAAGCGGATCAGGAACAACATGGCGATGGGTCTCCCCGCCTGATCCTACGCCGGCGGACCTCCTTCGGCGAGGTGGCGGCGGGCCGGGGCGCGTCAGATATCGACGATGACCTCGGCGAGCCAGCCGTCGGGCGTCCGCTCGACCTTGAGGCCGTGGTAGGTGATCGCCTTGACCTCGTGGTCGAGCTCGTGCCGGGTGCGGTCGAGCGGCTCGCCCCACGCCGTCGCAGTCAGGCCGTCGGCGTTGACGGTCACCTCGAATCGGCGGAAGAGGCGGTGCTCGCCGTCGAACTGGAAGAGGACGGCCCGCAGCCAGTCGAACAGGAGGTCGTCCGGGTCGGTGCCCGGGATGGTGAACGTCGTCGCCTCGCGCGGCTGGATGGTCGCCGGGTCGGCGACGATCGCGGCGAAGAGGGCCTCGGCCGCCTCGGCGAAGAGGGTGGCCAGGTCGGCGGCCCGCACGCGCAGGCCGAGGTCGGCGGTGTGGTCGAAGTTCTCGAACATGCCGCGATGCTACCACGCCGCGTCGCCGAGCGGTAGGGCATAGACACGCCGGCCGAAATTCGGTTCGCGGGGCTGGCCGGCGTCCGGGTCGGCGTGGTATGGTCCAGGGGGAGGAGGTGGACCGTGCTGCGGCTAAAGAGCATCCGCCTGGCCGGCTGGAAGTCGATCCGGGACATGGACCCGCCGCTGGAGCTGCGCGCGGTCAACGTCCTGATCGGGGCGAACGGCTCGGGGAAATCGAACCTGGTCGAGGTCTTCAAGCTCCTCCATGAAGCGATTTGGGATCGCTTGCCTGAGTACATCGCCCGGGCTGGAGGCCCCGATTCATTGCTCCATTTCGGTCTAAAACGGACCCCTGAAATTCGGATTGAACTGGAGTTCGAGGCGAACGAAATCGCCAACCGCTACTCCCTCAATCTCGTGCCTGTTTCTCCGTTTGGGATGATGATTGCCCGGGAAGAGCTGGAGCAACGCGGCGTACTGGGACAAGCTGTCGAAGCGTATTCCCCGGCAACCGGTCCATACCCACATTCGATCCTTACCGCCGAAATGGTCAACCGATTCGTTCTCGTGCCGACAATCCGCAAGGCTCTGTTTTCGTGTCGAGTCTTCCACTTCCACGACACGTCGTCGGCCTCACCGATGCGCCGGGACTGCTACGTCGAGGCGAACCGCCACCTGTACGCCGACGGCGGCAACTTGCCGGCCATGCTCTACCGCTACAAGCTGATGCAGCCGCGCGTCTACGAGCGCATCCGGGCGAACGTCCGGCTCATCGCCCCGTTCTTCGACGACTTCGTTCTCGAGCCGATGCGGCTCAACACGAAGCAGATCCTCCTCAACTGGCGCGCGCGGGGGAGCGAGTATGAGTTCGGCCCGCACCAGCTTTCGGACGGCACCTTGCGCGCTATCGCGCTCTGCACGCTCCTGCTCCAGCCCGAGGAAGAGCTGCCTCGCCTGATTCTGCTGGACGAGCCGGAACTCGGCCTGCACCCGGCGGCCCTCGCGAACGTCGCCGCGATGCTGCACGGCGCGAGCCTGCACTCCCAACTCCTGATCGCGACGCAGTCCGTGGTGCTGCTCAACCACTTCGAACCGGACCAGGTCGTCGCCGTCGATCACCGCGACGGCGTTTCCACGTTCCGCCGGCTCTCGAACGACGACTACAGCGACTGGCTCGACGAGTACACGCTCGGCGACCTCTGGGAGAGGAACGTCATCGGCGGAGGACCGGGTCGATGATCCGGCTCTACTTCTACGTCGAGGGCCGAACCGAGCAGGAGTACGTCGATTCGGTCCTCAAGGACCACCTGGCCCCGTTCGAGGTGTACGTCATGGGGGCGATCCTCGTCTCGCACGGCCAGCGAGGCGGCGTCGTTCATCGCGGGGGTGGCGGGAGGTACGCCCCCGTGAAACGCGACCTCCTCAACCTCCTCAAGCGCCACCGCCAGCCGGAAGTCCGGTTCACGTCGATGCTCGACCTGTACGCCCTCGCCACGGACTTTCCCGGCCGGCCTGACGCCGACCGGCTGCGTCATCTCCCGCGTGATCGAGTCGAGGCCCTGGAGACGGCATTCGCTGCCGACATCGGTGACGGTCGCTTCCTTCCCCACGTCCAGTTGCACGAGTTCGAGACGATCCTGCTCTGCGACCCCGGGGCATTCGCGACGGAGTACCTTACCCACGACAAGGAGATCGAGCAACTTCGCCAGCTCGTATCTGCTTTCGGCTCGCCCGAAGAGATCGACGACGGCCCGAACACCGCCCCGTCGAAGCGGATCGAGGCCCTCTTTCCGGGCTACCCGCGCCAGAAGGCCACCGTCGGGGTGACCATCGCCTCGCTCATCCCGCTCGCCACCGTCCGGCAATGCTGCCTTCATTTCGACGCCTGGATCACCCGGCTGGAGAACCTCGGAGCCGCCACCGAACAGGAGTAACCCGCCATGGCCCGCGCCCGTCCGCCGTCGGACCCCCGCCAGGTGAGCGACGCCCCGACCCGGCCGCGCCCCGCCGGCGGCCCCGTCCGCGAGTTCGACGTCCGCGACCTCTACGCCGGGCCGGCACAGACCCTCGACGGCGACCCGGCCCACCTGCGCCTGCCGCTCGACGAGAAGTTCCGCCAGGCGTACTTCTGGATCGTCAACCACGCCATCATCACGCCGTACTACGACATCGAGTACCACGCCGAGGCCCCGCGCTCCTTCACCTTCGGCGGCGCGGGCACCGAGGTCCGCCTGCCGACCGACCAGTCGTACTCGTCGTTCGTCCTGCTGCCGTTGCTCAACTTCGCCCTGCGCAAGCGCGCCCTGTTCATCGGCGCACCAGGCCGCGGCAAGACGGCGTCCGCCCTGCTCATGGGACTGCTCGCCGGCTATTCCCTCGGTGAGATCCGCCGGGCGGTCCAGCACGGCCAGCCGCAGATGACCGTCGCCGACCTGCTCGGCAACCCGCTGCCCAAGGCCCTCCTCCAGGCCGAGGACATGGAGACGATCAAGATCGCCTGGCGCAAGTGGATCGGCATGCGCGTCAAGATCGTCGACGAGTACAACCGCATCCCGTCGCGCACCCAGTCCGCCCTGCTCACCCTCCTCTCCGACGGCTACGCCGAGGTGCTCGGACAGACGATCGAGAGCCCCGAAAGCGCGTGGTTCCTCACCGCCAACGACGACCTCGGCGGCGGCACCTACCAGGTGATCGAGGCCCTCAAGGACCGCATCGACATCGTCATCAAGGCGCTCAACTTCAACCCGCGCTTCCTGGCCGACCTGCTCGTCCGCGTCGAGGACCGCGTCCAGCCGGAGATGCTGGTTCCGCCGGAGATCATCTTCACCGAGAAGGAGCTGGACCAGGCGTACGAGCAGATCCTCGCCGTGCCGATCCCGCGGCCGGTGCTGCGGCGGCTGGAGTTCTTCGCGGCGCAGTTCGACTTCTGCGACCTGGCCGCCCGCGAGATCGAGTACAAGAGCAAGGACACGATCCGCCTCGCCGGCCGGACGCTCCAGATGGTCTGCGCCGAGGACTGCGGCCGGGACAAGGTGAAGGCCCTGTGCAGCCAGACGGAGAACGGCCTGTCGGTCCGGTCGCTGATGACGATCCTCGGCTTCGCCAAGACGCTGGCGTGGTTCCGCGGCCAGACGGAGGTGTCGCTGGAGGACGTGCGGCAGATCGTGCCGTGGATCCTGCACGAGAAGCTGACGCCGAACCCCGGCTCGCCGTTCTTCGACCAGGCCGGCCACGGCGTCTTCCGCATCGACCGGATCGGCTGGATCCGCAAGGCGTTCGACCTGGCGTGCGCCGAGTTCGTGCGCCTGGACCTCGACCGGACCGACCCGGTCGCCGCCATCGACGCCGCGTTCGCCAAGGGGCTGGAAGGCGTCCCGGAGGCCGAGGTGCGCAAGCAGCTCAACGCGATCGAGACGTACCTGGCGTCGCTGGCGAAGTCGACGAAGTTGCTCGCCCACGTCCAGGCGGACGTGCTGAAGTTGAAGTACTACCACCAGCGCTACTCGAACTACCTGCGCTGGCTGGTGTTGCAGTGATTCGGAGTGTCGAGCCCATGACAACGACGCCTGACCGGCTGATCTCGCTCGTCGAGCGTTACCGCGCCTTGCGCGAACTGGGGGCCGCCCCGTTGCCGGAAGAGGTGTGCGCCGACGATCTGGACCTGCTCGGGCCGTTCCTGGATGCTCTCCGCAACCTGGACGGGTTCGACGCTCAGTACCTTGCCACGACGGCCTCGGGAGAGGCCGCGACAGAGCCGAGCCGTGAGGCCCCGTTCGCGCCGGCGGGCTATGAGATCGAGCGGGAACTCGGGCGAGGCGGCATGGGTGTCGTCTACCTCGCACGGCAACCGCGGCTGGGCCGGCGCTGCGCGCTGAAAATGATCCTGGCCGGCGACCACGCCGGACCCGTTCAGCGGCAGCGCTTCGAGCGCGAGGCGCAGGCGATCGCGTCCGTCCAGCACGAGAACATCGTCCGCGTCTACGAGGTCGGCGAGGTCGCAACGCTTCCCGGCCGGCCTGGCCATCCCTTTATGGCGCTGGAGTTCTGTGAGGGCGGCTCGCTCGACCGGAAACTCCGGGGCCGGCAGCCGTCTTCGTACGAGGCGGCCGCCCTGGTGCGGACGCTCGCCCTCGGAATGCAAGCGGCGCACGACTCGCAGGTGATCCATCGAGATCTGAAGCCGGCGAACATCCTGTTCGCCGCCGACGGCACGCCGAAGGTGACCGACTTCGGCCTGGCCCGCAAGCTCGACGAGGAGGGCCTGACCCTTTCCGGTGCGGTCGTCGGCACGCCGAGCTACATGCCGCCCGAGCAGGCGGCCGGGAACAAGGCTCTCGGCCCGGCGGTTGATATCTACGCGCTGGGGGCCATTCTGTACGAGTGCCTGACCGGCCGGCCGCCGTTCAAGGCGGCGACGACGATGGAGACGCTCGTCCAGGTATTGAACAACGAGCCGGCGGCCGTGCGGCAGTTGAACCCAGCCATCCCGACCGACCTGGAGACGATTTGTCACAAGTGCCTCAGAAAGGAATCGGGCAAGCGGTACGGCTCCGCGCGGGAACTGGCCGAGGATCTGCAGCGATTCCTGGACGGCCGACCGATCCAGGCCCGGCCGGTCGGTGCGGCCGAATGGGCCTGGCGCTGGGGGAAGCGCAACCCCCTGGTGGCGAGCCTCGTGGCGGCGGTGGTGCTGGTGCTCGGTGCCGGGGTAGCTGCTTCGTGGTGGCTGACCGTCTGGGCCCTGAACGAGGCCGGCACGGCCCGCGCCGAGAAGGCGAACGCGGAAAAGCAGACGAAGGCCGCCCAGGAGAACGAAGCGGCCGCGAATCGGAACGCGCGCCTGGCCCGGGAGCGGTATCACGCGATCCAGATCGACCGGGCCCTGGCCGCCAGGGAACTCGGCGATTGGGACCGGATGCGCGCGATCCTGGACGAGACCGAGGCGGAACACGGGCGGACCTTCGAGAACCGCTTCGTGCGCGGCCTTTGGGTACGGCACGCCTTGCCCTTACGGACCCTGGACGGCCATCCGGACAGAATCGAGGGCGTGTGCTTCAGCCCCGACGGCACCCGGATCGCTACGGCGGGTGCCGACGGGACGGCGCGTCTCTGGGACGCCCAGACGGGAGCGCTGAAGCACACCCTAACCGGGCACACGGAGAACGTGAGCTGCGTGTGTTTCCGACCCGACGGCAGGCAGGTCGCTACCGGGGGCGGGGACGGGACGGCGAGGATCTGGGACGCCGCCACGGGGAGGGAGACACACGCCCTCAGGGGGCACGGGGCCTACCTCGCCGCGGTAGGCTACAGCCCGGACGGGAAGCGCGTCGTCACCGGGAGCGGGGACGGCACCGCCCGGGTCTGGGACGCTGAGACCGGCAAGGAACTGCTCGCCGTGCGCGGGCATGCCGAGGTCGTCGCCGCCGTGGCATTCAGCCCGGACGGGAAGCGCGTCGTCACCGGGAGCGGGGACGGCACGGCGAAGGTATGGGACGCGGTGACCGGCCAAGAGATAGCCGCCCTGCGCGGACACACCGGCGCGGTGACGGCTGTCTGTTTTCGTCCGGACGGTGCCCAGATCGCCACCGCCAGCGCCGACCGGACAGCGCGTCTCTGGGACGACTCCGGGGCGGAGAAACTCGCCCTCCGGGGGCACACAGAGCGGGTGAGCGCCATCCGCTTCCACCCCGACGGCAAGCAGGTTGCCACCGGGAGTTTCGACCGGACGGCGCGCGTCTGGGACGCCCAGACGGGGGCGGTGCAACTCGCCCTCAAGGGACACTCCGCCGGGGTGACCGGGGTGGGCTATCATCCGGATGGCCGCCAGCTCGTCACGGGGAGCGCCGACCGGACGGCCCGCGTCTGGGACACCGGCACGGCGGTTGAGACGCACATCCTCGGAAGCCATCCCCGCGGGGTGACCGGCGTTTGCTTCTCGCCCGATGCGGCCCGGATCGCGACGGCGGGAGGGGATTCGGCCCGGGTCTGGGACGCCGCGACGGGGACGGAGTTACTCGTCATCCGGGGGCCCCTCTCCCGGGTGACCGGCGTGTGCTACAGCCCGGACGGAAAGCACATGCTCACCGGCAATGGCGACAACTCGGGCGACAACACGGCCCGCGTCTGGGACGCGCGAACCGGCCAGGTAACCCTCGCCCTCCGCGGGCATGCCTTCGGCGTGACATCCGTGTGCTACAGCCCGGATGGCGCACGCATCGTCACCGGAAGCGGCGACAAGACGGCGCGCCTCCAAGACGCGCGAACAGCGGCGGTGGAACGCACCCTCGAAGGACATATCTTCGGGGTGACCGCCGTCTGCTACAGCCCGGACGGCAAGCGCGTCGCCACCGGGAGTGGGGATGGCACCGCCCGGGTCTGGGACGCCGAGTCGGGGACGGAGTTACTCGTCCTCAGGGCGCACGCGGAAGGGGTGACCTGCGCGCGGTTCAGCCCGGACGGGACTCGCCTCGTCACCGGCGGCGAGGACGACACGGCGAAGGGGTGGGACGCGGCGACCGGGCGGGAGCTATTCACCCTCCGTGGGCATGCCGGCGCGGTCACCGCGGTGGAGTACACCCCGGACGGTTCCCGCATCGCGACCGCGAGTGTCGACCGGTCGGTACGCGTCTGGGACGCGGAGACCGGCGTCGAGAAGCTCGCCCTCAGGGGGCACCTTTCACGGGTCACTAGCCTCGCGTTTAGCCCGGATGGCACGCGCCTCGTCACGGGGGGTAGCGACGAGACCGCCCGGGTGTGGGACGCCCCGCCGGGGCGGTAACCGGTGGGTGAGCGCCGAGCACGAAGAGCGAAACTTCCCCGAGAGGAGCTGCCCATGTTCATCTCCGGCCGGTATCGCGGGCACTGGGACCAGGTCGTCTACGGCCGGCAGCCGATGGGCGACCTCGTCCTGCACTTCGAGGACGGCGTCGTCACCGGCTCCGGCGAGGACGTCGTCGGTAAGTTCCGCTTCGAGGGGACGTACGACGGCCACGGAAATCTCGTGATGGTCAAGACGTACCTCGGTCGTCATCAAGTGCGCTACGTCGGCCGGTACGACGGCGAGGGCACCATCCACGGCACCTGGACCATCCCGCCGCTGTGGAGCGGGACGTTCGCCCTGACGCCGGAGCTGCGCGCCGTGGCTGACCTACCGATCCGGGACCTGTGAGGGACGCCGTCATGCTGCCGCTCCTGCTCGCCGCCGCCGTCGGCCAGCCCGACCCGAACCTGGAACAGGCCCTGAGACTGCTCCGGCCGCACCTCACCTACCAGGCCCCGGCCGCCCCGCCGGTCGTCGAGGGGCTGCGCGCCGTCCAGGACCGCGAACGTCGCGGCGACGACGACACCCCCTGGCAGGAGGCCCTCGGCGCGCCGAGGGCTTACGAGGGCGACGTCCCGAAGGCTCTCGTCGAGGCGGTCGCCCGCCAGGCGAAGGACCACCCCTCCCGGCCGGAGACGCCGCCGTTGTCGGCTTACCCCTGGCTGCTCAAGGACCCCGGCCACGCCGACGTCAAGAAGGCGGTCGAGTTGCTCCGCGCCAGCGACGGCGACGCGGCCCGCCGCTGGCTCGCCGAGATCCGCCGCAACAACACCGTCCTCACCCTCGACGTCGCCGGGGCCTTCGCCGCCGGCAAGACGGCCCGCGTCGTGCTCGACGCCCGGAGCACCGACCGGGTCACTCTCCGCCTGTACCGCCTGACCACCGCCGAGGACGTCCTCCGCGTCCACGACCGGATCGGGACCGACTTCCTCTACCGGGCCTACGCCTTCGAGCGGGCGATCGAACGCCGCAAGCACCTCGAGCGCGATTTGTTCAAGTTGGCGAAGGAGGAATCGTCGCCGCCGCCGCTGCCGGAGGCGCTGCAGGGCAAGCCGCTCGCGACGTGGAACCTCGCCCTGGACCGCCTCAAACGGATCGACCCCGACGAGCTGCGCCACCGCGACGACCTCGACCTCTTCGACAGCGACGACGGCGGCTACGACGACACCTGTTTCCGCCACCGCCACCGGGTCGACCGCTCGTACCTGCCCGCCGAGAACGCCTTCTCGTCGTGGCGGGCCGGCCTGATCGTCGAGGTGCCGGGCGAGCACCTCAAGCAGCCGGGGGCGTACCTGCTCCGGGTCGAAGCGAACGGCCAGTTCGCCCTCGCGCCGATCCTGGTCGATCCGCCGGCGCTGACGCTGCGGCGCTGCCCGGACGGCGTCCTCGCCGTCGTCGTCGGCGACACGCCGCTGGCGAAGGCGACCGTTCACGCCCGCAAGCACGCCGACCCGGCGACGACCGACGCGGAGGGGGTCGCCTTCCTGCGCGTCGTCGCCCGGGGCGACCGGGCCATCGTCGCCGAGCACGACGGCCGGTTCGCCGTCGGCGGCTTCGGCACCGTCTTCGCCGGCATCTACCACGACCCGGAGTTGCAACGCCCGCGCCGCGCCCGCGCCGCGCGCGGCGAGAGCAAGCTGCGCGAGGACGCCGTCGCCTACGCCGACGGCACCGTCGTCGCCGTGTGGACCGACCGGCCGGTCTACCGCCCCGGCGAGGAGGTCCGCGCGAAGCTCGTCGTCCGCAAGCGCGTCGCGAAGGCCGGGGCGGTCGGCTTCCGCGCCGACGAGTACGACGCCCCGACGCTCGAGCTGCCGGGCGTCGGCACCGAGGTGGACTGGGCCCTGATCGACGCCGACCACAACCTCTCCAAGGAGCGGACCTGGAAGCTGAACGAGTTCGGCAGCGCCTCCGGCACGTTCCGCCTGCCGGCCGACGCGCCGCGCGGCGAGTACCGCCTCCAGGTGACCGTCGCGGATCGGCGGCGCGTCCTGCCGGCGGTGTTCGTCGTGGACGAGTTCACCCACCCGGCGGCCGACCTGCGCGTGGACGGCCTGCCGGCCTTTCCAGAAAAGCTGCCGCCGGGGCGGAAGCTCGACCTGACTCTCTCAGTGCGCCACCCCGTCGGGCCGGGGACGGTCACCCTCACCCTGGCGAACGAGACGACGCGCTGGAACCTGACGCCGGACGCGATCGACCTCGACAAGGCCGGCCAGGCGAAGGCGACCGTCGCGCTGCCGCTCCACCTGCCGGCCGAGCGGATGGCCCTGATCGCGACGCTGACCGACGCCGCCGGCCAGAAGACGAGCCGGGCGTTTCCCGTCGCGGTCGAGGCCGGCTCGACGCCGCTGCTCGGCCGGCTGCCGAAGTTCGTGCCGGCCGACCAGGCCGTCGAGTGGCGCACGGCCGCCGACGAGATCGAGCTGGAGCAGGGCCGCGACGAGGACGGCACGCCGACGTTCCAGCGGACGCGGGTGAAGGTCGTCGGCGGCGTCGCCCGGTTCGCGTTCCCGGCTCCGGGGTGGTACGCCGTGCGGGCCGGCCAGGAGGAGCAGGAGGTGTTCGCCTTCGGCGGCACCCAGCCGCCGTGGGAGACGTACACGCGCCGGCAGATGCAGGCGGACGCCGGCCCAGAGGGCTGGGTCGATCTGGCCCATTATGGCGGCCCGGACGGCAACGAGGGCGAGCCGCGCGACGACCGGCCGTCGCTGCGGGCGATGCTCGGGCCGACGGACGGCGTCGCCGGCGAGGCGCTGCCGGTCCTGGTCTACGTCCCGTTCGCGTCGGCCCGGTTGCTGCTGACGCTCGAAGGACACAGCGTCGTCGATTACCACACGGTCCGCGTCGTTGGCAAGGCGGGCCGCTACCATGTCGTCCGGCTACCACTGCGCGAGCGGCACCGGCCGCATTTCTACCTCCAGGGCACCATCCTGGCCGGCACCGGCGAGGACCACGAGGCCCTCGATCGGCTGGAGCGGAAGCAGGAGGCGCTGGAGCGCCTCGACGATGACGCTGGCGAGGATCCGGTTTGGTGCAAGATCCGTGTCGGAGGACGCGACAAGCCGGCCGGCGTCCGCGTCGCGGTGACGGCCGACCGCGCGGCCTACGAGCCGGGCGACCGCGTTACGCTCGACGTGCGGACGACCGACGCCGCGGGGAAGCCGCTGGCGACGGAGGTCGCCCTGTCGGTCATCGACGAGCGCGTCTTCGCCGTGGCGGGCGACCGGCTGCCGGCCGTCCTGGCCGCGTTCGCGGGGACGCGCGGCACGGAGGGCTTCGTGCGCAAGACGTGGCGGCACGGCCCCGGCGTCCGGCCGGAGCGGGGCGAGCGCCAGCAGAAGCAGGCCGAGCTGAGGAAGGAGCTCGCCCGCGAGATGGCCAAGGGGGGCGACCGTGACGCCCTCGTCGAGCGGCCCGGCTTGCGGCCCTTGACCGAGTTCGGCGAGCTGCCCGTCTCGGTCGTGCCGCTCGCGCCGCCGCGCGTCGAGCTGCGCGAGACGGCGTTCTGGTCGCCGGAAGTCCGCACCGACACCGACGGCCGGGCCAGCGTCACGTTCGACGCGCCGGCGAACCTGACGCGCTACCGCGTCAGCGCCCTGGCCCTGGCGAAATCCGGCGACCTGGGAGACGGGCGGGCGACGCTCCGCGTCGGCAAGCCGGTCGAGGTCGAGGTGTTTCTGCCGCCCGAGATCGCCGTCGGCGCGACGGTCGAGGTGCCGGTCCAGGTGCGGAACACGACCGACCGCGAGCGGCGCGTCGAGGTGGCGGTGACGCTGACCGGCCTGGAAAGGGCCGGCGGCGAGCCGGCCCGGCCGCGGACGGTCGTGGTGCCGGCTCGCGGAGTGGCGACGGTGACGCTGGCGCTGGTCGCTCCGAAGGAGGGGCCGGTCAGCGTCACGGCAAAAGGCGGCGACGCGGCGTTCGATGACGCGGAGACGCGGCGCGCGAAGGTCGTCAAGCCGAAGGCGGTCGAGAGGCCGCCGGGGGAGGTGCCGGTGCCGGGGATGTGAGAGGCGGACAAAAAAAGACCCGGGCGTTGCAACGCCCGGGCTTGTGGGGTTGGTCCACAGGGGTCACTTCGGCAGCGGGTGCTTGCCTTCCTTCAGCTCCGGGAGCAGCTTCAGGATCGCATCGACCGGGACGGCGTAACTCTCGACCCGGCCCGCCCGGGCGATGTTGATGCCGACGACCTTGCCGTCGATGTCGACGATCGGACCGCCGCAGTCGGCCGGCTTGACGACCGTGTCGTGCTGGAGCACGGTCGGGAAGCCGGTCTTCAGCTTGCTCAGCTCGCTGCCGAGGTTGTTCTGGAAGTCGCCCCGGTTCCCGCCCGGACCGGCCGCCGGCCGCTTGCCGAGCGTCACGACCAGTTCCTTCTCCTCGTCGCCGCGCTGGATCTTGAGCGTCACCATCTCGCCCGGCTTCTTCGCCGAGACGATCGCCTGCACGCCGGTGATCTCCTTGATCTCCTTGCCGTCGATGGTCAGGATGACGTCCTTCGCCTTGACGCCGGCCTTCTCGGCCGGGGTGTCCTTGTCGGCGCTGGTGATGACGACCTTGCCCGGCACCGCGACCTCGTCGAGCAGGACGCCGAGGTAGCCGCTGCCGGCTGGCGGGATGGCCAGCACCGGGAAGTCGAACCGCGTCGTCTTGCGGGCGGCGACGCTGACGACGCCGACGTAGAGCGGCTTGTCGCCGGTCCCCGGCGTGACGAGCCAGTCGCCGGGGGCCGGGCCCTCCGTCCGCCACTCGGCCGGCTTGAGGCCCTTCGCGTCGATGCGGATCAGGGCCAGGTCGTACAGCTTGTGGGCCCCGAGGATCGTCCCCTTGTGCTCCTTGCCGTCCTTGAGGCGGACGACCGGCTCGGTGCCGACCAGCTCGCTGAACTTCGTCAGGAGCAGGCCGTCCGCCTCGACGATCGTCGCCAGGGCGACCTCCTTGCCCTCGCACAGAACGCGGGCGGTCGATTCGCTCGGCCGGGCGACGACCTCGGCGAAGACCTCGAGGATGCGCGGGGCGCTCTTCAGGAACGCCTCCCGGGCCTGGGCGAAGCCGACCGACGGGAGGAGCAGCGGGACAGCGAGGGCCAGCACGGACCCCGCCGCGGTGAGGATTCGGCGCATGGTGTTCTTCTCGCTCACGGGTTGGGGGTTCAGCTCGGCCTCTTGCCCAGGGTCACCTTCAGGGTCATCGGCTTGTCGGCGCGGAGGATGTCGACGGCGACCTCGTCGCCCGCCTTGCGGGTGCCGAGGTGCTTGATCAGCTCGTCGAAGTTCTTGACGACCTTGCCGTCGAACTTGGTCAAGACGTCGTCGACGAGGAAGCCGGCCTTCTCGGCGGGCGAGTCCTTGTTGACCTCGGTCACCTTCGGGGCGTCGAGGTTCGGGTCGAACATCAGGCCGAGGTAGGCCGGGGCCCCCGCCGGGGTCGGCGGGTTGTTCGGGCCGCCGCCGAGGCCGAAGAAGCCGCCGCCCCACGACTCGCCCTTGACGAGGCGGTCCCAGGTGTCGCGGTACGTATCGACCGGGACGTGCATGTTCTGGGTGATCGACGGGCCGATCCGGCTGTGGATGCCGATGACGTTGCCGCGCATGTCGAACAGCGGCCCGCCGGAGTCGCCGCCGACGAGGGTGCAGTCGGTGCGGAGGACGCTCGCCGTCGCCTCGAGGACGCGGCCGAGGCGGACGACGGGGGTGCGGCCTTCCTTGTAGCCGCCGGGGTGGCCGGCGGTGATGACCCAGGTGCCCTTGCCGAGGCCGGCCGACTTGCCCATCGCCACGAACGGGTACTTGCCCTCGGTCGTGATCTTGACCATGCCGCTGTCGATGCCCTTGTTCTGGCCGAGGCTCTTGCCGACGACGCGGCGGCCGTCCTGGAAGATGATCGTCACCTTCTGGTCCGGCTTGCCGGAGACGTGGCCGGCCGTCAGGATCAGGCCGTCCTCGCTGATGATGACGCCGCTGCCGGACGCCCCGCCGACGACCAGGCCGACGGTCGAAGGGAGAACCTTCGCCAGGACCTTCTTCGTCTGGTCCTGGATCTCGCGCAGCTCGTCGAGCGACGTCGGCGTGGCGTTCTCCAGGATGGCCGGGAGCTTCTCGATCGGCGCGAGCGGCGGGACCGGCGTGTCCTTGACGTCGGCCGCGAGCAACGTCGTGGCGGCCAGGGCCGCGAAAAGGACCGTTCCGGCGTAGAGACGGCGGGAAGACATCGACTTCGTTCTCCTCAGGGTGCCGGCCCCATCCCCGGGGATGGGGAGTGTCGCGGGTGTGCGGAAGGTCGATCAGCTAGTGTAAGCGGCGGGAGAGTCGGCTTGCAACGACCTTCTCGGATCCTACTCCATTCTAGGCGACGAAGATCGCCCGGAGATGTAACCCCGTGTAAAAGAGATCGTCCCGCCCCGACCCGCCGTCCAGCGGCCGGAAGCAATCCGTCCCGGCCGCTTTACGAAGGTTCCCGCCAGCCGGTACAATCCCGGCATCTTGACGACGGAGCCGCCCGCCACTGACACCTACGGAGCCGACCGGACCATGCGACAGACGCTCTCCCGCTTTTTCGTCGCCGGGGCCCTCCTCGCCCTGGCCGTCACGGTCGCCCCGACCTCGGCCCAGAAGGAACCCGACCGGCCGCCGCACGGCCAGGACAAGCTCCCCGGCCCGGCGCTGAAGCCGGACGAGGCGATCAAGAAGATGACCGTCCCGGACGGCTTCTCCGTCGAGTTGGTCGCCGCCGAGCCGGACCTCGTCAACCCGACCGCGATGACGTTTGACGAGCAGGGCCGCATCTGGGTCTGCGAGAGCGTCGAGTACCCGCGCAGCTCGGCCGGCGTCGGCAAGGACCGGATCAAGGTCCTCGAGGATGCCGACGGCGACGGCAAGGTCGACAAGACGACGATCTTCGCCGAGGGGCTCAACATCCCCTGCGCGATCGCGGTCGGCCACGGCGGCGTCTGGGTGAGCAACGCCCCGGACATTTTGTTTTTCAAGATCGGCCCCAACCTGAAGGCCGCCGGGCCGCCGGAGGTCGTCGCGACCGGGTTCGGCCGGGCCGACACGCACGAGCTGCCGAACTCGTTCATCTGGGGCCCGGACGGCTGGCTATACGGCCTCAACGGCGTCTTCAACCCGTGCAAGGTCAAGCAGGGCGACAAGGAGTTCAACTTCACCTGCGCGATGTACCGCATCCATCCGAAGACGCGCGAGTTCCAGATCTTCTGCGAGGGCACGTCCAACCCGTGGGGCATCGCCTTCGACACCGAGGGGAGCGCCTTCGTCAGCGCGTGCGTCATCGACCACCTGTGGCACCTCGTCGAGACGGGGTACTACCACCGCCAGGGCGGGCCGTACCCGCCGTTCACCTGGAAGGCGGAGTCGATCGTCAAGCACAAGCACCAGAAGGCGGCGTACTGCGGCCTGGTCTACTTCGACAGCGACGCCTACCCGGCCGAGTACCGCGACAAGCTCTACATGGGCAACATCCACGGCGGCTGCATCAACGCCGACGAGCTGACGCGCGACGGCTCGACCTACTTCGGCAAGCTCCGGCCGGATTTCCTGACGGCGAACGATGCGTGGTTCATGCCCGTGTCGCAGAAGGTCGGCCCGGACGGCTGCCTCTACGTCCTGGACTGGTACGACCGCTACCACTGCTACCAGGACGCCCGCCGCGACCCGGCCGGCATCGACCGGCTCAACGGCCGGATCTACCGCGTCCGCTACAAGGGCACGCCGCGGGCCCCGAAGTTCGACCTGGCGAAGGAGACCGACGCCCAGCTGGTCGAGCGGCTCGGCAGCCCGAACGTCTACTTCCGCGAGACGGCCCAGCGCGTCCTGACCGAGCGGGCGTCGGATTCGCTGAACGAGGTGCTCGAACGCGTCGTCCTGAACCGGGATTTGGGGCGTAAGCAGCGCCTGCACGCCCTGTTCGCGCGCGTCGGCGGGGCGTCGATCCACGGCGACTTCCAGAAGAAGCTGCTCGCCGAGCCGGACCCGGCCTTCCGGGCCTGGGCGATCCGGGCGGCGAGCAACTGGTCGGAGCGCATCGACGATCCGACCCGGGCGGCCATGGACCGCTTCGCCAGCATCGAGGACAACCGCGACGTCCTGCTCCAGGTGGCGATCGCCGCCCGGAAGCTCGAACCAGCCAAGGCGTTCGGCATCTGGCTCGGCGTCCTGGGCAGGGCCGGCGACGACAAGCTCCTGGCGCGGATCGTCTGGCAGAACCTGCACCCGAAATTGGAGGAGCACGGCGCGACGTTCGTCGCCCTGCTCGGCCAGGGGCCGGCCGACTTCCCGGCGGCGGACGAGATCCTCAAGCGGACGACCGACCGCATCCTGTCCGCCCGTGCCGTGGACGTGAAAGCCGTCGCCGGCCTGATGGCCCTCGTCACCGGGCCGCGGTTCAAGAAGCCGGACGTCGGCCGCGACGTGCTGCTGGCGATCGCCAAGCGCGTCCAGACCGGCGAGATCAAGGGCCCGGCCCTCGACGCCCTGCGCGCCGCCGTCGGGCCGACGGTCGCCGGCCTGTCGCCGACGCACGTCCTGGCGTTCGACGCCGCCGTCGTCGCCGCGTCGTTCAAGGAGCCGAAGGCCCTCGACCGCATGGCCGAGTTCTTCGCCAACGACACGGTGCCGGACCTGCGCCGGCTGCTCGCCCTGGAGGCGCTCGTCCCGGCCAACGACGCCCGGATCTTGCCGGCCGCGGCGAAGATCCTGACCGGCCGGGGCAACGCCGACTTCCGCGGGGCGGTCCTCGGCACGCTGTCCCGCCTCGACGCCGCCGACGTGGCGAAGGTCGTCCTGGAGGCGTACCCGAAGCTCGACGGCGACCTCGCCGCACGCGGGATCGACGTCCTGGCGACCCGGCCGACGTGGGGCAAGGCCCTCGTCGCCGCCGTCGAGGGGAACCGCCTGCCGAAGAGCGCCGTCAACGCCAACCACCTGCGCAAGCTGCTCGGCCACAAGGACGCCGACCTCGTCAAGGGGGCGACCGCCCTGTGGGGCCGGCTCCGCGAGGACCGCAACCCGGAGCGCGAGAAGGTCGTCAAGGACATGGAGGACGCCCTGCGCAAGGCGAAGGGCGACGCGCTGAAGGGGGCCGCCGTCTTCACGCGCGTCTGCGGCCAGTGCCACAAGATCCACGGCGAGGGGCAGGAGGTCGGCCCCGACCTGACGGGGAATGGCCGCTCGACGTTCGCGCAGCTCTTGTCGAACACGTTCGACCCGAGCCTGGTCATCGGCACCGGCTACCAGGCGGTCAACGTCATCACGACGCGCGGCCAGGCGCTGACCGGCCTGCTCGTCGAGGAGACTCCCCAGCGCATCGTCCTGAAGGTCCAGGGCGGCAAGGTCGAGACGGTCGCCCGCGGTGACGTCGAGGAGTACACGCTGAGCAAGCTGTCGCTGATGCCGGAGGGGATGGAGAAGCAGCTGACGCCGCAGGAGGCGGCCGACCTGTTCGCGTTCCTGTGCCTGGACAAGCACCCGAAGGACCCGACCGCGCGCAAGATCCCCGGCGCGCCGTGAGCGCCGTCTTCGCGTCGTCGCCGGTCTTCGGAGCGCGGGCGTCCCGCCCGCTCTTCGTCTTCGCGGAGGAAGAAGCGGGCGGGACGCCCGCGCTCCAAAGCGCGCGCGGGGCTACATTTTCTGCCGTTCGCGCGGCGGTATCGGCCCCTCCGGTGTTACTACTCCGGTGGCGGGCGGCGGTGCCCGCCGGTTGGCCGGTTGTGGCGAAAGGATCGTGCGATGCGTTCGTGGCTGTTCGTGACGGCGGCGTTGACCCTCCCGGCGACGGCGGGGATGGCCCTGGCCCAGCGGGGCCCGGACGGGGCCCGCTACGGCTGGCTGTCTTCGCTGGAGGCCGGCAAGGCCGAGGCGAAGCGGACCGGCAAGCCGCTCTTCGTCGCGATCCGCTGCGTGCCTTGAATTGACTGCCAGGAATACGACGGGCAGGTTGTCCGTCTCCAGGGCCTGGGCGACGTCGCCGACAAGTTCGTCCGGGTGCGACTGACCCGGATCGATAACACCGACCTCAACCTGTTCGAGTTCGACTACGACCTGACGCTGATGTACTTCTTCCTCGACGCCGACGGCAAGGTCTACGGCCGGTACGGCGGCCGGGACGGCAAGGACGCCGACAACCGGCAGTCGCTCGCCGGCCTGCGAGCGACCATGCTCTCCGTGCTGGAAATGCACGGCCGCGAGGCGAAGGCGTTCGCCCCGCGGTCCGTCGCCGAGGCGCGGACGATCCGCGAGATCCCGGGCGGGGCCGGCGGCGGCCGGTGCCTGCACTGTCACCAGGTCAAGGAGATCCTCAACCGCAAGATCGTCAGCGACGGCGAATGGTCGCGCGACAGCGTTTGGCGCTTCCCGCTGCCGGAGAACGTCGGCGTCCGCCTGTCGGTGGACCGGAGCCACACCGTCGAGAAGGTCCTGCCCGACTCGCCGGCCGACTCGGCCGGCCTGAAGGTCGGCGACCGGATCGTCCGGGTCGGTGCCGTGCCAGTGCATTCGTTCGCGGACGTGCAGTTCGCGCTGGACAAGGCCCCGGCGAAGGGTAAGATCGACGTCGCCTGGTCGCGCGACGGCACGATCTCGACCGGCACCCTGACCCTCGGCGAGAACTGGAAGAAGGTCGATGTGAGCTGGCGTGCGTCGATGCGCCGCCTCATCCCGACCATGCCGCTGTACGGCGACGACCTCAAGGCCGACGAGCGGAAAGTGCTCGGCCTGACCGAAGGCCAGCTCGCGTTCCGGCAGAGCAAGACCGTCTCGGCGACGGCCCGCGAGGCCGGCTTCCAGGCGGGGGACCTCGTCCTCGGCCTGGAGGGGCAGAAGCAGGAGCTGGACATGATCGGCTTCCTGCGCTTTGTCGAGCGCGAGTACCTCGTCGGCGACACGCTGAAGATCGCCGTCCTGCGCGACGGCAAGGCCATGACGATCACCCTCGTTCTCAAGGGCGGCTGACGACCCGGCCGCAACCCGGAGGAGACTCGATGGACCTGCACTCCCGACTGTTGAGCCGACGCGGCTTCCTCCGCGGCGGCCTGGCCCTGGGCGGCGTGCTGTACACCGTGCCCGGCCTGTTCGCCGACCAGCTGGCCAAGACGCCGCCGACGACCGAGGGGCCGTTCTACCCCGACAAGCTGCCGCTCGACACCGACAACGACCTGCTCATCCTCAACGACACGCTCACGCCGGCGATCGGCGAGGTGACGTACCTGAGCGGCCGGGTCCTCGACCAGGGCGGCAACCCGCTGCGCAACGTCGTCGTCGAGATCTGGCAGTGCGACGGCAACGGGGCCTACCTGCACAGCGGCACCGGCAACGCCAACCGGCGCGACAAGAACTTCCAGGGCTACGGCCGGTTCACCACCGGCGTGAAGGGGGAGTACCTCTTCCGCACGATCAAGCCGGTGCCGTACCCCGGCCGGACGCCGCACATCCACTTCATCGTCAAGAAGGGCGACAGGAAGCTGATCACGTCGCAGCTCTTCGTCACCGGCCACCCGGAGAACGCGGGCGACGGCGTGCTGCGCGGCGTCCGCGACCCGATCGACCGCGAGCTGCTCATGTGCGACTTCAAGCCGTTGAAGGACTCGAAGCTCGGCGAGTTGGCCGCGACGTTCGACATCGTCGTCGGACTGACGCCGGAACGGCCCTGAAACCAACCCCACGGAGAGATCCATGCAACGGTTCCCGCGATTCCTCGTCCTGGCCGTCGGCCTGGGGCTGATCGCCCTGGCGTCGCTCGGCCTGGCCCAGCCGGGCCAGCCGAAGGGCGGCACGGCCAACGTCGATGCGTTCGTCGCCCGGCTGATGGCCTTCGACAAGAACGCCGACGGCAAGCTCGCCAAGGACGAGGTGACCGACGAGCGCCTGCTGCGCCTGTTCGAGCGCGCCGACGCGAACAAGGACAACACCGTCACCAAGGAAGAACTCGTCGCCCTGGCGACGCAGGAGGTCGCACTCGGCGGCCAGCCCGGCGGCGGCCAGCCCGGCCAGAAAGACGGCGGCGGGAAGGGCGGCTTCCAGAAGGACGGCTTCGGAAAGGACGGCGGGAAGGGCGGCTTCCAGAAGGACGGCTTCGGAAAGGATGCCTTCGGTAAGGACGGCTTCGGCAAGGACAAGGGCGGCTTCGGCAAGGACGGCTTCGGCGGGTTCGGCAGGCCGCAGGTCGGCGTCCTGGTGCCGACGTTCCTCCAGGATCGCCTCAAGATGACCGACGGCCAAAAGAAGGAGCTCGAGGCGCTGCAGAAGGAGATCGACGGCAAGCTCGAGAAGCTCTTGACCGAGGAGCAGCGCAAGCAGCTCAAGGAGATGAAGGAAGGTGCCGGCGGCCCGCCGCGGCCGTGACCGCCCTTCCGCCGCGCCGCGGCCCCGAGACTCGCCGGGGCCGCGGCGCATTTTGGCGGGCCTTTCCCCGCCCGGCCGTGTTGATAAGGTAAGGTCGTTTCCCTGTTCGCCGAGGAGCCGCGATGCCGAGCCCGACCCGTCGAGACGTCCTCCAGGCCAGCGTCGCCCTCGGGGTCGGCCTGCCCGGCGCGACGACCCCCGCCGCCGACCTGGCCTCGTTCCATTTCGACCACGTCCTCGGCACGTCGCTCGACGTCTGGTGCACCGGCAACCCGGCCGCGGTTGAGCGGGTCGTCCTCGCCGAGATCGAACGGCTCCGCCGGATCTTCAGCACCTACGACCCGGACAGCGAACTGAGCCGCCTCAACCGGGCGGCCGGGCCGGTCGTCGTCTCGGCCGAGCTGGCCGACGTCCTCGCCGAGTACCGCGCCTGGCACCGGCCGACCGGCGGGGCGTGCAGCGCCGAACTCGGCGACCTCGTCCGCCTCTGGCGACAGGCCGGCAGGGACGGCGTCGCGCCGGCCGCGGCCGCGGTGGCACGCCTTGCTCCCGGATCGGGCCGACCCGGCTGGGACCTCGGCGCTGCGCGGCGCGTCGTGACGCGCGGCGAACGCGAACTGGACCTCAACGCGGTCGCGAAGGGCTTCATCCTGGAGCGGGCCGCCCGGGCCGTCCGCCAGGCGTGCCCCGGCGTGACCGACCTGCTCGTCAACCTCGGCGGAGACCTGCGCGGCTTCGGCCGGTGGCGCGTCGGCGTCCAGGATCCGCGAGACCCGGCCGAGAACGCCCGGCCGCTGACGGCGGTGCGTCTCGCCGACGCGGCCGTCGCGACGAGCGGCGGCTACCAGCGCTACCACGACGTCGCGGGCCGAAGGCTGTCGCACCTGCTCGACCCGCGCACCGGCCGGCCGGCCGGCCACGTCGCCTCGGCGACGGTCGTCGCCCCGACGAGCACGCTCGCCAACGCCCTCGCCACGACGCTCTGCGTCCTGTCGCCGGCCGAGGGGCTCCGCCTCGTCGGCACCGTCCCCGGCGCGACGTGCCTGATCGTGACGGCCGACGGCCGACTTCTCCGCGGCGCGGGCTTCGCCGACCTGGAAGAGCCGGTCGCCGCCCGGACGGACGAGCCCGCCGCCTGGCCGGAGGGCCGCCAGGTGACGATCGCCCTGACGCTGCCGACGCCGACGACCGGCCGGGCGATCCGCCGGCCGTACGTCGCCGTCTGGATCGAGGACGCCGACGGAAAGGCGGTCCGCACCCTCGCCGTCTGGGGCAACTCGTCGAAGTGGATCAACACGCTCACCGCGTGGTGGAAGATCGGCCGGGCCGACGCCGAACTGGTCAAGGCCGTCTCCCGGGCGACGCGCGCCCCCGGCAAGTACGAGCTGGTCTGGGACGGCAAGGACGACAAGGGCAACGCCCTGCCGCAGGGGACGTACACCGTCAAGGTCGAGGTCCACCGCGAGCACGGCAAGCACCTGCAGCAGTCCGGCAAGATCGACTGCAAGGGCGAGGACGCCACCGCGACGCTCGAGAAGAACGACGAGACGGCCGCCACCGTGGTCCAGTACCAGAAGAAGCCCTGACCATGTCGCCGTGGTATCGCTGGACGGTGAAGTGGGCCCGGCTCGTCCACCTGTACGCGACCCTGTTCGGGCTCGCCCTGCTCGTCCTCTTCGCGGTGACGGGGTTCCTCCTCAACCACGAGGACTGGTTCGTCCCGGCCGACCCGTACACCCGGACGGCGACCGCGACGGTGCCGACCGGCCTGCTCGTCGAGCCGGACCGGTTCGCCCTGACGGAGTGGCTGCGCCGCGAGCAGGGGGCGACCGGCTTCGTCGAGGCCTTCGAGATCGAGGAGGACCACCTCCGCGTCGTGTTCAAGCGGCCCGGGCACGAGGCGTTGTTCGAGATCCGTCGGCCGGACGGCCACCTCGACGCGACGGTGCAGGACCGCGGCCTGGTGAGCCTGTTCCTCGACCTGCACCGCGGCAAGTCGTGCGGCCTGGCGTGGTCGGTCGTCATCGACGCATTGGCCGGCCTGATGCTGCTCATCGCCGCGACGGGGCTCGTCCTGTGGTGGTCGCTCAAGGGCCGCGGCCAGTTCGGTATCGCGACGCTGCTGCTCGGCGTCGCGGTCGCCGTCGGGGCCTACTTCGCCTTCGTGCCGTGACGACTTGCCGGTTCGGATCTTCCCGAAGAATCCGTGGACGCCGCCTCTTTCGCGCGACGATCCTATGACAATCCGCGTCCCTTGGCTTTGTTCGAGGTGCGACACGATGTCCCCGCTTGGGAAAGGCCTCCTGGTTTTGTTCGTCGCCTTGCATGCCCCGATCGGCGCGACGAGCGCCCAGGACCTGTTCCCCTACCGGACCCGCGACGCCAGCGACCGCCCCCGCGAAGGCGGCGAAGGCCGGCCCGAACTCGGACGACCGGAAGGCGGCGACGAGGGCGAGGTCGAGAACCCGTTCGCCGACCCGATCGAAACCGACCGCGATTCGTTCACGCCCTCGACGGCGACCGTGGCCCCGATGCGGGTCGTCTTCGAGTCGTCGTACTCGTTCATCGACAACCGCGGCCGGCCCGAGACGCACAGTTTTCCAGAGATACTCGTCCGCGTCGGCGTGACGGAGTGGCTGGAGCTGCGGTTCGGCTGGAACTACGAGGTCGGCGGCGGCGGCAACTCGATCTCGGGCAACGAGGGCGACGACGTGTTGTTCGGCGGCGGCGTCAGCGAAGAGTCGAAGCTGCTGTACGGCTTCAAGCTCGGCCTGACGCCGCAGGCGAGCTTCATCCCGCGCAGCGCCGTCATCGTCCAGGGATACACGCCGACGTCGGGCGAGAGCAACAACACCGAGCTGACCGCCGCCTACGTCTTCGGGTGGGAACTCCCCGAGCGGTGGAAGCTCGACGCCGCGATCCGCTACGGGACGGCGAGCGAAGCCGAGGACCACTTCGCCGTCTGGGCCCCGTCGGCGGTGCTGCGCGTCCCGGTCGGCGAGCGGATCAACCTGCACGCGGAGTACTTCGGCCTCTTCTCGCGCGACAAGGCGGCGAACTTCACCAAGCACTTCGTCAGCCCGGGCGTCCACGTGCTGCTCACGCCCGACGTCGAGGTCGGCGTCCGGGTCGGCTGGGGCCTGAACGACCAGTCGTCGCGGTTCTTCGCCAACACGGGCATCGGCTGGCGGTTCTGAGCCGCGGTCGCGGGCGTCACACGGGCGGGTAGGGGACGACGTCCGCCCCGCCGGCCCAGGCCGAAAGGTGGGCCTCCGCCTCTGGCAACCGTTCCGGATGGGCGTCCAGGTCGAGCAGGCTCGCGAGCGCCTCCCGGCATGCCGAGGAATACGCCGCGAGTGCCGCTCCGCCGAGGTCCGGCAGAGCGCCGTTGACCGGCTCTTCGCGAGTCAGGGCGAGGTGTAGAACCTTCGCGAGCAGCGGCAGCACGACCGCCGCCGTGCCCGGTACCGGCGTGCCGGCGGCGAAGTTCGCCAGGAGGTTCGGCGTCGCGAACGCCGGGGTGTAGCCGAGGACGACGACCCGCCCCGCCGCCGGGATGACGCTGCCCGCATCGACGACGCGAAGCCGGCCGCCGTCGCGCTCGACGAGCAGGTTGGTCGGGCTGACGTCGGTGTAGAGCCAGCCGGCGGAGCGGACCTGCTCCCAGAAGGACCAGAAGTCCCGCGACAGTCGCCGCCCCGCCGCCTCCAACTCCGCCCGCCCCAGGCCGCGCCAGCCGCGCCAGACCAGATCGCGCAGCGTCGCGCCGTCGATCTTCTCCTGGACGAGAAACGTCTCTCCCTCCGCCAGGGCGAGGTTGCCCCGCGCGGCCGGGACGACGGCCGGCCCGGTCAGCAGGGCGATCGGCTGCGGGAAGGCGGCGTTGCCGCAGGCCCGCAGCGCCGCGAACTCTCGCGCCAGGCCCGCGCGGAGCCGCCCGACGAGGGCCGCGTCGTAGCCGGCCGGCTTGCGGTAGTCGAACGCGACCTGCTTGACGACGACCTCGCCCCCGGCGGCGACGTCGAGGGCGGCGAAGATGAAGGACTGCCGGCCGGCGGCGAGCAGGCGCACCAGGCGGAACCGGCCGGCGAGCACGGCCCCCTGCGCCTCGCGCAGCAGCGGGAACAGCCCGCCGAGTCCGGCCGCCGTCAGGCGCAACTCGATCAGTCGCTCCGGGGAAAGGCCGTCGCGCATGGCGTCGAATCACTTCGGTTCGAGGACGAAGTCGGGCTCGTCGTCGTCGTCGTCGTCGGCCCGGTCGCTCTCCAGGACGACCGTCTCCTCGTCCTCGTCGATCCGCACCACGTCGGAATCCCAGCACGCCTTCTCGACGAGGCGCTCCGCCGGGGTCAGCTCGAGTTCCTCCTCGGAGAATTCGGGAAGGACGATGTCGCCGAAGTCCTCGGACTCGAGGGCCGGGTCGCCGAGCTCCAGGCGCAAGGCGGCGATCTTCTTCTGGATCGCGCGGATCAGGTCCGGGCTGCGGCCCTCGTATTCGGCGATCAGGAGCCGGGCGCACTGGAGTTCGAGCTCCTCGGCAGCCGACGACCGGGGGCGGCGCAGGGCGTCGAGGATGACGAACGCCTGGCCGACGCGCTCGTGTTCCGAGCCGGCGGGGGCGGGGAAGTAGAACTCGCCAGCCCGCCGGGCCGTGACGTCGCGGTGGTACTCGAAGAGGCGCTTGCCGTTGCGCCAGACGAAGCCGATCCGGGCGACGTGCTCGTCGGAGCCGTCCGCGTCGCCGGGCGGCAGATAGACCTCGAACAGCATCGAGTAGACCCGGCCGCCCTCCGGGGCCCCGACGTTGCAGTTGCCGCGGTGGTGCGGGATCGGTCCGAAGTAGCGCTCGTGCGGCCGGAACGCCCACGCCGAGCCGAGTTCGACCCGCCGGTCGAAGTCGATGAACAGCCGGCCCTCCTGGCCGACGAGGGCCTTGTTCACCTCGGCGATGTGGGCGAAGCTGCCGACGATGTGGGCCGGGCCGACGATCGGCTTGACCCAGCCGCCGCGCTGGCCGCGCAGCAGCCGCTGGAGCTGCTCGACCTTGACCGCCGTCCCGAAGCCGTACAGGCCGAGTTCCGCCCCGAGATCGACGACGCGCGGCAGGACCTTCGCCGCGTCGGCCGCGTCGGAGAAGCCGCCGTCGGTCAGAATGTAGAGGCGCTTGACCGACTCGCGCGCCGTCGGCGACGCCTGGAACAGGCCGATCGCCTTCTCCAGGGCCGGGGCGACGTTCGTCTTCGCGCCGAACAGGGCCGGCGACTTCCGCATCCGGTCGAGCAGGGCCGGGACGTTGCGGCGCAGCGTGTCGGCGGAGGCGACCCCTTCGACGACCTGGGCCGTCGAGGAGAAGACGACGACCGACGCGCGGTCCTTCGCCCCGAGTTGGGCGACGAACTCCGCGACGGCTTGCTCGAGCAGGTCGTAGCGGTTCTCCTTGCGCATCGAGCCGCTCACGTCGAGGAGCAGGCCGATCTCGGCCGGCACGTCCAGGGCGGCGGCCAGGTTGTTTCGCTGGACCTGGGCCTCGACCAGGAGCCGGGCCGTGGACCGCTCGTCGGCCGGGTAGGTCGGCTCGTCGAAGAACCCCTCCAGCCGGACGGAGAAGTCGCCCAGGTCGTGCCAGCGCGGGTCGGCCGGCCGGGCGTCCGGTTGCGAGGCGGCGGGGGCCGGCCGGTCCAGGAGCCAGCGCGTGACGGCGGGGCCGACGTCGAGGGATTCGACCAGCTCGGTGAACCAGCCGACGCCGTGGCTCTTCTGGAGCTGGTCGCGCCAGGCGCGGATGCCGGGGTCGTTCTCGCAGAAGCGCGGCGGCCAGGCCGTCACGTCGTCGCGGAGCAGGAACGGCAGCACGGCGACGCCGCGGGCCACGGCGGCGGCGTACTCCATCTGGGTGATGCTGGCCGCCTCGCCCGCCGGGATGAAGCCGCGCCGGAACGCGACGAGCAGGACGCAGAGCTGGCAGCCGTCCAGCCGGCGGACGCTGAAGTCCTTCGGCTCCTGGGCGTCCGAGGACCAGTGCTCCATCGGATCGACGTACAGGCCGAGGTTGCGGAGTTGGTCGATGACCCGGGCCCGGTACGGCTTGAGGTCCTCGAACGTCGAGGAGACGAAGACTTTGAGGGGCTGGCGCATGGCTCGCACCGGAGGCCGGAGAGGCGGGAGGACCACCCCCGCACCGTACCACGGCGCGCCGGCCGTCGCAAGGGTCGGGCCGACGGCACGCCCATCCGACATCGAGAGAAAGGGAGGTAGTGAAAGCCGCCTCAGGGATTTGAACCCTGGACCCCAGCTTTACGAAAGCTGTGCTCTACCGCTGAGCTAAGGCGGCACGGACGAGGGGATTATAGGGGACCGGCGAGCCCGACGCAAGGTCACCGCGCCGGCCCCTTCCCGGTCGGCCTTGCACTTCCGCCGTCGGGTCGCTAGACCCCGTCCGCCGCGCCGTGGGTGCGCGCGGCAGCCCCGGCGTGGAGGTCGAGCGGCGGCATGGCTCCGTGGTGCAAACTCGTCGTCCTCTTCGCCGCCTGCGCGACGGCCGGGTGCAACTACGGCTACACGCACAACCCGGTCTCGTTCCCGCACTGGCCCAAGTTTGGCGACATCGTCCGCACCCACTCCAAGCCGGCCGGCGAGTCGTACTTCGCCAACTACGACCGCGACGCCGACCACATGGAGGTCACCATCCAGTGCCCGACCGCCCCGGTCGGCTCGCGCCAGATCGTCCTCGTCTCGATCCTCGACGCGAAGGGCCAGCCGCTCCGCCGCCGCTGCGTCGAGTGGACGCTCGAAGGGGCCGGCAGCTTCCTCGAGGTCGATGAGAGCGGCCTCAAGCCCGGCCGCGGCTACAAGGTCGATAGCCGCCACGCCGTCACGTACACCGACATCTTCGCCCACACCCTCAAGAAGAACAACGGCCGGCCGGAGGAGGACGTCGCCCTGAAGCCCGGCTCGAGCTGGGCCGTGATCAGCTCGATGACCGAGGGCGACTCGCACCTGTCGATCTGGGCCCCGGAGATCGCCAACTGGGACGAGAACCGCCGCACCGTCACCATCCGCTGGGTCGACGCCGAGTGGACCCTGCCGCCGATCCAGGCGGCGACGCGCGGCGGCCAGCCGGTCCTGACGACGCTCATCCGACGGCGGACCGACCGCGCCCCGCTCAGCGGCTACCGGGTGCGGTATCGCATCCTCGACGGCACGCCGGCCGTCTTCGTCGCGACGCGCGGCCCGGAGGCGGTCGTGGCCAGCGACGACCGCGGCGCGGCGGGCGTCGCCGTCGCGTCGTCCAACGGCCAGGGCGGCCGGACGCGAATCGGCGTGCAGATCATCCGCCCGGCCGACCCGAGCACGCCGAGCGGCACCGTCGTGGTCGTCGGCGAAGGCGAGACGGCGATCGACTGGGAGGCCCCGGTCCTGTCGCTGGAACAGGTCGCCCCGGCGAGCGTCGGCGTCGGCCAGGACATGACCGTGTCGCTCCTCGTCGTCAACAAGGGCAACGTCGCGTCCGGGCCGGTCGTCGTCCGGGCCCCGGTGCCAGAGGGGGCCCAGTACGTCGGCTCCGATCCGCCGGCCGTCGTGGAGGGGAACTCCCTCGTCTGGCAGGTGCCGGCCGTGCCGCCGAAGGGGCAGCACGGCCTGCGGGCGGTGCTGCGCGGCCAGAGCGTCGGCACGCTGACGACGCTGGCGAGTTTGCAGAGCCAGGAGGGGGCCAAGGACGAGCGCTCCGCGAAGGTGCTGGTGCTGCCGCCGGAGGAGGCGAAGCTCGTCGTCAGCATCGCCGGGCCGACCGAGGCGCTGCTCAACGCCGCCGACCGGGCGACCGCCCCGGGCAGCCCGGTCCAACTCGACGTGACGATCCGCAACGTCGGCACCGGCGTGGCGCGGAACGTCTTGCTGGAGGCCGGCATCGCCGAGGTGCTCCGGCACGACAGCGGCATCGCCCAGATCCGGACGACGATCGACGCGATCGCCCCGGGCGAGTCGAAGGCGCTGCCGCTCGACCTGCGGCCGATCAAGGTCGGGGCCGGCCTGGTCCGCGTCGTCGCGACGGCGGACGGCAAGCCGACCGCCCCGGTCGAGCACACCGTCAACGTCCGCGAGGGCGGCGTCGGCGTGAAGATCCTCGCCCCGCAGACGGCGATGCTCGGCAAGGCGGCGACGTGGGAGATCGAGGTGACGAACGGCCCGGTCGCGCTGCAGAACGCCGTCTTGCAGGCGCGCCTCCCGGCGGAGGTGGACCCGGCCGGGGTGTCGACGGGCGGCCAGCTGACCGGCCGGGAGGCGGCGTGGTCGTTCGGGCCGCTGCCGCCCGGCGCGACGCGGCGCGTCCAGGTGACGGGCGTCAGCCAGCGGCCGACCGACAAGGCGCTCGTCGAGGCGCGCGTCACCGGCCAGCCGGGCGACGCGCAGCTGGTGAGCGGCCGCGGCCAGTCGGTCGAGGTCTACACGAGCGCCGCGGTCCCGGTCGTCGGCATGCCGGCGCTGAAGCTTCAGGTGCTCGACCGCGTCGATCCGGTCGCGGTCGGCGACCCGGTCGAGTACCGCATCGTCGTGGCGAACGAGGGGACGAGCCCGGTCAGCAAGGTCCAGGTGACGGCCCGCCTGCCGGACCAGGTGAAGTTCGTCGCGGCGCGCGGGCCGACGACGCACCAGCAGGCGGAGCGGTCGCTGACGTTCGGGCCGATCGACCAGCTCCAGCCGGGCCAGACGGCGACGTACTTCATCGACGCGACGGCGGCCCTCGCCGGGGACGCCCGGCTGCAGGTGCAGCTGCTCGGCGGCAGCGCCCGCGAGCCGCTCGTCCGCGAGGAGAGTACGAACATCCGGTGACGGGGTCGGCGGCCGCTCGCCGCGCGATGTAACCCGGGTTGACCGTCGATCCGCTGGCCGGGTAGCCTACGCCGTGGTTCCCAAGGGGAGGCGCATGCGTTTCCTGATCAACCGCCTGCCGGCCCTCGGCCGCAAGACCGGCGTCGGCCGTTACACCGCCGACCTGATCGCCGGCCTGCTGCCGCTGCTCGGCCCGGGCGAGGAGCTGGATTGCTTCCCCGACGGCTGGTTCGGCCGGGCCTGCGCCTGGCTGCGCGCCGTGCCTGGGCCGGCCGGCTGGAGCGGCGGCGGGCCCGCGAAGCCGACCTGGCGCGGCTGGCTCAAGGGCCACCTCATCCGGGCCGGGCACCGCTTCCTCGACGCCCGCTTCGCCGCCCACGTCCGGCGGCGACGGCCGGCGGTCTACCACGAGCCGAACAACGTCCCCCGGCCGTGCGACGTGCCGACGATCGCGACGCTGCACGACCTGTCCGTCCTCCTCTACCCGCAGTGGCACCCCGCCGGCCGGGTCGCCCGCTGGGAGGAGTCGTTCCGCAAGGGCCTCGCCCAGTGTACCCACGTCCTGACCGACACGGCCGCCGTCCGCCGCGAGATCATCCAGCACCTCGGCGTCGCGCCGGAGAAGGTGACCGCGACGCCGCTCGGCATCAACCCGGCGATGCGGCCCGTGCCCGAGGCGGACGTGCAGGCCCGCCTCAAGGCGCTCGACCTGCCGCCGCGCTACCTGCTCTGCGTCGGGACGCTCGAGCCGCGCAAGAACCAGCTCCTGCTCCTGCGCGCCTACGTCGCCCTGCCGGCGGCGCTGCGGGAACGCTTCCCGCTCCTGCTCGTCGGCGGCCTCGGCTGGCACACCGCCGAGCTGACGACGTTCCTCCAGGACGAGGGCCGACCGGCCGGCGTGCTCCACGTCGGCTACCTCGCCGACGCCGACCTGCCGGTGCTCTACACCGGCGCGCGGGCGCTGCTCTTCCCGTCGCACTACGAGGGGTTCGGCCTGCCGCCGCTGGAGATGCAGGCGTGCGGCGGGGCGGTCATCGCCTCGACGGCCGCCGCGCTGCGCGAGGTGCTCGCCGGGTCGCCGGCCGAGCTGCTCGACCCGGACGACGCCGACGGCTGGCACGCCGCACTCGTCCGCGCCTGCACCGACGACGATTGGTGTCGCGCCCTGCGAGTCGGGGCCGAGGCCGCCGCGGGGCGCTTCACCTGGGAGCGCTGCGCCGCCCAGACCCTCGCCGTCTACCGCCAGGTGGCCGCCGGCCGGCCGGCGCTACGCCTCTCGGCCTGACGCCGGCGGCAGGATGATCTGCGTCGCGTCGTCGGCCGGGGCGTCCGGCGGCGGGGTCGGCGCGTCGTCGCCGAGTTCCTCCGTCCCCATCAGGTTCGCCCACGGCCGGCCGCCCGGGACGTGCAGGCAGACCGTCCGCAGGACCGCCATCAGCGGCATCGCCAGGAACAGGCCGACCACGCCCCAGACCAGGCCCCAGTACAGGCACGCCAGCAGCACGGTCGTCGCGTTCAGGTCGAGGCTCCGCCCCATGTACACCGGGATGATGACGTACCCCTCGACGGTGACGAGGACGACGTAGAACAGGAGCAGGCCGAGCACGACCCACGGCGACGGGCAGTTGATGAACGCGTCGATCATCGGCGGGAAGCCGGCCAGGAGCGGGCCGAGGTACGGCACGTAGCCGAGGATGAACGCCAGGATCGCCCACGTCCACGGCTGGCTCAGCCCGAGCAGGGCGTAGACGACCCCGAGCAGCAGGGCGGAGAGCAGGTTGATGAGCGTCCGCCAGCCGAGGTACGCCCGGAGCTGGTCGGCGATCTCGTCGATCGCCACGGCGGCCCGGCCGCGGTCGTCCAGGGTCGGGCCGAACACGCACGCCAGCCGGCGGGTGAGCATCCGCCCCTCGATCAGCAGGAACAGCAGGATGAACGCGATCAGGATGCCTTCCCACAGGAAGGCCACTCCGCCGCCCAGCGCCGACCAGACCAGGTTGGTGAACCCCTCGCGCTCCGGGTTGAACGTCGAGCGGATGCGATGGAACACCTCCGAGTCGTCCGGGTTGCGCGGGAACTGCCGCTCGTCGAGCGGCCAGGGGCTGACCTGTTCGACCGTGTTGCGGACCTGGAGGTAGACGTGGCGCTGCTTCGCCTCCGCGCCGAGGTCGACGACGAACCGGCCGACCGAGACGGCGAGCACGCCGCCGACCACGGCCATGACGGCGACGAACAGCGTCACGGTGACGAGGCAGGCGAACGCCCACGACAGGCGCATCCGGCCGTGCAGCCAGCCGACCGCCGGCCAGAGCATCGCCGCCAGGAGCAGGGCGAGCACGAACGGGACGAAGACCTCCCGGCCGAGGAACAGCGCGACCGAGACGCCCAGGAGCAGGACCGCGACGAGGCCGACCCGCATCGACGGCCCGAACTGGAAGTTCATCGGCCCTCCTCGCTTTCCCGTTGCAGCCGGGCCGCGAGGAGGGTGTTCTCCAGCAGCATCGCGATCGTCATCGGCCCGACGCCGCCCGGCACCGGCGTGATCGCCCCGGCGACCTCCCGCACCGCGGCGAAGTCGACGTCGCCGACGAGGCTGCCGTCTTCCAGCTTGTGGATGCCGACGTCGATGACGACCGCCCCCGGCTTGACCATGTCGGCCCGGACGTGACGCGGCTGGCCGATCGCGGCGAGGAGGACGTCGGCCTGGCGTGTGTGGGCCGCGACGTCCGGCGTCCGGCTGTGGCAGACGGTGACCGTCGCGTCGGCGGCCGGGCCGCCCTTCTGCATCAGGATCAGGGCGGCCGGCTTGCCGACGATCGTGCTCCGCCCCAGGACGACGACGTGCTTGCCGACCACGTTGATGTCGTTGCGGACGAGCAGGCGGTGGATGCCGGCCGGCGTGCAGGCGAGGTAGCGCGGCCGGCCCTGGACGAGCAGGCCGAGGCTCTCCGCCCCGAAGCCGTCGACGTCCTTCAGCGGTGCGACGGCGTCGAGGGCGACGGTCTCCGGGATGTGCCGCGGCAGGGGGAGCTGCACCAGGATGCCGTGGACGGCCGGGTCGGCGTTGAGCCGGTCGATGAGCGCCCGCAGCTCGTCGGCGGTGGCCGTCTCGGGCAGCTGGTGCAGCCAGGAGGCGAAGCCGGCCTTCTCGCACGCCTTGCGCTTGCTGGCGACGTAGACCCGGCTGTCCGGGCGATCCCCGACAAGGACAGCGGCGAGGCCGGGCCTGACGCCGTGCGCCTGTTCGAAGGCGCGCGCGTGGCCGGCGAGTTCGGCCTGGATCGCCTGGGCGAGGGCCTTGCCGTCGAGGAGGGTGGCGGTCATGGTCGGCACTCCGGGGGCGCGGGCGGGCGAGGGTGAGGATAGACACCGCCCCGGCCGCGGACAAGCACCCGGTTCGGCCGGATCGGGCACGGCTCCGCCGCGCCGTGCGCAGCCCCCCGCGCAACGTTCCGCGATCCGGCACCCGGCGCGGTGCGTTTCCTGGAACGGCGCTAGTTTACCCCTCCCGCGGAAGTAACCCGCCCGGGCGGCATGGCCCTTGCTTACCCATCCCACCAATTCCCGTCACCGCGAGGCGGAACCGCGTCGGTTCCGCTTCGACCCGCCGGACGGGACTCGCACCCCACCGTCGCGGAAACCGCATCCGAGGAAGGACCCTCGTTCATCGTCCGGGCTGAGCCCGGGGTCTTTCGGGCCGTGGCCCGCGCCGTCCGGCTACGCGCCGGGGTAGGGTCGTCACTCAGGAGTTGTCATGTTGCTACGCTGGCTTCGTCGGTTCTATCGCTTCGTCGTCCCGGTCCTCGCCGGGCGGGCCACCCCGCTGGAACGCCTGCTCGACCGGACGGCCCCGCAGCTGGAGACGCTCGAGTGCCGGGCCGTCCCGGCCGTGTTCGCCTCGTTCAGCGGCGGCGTGCTCAACGTCTTCAGCGACGCGGCGGCGGACCAGATCTACGTCGGCCAGGTCAACGGCCAGATCTACGTCTCGAACGGGACGACCGTGAACACGGTCAGCGGCGGCCCGGCGACGACGGCGACCGCGACCCAGATCAACGTCTACACCACCGGCGGGGACGACTCGGTCTATGTCGATGTCGATCTGGCTGCGGCCAACGCCCAGGTCGTCCTGTCCGGCAGCGACGGCAACGACGTCCTGACGTACGCCGGCCCGGACGCGGCCTACCTGGCCGGCGACGCCGGGAACGACTTCCTCACCGGCGGCTCCGGCAACGACCTCGTCTTCGCCGGCGACGGCGACGACAGCGTCCTGGCCCAGGGCGGCAACGACTACGTCGACGGCGGGGCCGGCAACGACGTCCTCAGCGGCGGCGACGGCGACGACGGCCTGGTCGGCGGCCTCGGCAACGACACGATCGACGGCGGCGTCGGCAACGACATCATCGACGGCGGCGACGGCACCGACTACGCCGATGGCGGGGCCGGCAACAACGCCCTCCTCGGCGGCAACGGCAACGACACGCTCGTCGGCGGGGCCGGGGCCGACGCGATCAACGGCGGGGCCGGCCTCGACTACCTCGTCGGCAACGGCGGCGGCAATAACTTCTACGCCCAGGACGGCGAGATCGACACCCTCGACACCACGACCGGCGACGTGATCGAATCCGACGTGACCGACGTCCAGATCTGAGCCGGCGGCCCCGGCCGGGTTGGGAACCGCCGTGCCGCCACGCAAGAACCGGGCTGCGCGGCGGGGCGGCAACCCGGCTGGCGGCCCGGCCCGGGACGGCGGTTTCCCGGCCCGACGCGACAATCCGCACGTTCGGTACGACGGTTGCAAAGCGTTCCTCCGTTACCAAACGGGTCACACCCGCTTCACACCGGAGGTTTCACACATGCGGAAGGTCTTCGCTTTCTTCGCGGCGCTGGCGGCCACGCTCCTCCTCGGCTCGGCGGCCTCGGCCGCCGAGGCGGCCTGGGGCAAGGTCAAGGGCGTCACGGCGGAGAAGAACCAGTTCGTCCTGATGGACACCAGCGGCAAGGAGCGCCTCTTCACCCTGATCGAAGGCGGCAAGATCAACCGCGAGGGCCGCGACGCCAAGATCGCCGACCTGAAGGCCGGCGACATGGTCGCCGTCTGCTACGTCACGATCAACAAAGGCCTCTACGCCGTCGACGTCCTCCAGCGCGACGACAAGGCCCTGCCGCGCATGACGGGCACGATCGTCACCACGCGGACCGGGAACCAGCTCGTCGTCAACGCCGACGGCAAGGAGACGCTCGTCACCCTGGCCGACAACGGCGTCGTCAACACCGCCGCGAAGGAGAACGACTCCTTCAGCAGCCTCAAGGCCGGCGACAAGGTCACCGTCAAGTACGTCAAGCTGCCGGACGGCGGCATCTACGCCGCGTGCATCGAACCGACGCGCTGACCCGCGACGCTCGTTTGGAAGGACGACCCCGGCCGGACCCGACGGCCGGGGTCGTTCCGTTTTTGGCCCCGATCGGCCGGTCGCGACCGGACCGCTTTTCGGCATCCTCACAATTCTGTGCCGTGGCCAATAATCCCCCTCATGAATCCGAAAAAGAGCGCCGATTTCGGCCGGCTACCTGGCGGACCGGCGGCCTCGATCCGGTCCCGTAAGTAACGGCCCGGAGGGCCCGGGCCGGTGGTCGATACGGCTCGTTCCGTGTCGGTGTCGGGTAGTTTCATCGAGCGCTTCCCCGATGCCGACGCCCGTCGCGGTGGCCGGACTCATTCCCCACGTCTCTCCGAGGTGCGTCATGGCACAGTGGCTGACTCGTTTCTACCGCTTCGTCCTACCGAACCGCGGCGGCCGCACGCCGACGGAGGACCGGCTGACCCGGCCGGTCCTGGAGACCCTCGAAGACCGGGCGGTGCCCGCCGTCTCGGCCTTCTTCGCCAACGGCAGCCTCCTCGTCTACGGCGGCGCGGCCGACAACCTCATCATCGTCGGGGCGGTCAACGGCAACATCTATGTCTCGGATGGCGTCACCGCGACGGCCGTCTCCGGCGGGACGCCGACCATCTTCAACACGTCGACCCTGTCCGTCTTCTCCGGGGCCGGCAACGACACGATCTACGTCGATCCGTCAGTGAACCTCGCCGCGGCGAACGCCCTGGGTTGCCTCATAGGCGGCGAGGGGAACGACGTCCTGACCGCCGGCACGGACGTGACGTTCCTGTACGGCCAGGAGGGGAACGACTTCCTCACTGGCCAGGGCGGCAACGACCTCATCTTCGGCAGCGCCGGCGACGACTCCGTCCTCGGCAACGGCGGCCTCGACTACATCGAGGGCGGCGACGGCAACGACGTCCTGACCGGCAACGACGGGGCGGACAGCATTGCGGCCGAGGCCGGCAACGACGTCGTCGATGGCGGCGCGGACGGCGACCTGCTCGACGGCGGCCTCGGCAACGACCAGGTCTTCGGCCTCGCCGGCGACGACGCCATGATCGGCGGCGAAGGCAACGACACGGTCGACGGCGGCGACGGGGCTGACATCCTCTTCGGCTGGCACGACGACGACCTCATCCGCGGCGGTCCCGGGGCTGACACCGTCTACGGCGGGATGGGTAACGACACCCTCGTCGGCGACGACGCCGACGACAGCCTCGCCGGCGAGGACGGCGACGACCTGATCTACGGAAACGTCGGCGACGACACCCTCGACGGCGGGGCCGGCGTCGATACGCTCGTCGGCGCGGCGGGGAACGACAGCCTCGTCGGCGGCACCGGGGCGAACGCCGCCGACTACGCCGACGCGCCCGGCCCGGTCGCGGTCGATCTGGCCGCCGGCTCGGCGACCGGCGCGGCCGGCAACGACACCCTGTCCGGGATCACGACGGTCCTCGGCTCGTCGTTCGGCGACACGCTCGTCGGCGACGGGAACGCCAACCTCCTCGTCGGCGGCAACGGCAGCGACTCCCTCGGCGGCGCGGGCGGCGACGACACCCTGCTCGGCGGCGACGGCGACGACACGATCGACGGCGGCACCGGCCGGAACACGATCAACTACTCCGACGCCCCGAACGGCGTCGCGGTCGATCTTTCCCTCGGCGTCGCGGTAGGGGTCGGCAGCGACGTCCTGTCCAACGTCGCCTGCGTCGTTGGCTCGCTCTTCGACGACACGCTCACCGGCGACGGCGGCGACAACCTCCTGGACGGCCTCGCCGGCAACGACCTGCTCGACGGCCTGGGCGGCGCGGACAGCCTCCTCGGCGGCGGCGGCCTCGACACCCTCCTGGGCGGGCTCGGCGACGACCTCCTCAACGGCGGCCTCGGCAACGACAGCTGCAACGGCGGCCTCGGCCTCGACGAGTTGACCGGCGGCCTCGGCCTCGACACGCTCCACGGCGGGCTGGACCTCGTCCAGGACGTCATCCACGCCGTCGACGGCGAGGCGGACGGGTACCACCTCCTGTCCCTCGACCTGCTGAACATCGACGTCGGGCTCGACATCCTCCTGCTGTGACGCCGTCCGGCGAGGGGGCGAGTCCAGCCCCCTCGCCTTCGGATCGTCGCCGGGCCTCCCATTCCGAAAAAACCGATTACGCCGCCCGCCCTTGCCAGATCCCCGACATTTCCTTCCTGCCCTTGGCCGGAAACTCCCACCGCTCGGGGTAGGGTTATGCGGCCTCATCATCCCCCTAATCGATCCAGGCGTCGTCACGCGGAGGGTCCGTATGCTGGTGCAGTGGCTCCGTCGGTTCTATCGCTTCGTCGTCCCGGCCCGCGGCCGCGACAACCGCACCCCGACCGAGCGCCGCCTGGGCCGGCCCGAGATCGAACGGCTCGAGGCCCGCGCGGTCCCGGCCGTGTCGGCCCTCCTCGCCGGCGAGAGCCTCACCGTCTTCGGCGACGACGCGGCGAACTACATCGTCGTCGGGGCGGTCGACGGCAACCTCTACGTCTCCGACGGCGTCACCGTCACCCCAATCGTCGGGGCGGCCGGCCCGACCCTGGCGAACACGAAGTTCCTCTCCGTCTTCGCCAACGGCGGCAACGACACCGTCGTCGTCGACGCGTCGGTCGACCTGGCCGACGCCGGGGCGCTCGCCGTCCTGGTCGGCGGCTCCGGCGACGACGTCCTGTACGCCGGCCCGGACGCGACCTACCTCTACGGCGAGGCCGGCAACGACTTCCTCGCCGGCGGGGCGGCGAACGACTCGGTCTTCGGCCAGGACGGGGCCGACTCCGTCTTCGGCAACGGCGGCAACGACTACGTCCAGGGCGACGACGGCAACGACATCCTCAACGGCAACGACGGCGACGACAGCCTCGCCGCCCTGGACGGCGACGACTTCGTCAACGCCGGGGCCGGCGGCGACCTCGTCGACGGCGGCACCGGCAACGACCAGGTCTTCGCCGGTGACGGGAACGACTCCGTCCTAGGCGGCGACGGCGGCGACGCGCTGCTCGGCGAGGCGGGCGACGACCTGCTCAACGGCCAAAGCGGCGACGACTTCCTTCGCGGCGGCCTCGGCAACGACACGCTCGCCGGCGGCACCGGCGTCAACACCGCCGACTACGCCGACGCGACCGGCGGGGTGTCCGTCGATCTCGTCAGCCTGACCGCCTCCGGCGCGGCCGGCAGCGACGCCCTGTCCGACGTCGCGAACGTCAACGGCTCGGCGCACGGCGACTACCTGTACGGCGACGGCAACGCCAACGTCCTCGACGGCAAGGGCGGCGGCGACTTCGTCTACGGCAAGGGCGGCAACGACTTCCTCGTCGGCGGCGACGGCTTCGACTACCTCTACGGCGAGGGCGGCAACGACACCCTCGACGGCGGGGCGGACCAGGACTACCTCTACGGCGGCGACAACGACGATTCCGCCGTCGGCGGCACCGGCAACGACTACCTCTCCACCGACGCCGGCAACGACACCCTCGCCGCCGGCGAGGGCAACGACTCCCTCTACGCCGGCTCCGGCGACGACGCCCTCACCGGCTCCGGCGGCGACGACTACCTGTACGGCGATTCCGGCAACGACACCCTCGACGGCGGGGCGGGCCGCGACTCCCTCTACGGCGGGGCGAACGACGATACCCTCGTCGGCGGAGACGACGCCGACTACGTCTCCGGCGACGACGGCAACGACACCGCCAGCGGCGGCGACGGCAACGACTACCTCTACGGCGGCGACGGGAACAACTCCCTCGACGGCGGTTCCGGCAACGACTCCCTCTACAGCGGCGACCAGAGCGATACCCTCGTCGGCGGCGACGGCGACGACACCCTCTACAGCGACGAGGGGAACGACTCCCTGACCGGGGGCGGCGGCAACGACACCCTCTACGGCGGCGACAACAACGACACCCTCGACGGCGGGGCCGGCAACGACAACCTCGGCGGCGGCGACGAGAACGACTCCCTCGTCGGCGGGACCGGCGACGACACCCTGTCCGATTATTACGGCAACGACACCCTCGATGGCGGCGACGGCAACGACACGCTCTACTCAGGGGATGGGATCGACTCGCTCACCGGCGGGGCCGGCAACGACACGCTCCATGCCGGCTACGGCAACGACACGATCGACGCCGGGGCCGGGAACGACTCTCTGTCCGGCGACGACGGCAACGACTCGCTCGTCGGCGGCGACGGCGACGATACCCTGTACGACTACTACGGCAACGACACCCTCACCGGCGGGGCCGGCGACGACACGCTCTACTCCGGCGACGGGGCCGACTCCGTCACCGGCGGCGACGGCGACGACACGATCCACGCCGGCTACGGCGACGACACGGTCGATGCCGGGGCCGGCGACGACTCCGTCGAGGGGGCCGACGGCAACGACTCCCTCGTCGGCGGGATCGGCGACGACACCCTGTACGACTACTACGGCGGCGACACCCTCGTCGGTGGCGACGGCAACGATTCCTTGAGCGGCGGCGACTGGAACGACTCGCTGACGGGCGGGGTCGGCGACGACACCCTCGACGGCGGGTACGGCAACGACACCCTCGACGGTGCTGACGGGACGGACAGCCTCCTCGGCGGCGACGGCACCGACAGCCTCCTCGGCGGGGCCGGGACCGACACGCTCGACGGCGGCTGGGGCAACGACTTCCTCGCCGGCGGCTCCGGCGACGACGTCCTCGCCGGCGGCTACGGGATGGACACCCTCACCGGCGGCGACGGCAACGACAGCCTCAACGGCGGCTACGACGCCGATGTGCTGACTGGCGGGGCCGGGTCCGACACGCTCCACGGCGGCGCGTCGGACTCCGCGCCCGACACGGTCTTCGCCCTGGAAGATTCCGCCGACCTGCTCGCGACCCTGAGCGGGGACGTGGTCTTCTTCGACAACGGCCTCGACACGGTCCAGGCCGGGTGATGCGACGGGGGACCCGGGCGTCGCGACGCCCGGGCTTGGGGAGAAGGGTCGGAGGGCCGCTCAGCCCTTCTTCTCGAAGTAGGTCTTCGAGCCGACCGGGTCCGGCTTCATGCTCGCCTCGCCCGGCTTCCAGTTCGCCGGGCAGACCTCGCCGTGCTGCTCGAAGTGCTGCAGCGCGTCGAGCACCCGGATCGCCTCGTCGATGCTCCGGCCGATCGGCAGGTCGTTGACGAGCATGTGCCGCAAAACGCCCGCCTTGTCGATCAGGAACAGGCCGCGCAGCGCCACCGCGTCGTCGTGCAGGACGCCGTAGTCGCGCGCGATCGACTTGTTCAGGTCGGCGACGATCGGGTAGCCGATGTTGCCGAGGCCGCCGGCCTTGCGCGGCGTCTGCGTCCAGGCGAGGTGCGAGTACTTGCTATCGACCGAGACGGCGACGACCTCCGCGCCGCGCTTGGTGAACTCGGCGAGCTGGTCGCTGAAGGCGATCAGCTCCGTCGGGCAGACGAACGTGAAGTCGAGCGGGTAGAAGAACAGGACGACGTACTTGCCCTTGTAGTCGGTGAGCTTGATCTTCTTGAACTCGCCGTTGATTACGGCGTCCGCCTCGAAGTTCGGGGCGGGCTTGGTGACGATCGCGGCCATCGAATCCCTCACTAGCGGTGGCGTGAAATCGGAAGCCTTCCCGGTATCGATAGGAGATGCGCGGCGGCCGATCAAGGGGCCGGGGCCCTTGCGTTCGGCGGCGTGGCCGGGTACGAAGGTAGGGAGACGCCTCACGACCGCCAGGGCCGCGCCATGACCGCCGTCCGCTTCAAGGAGCATACCGCCGACCGGCTCGCCGAACTCCTCGCGCCGGACGGGGTCGACGCGCGCCTCGCCCGCCGGTTGCAGGCCGCCGTCCTCCGGGCCGGGGCCGACGAGATACCCGCCGCGATGGACGAGGTGTCGCCGCGCCTGCTCGCCCGGCTGCGCGAGCGCTGCGAGGTGCCGCGCCTCCGGCTACTCGACAAGCAGGTGTCGCCGACCGACGGGTTTGCAAAGTACCTCTTCAGCGGCGACGGCGAGGGCGTCTTCGAGGCGGTGCGCATCCCGCTGTTGCACCGGCCGGACGACCGGAAATACGTCGTCTGCGTCAGCTCGCAGGTCGGCTGCGCGATGGGGTGCGCCTTCTGCGCGACCGGCCGGCTCGGGTTCACGCGCAACCTGGCGACGTGGGAAATCGTCGACCAGGTCGTCCAGGTGCGGCGCGACTCGGACCACCCGGTGCGCGGCGTCGTCTTCATGGGCATGGGCGAGCCGCTGCTCAACTACGACCGCGTCATGCGCGCCGCCGAGGTCTTCTCCGACCCGAACGGCCTCGGCATCGCCGCCCGGGCGATCAGCGTCAGCACGGTCGGCATCGTGCCGGCCATCCGCCGCTTCACGCGCGAGGGCCGGCCGCACCGCCTCGTCGTGTCGCTCACCGCCGCGACGACCGAGAAGCGGGCGGCGCTGTTGCCGGTCGAGCACACCCACCCGCTGCCGGAACTGCTCGGCGCGATCCGCGAGTACCACGCCGCGACCGGCGAGCGCGTCACCCTCGCCTGGACGCTCATCCGCGGCGTCAACGACACGGAGGACGACGCCCGGGCGCTCGCCGACCTGACGGCCGGCCTGCCGATCCGGCTCGACCTGATCGACGTCAACGACGTCACCGGCGAGTTCGCCCCGCCGGACGACGCCGGCCGGCAGGCGTTCCGCGACGCGCTGACGCGGCACCTGGCGCAGCCGATCGTGCGCCGCTACAGCGGCGGCAAGGACATCCAGGGGGCGTGCGGCATGTTGGCGGGGACGCGGCTCACGTCTGCGGCGGCATCCCCGGAAGGATGACCGGAGCCGGTGTGCCCTTCGACCCGGTGACGAGCGTGACCAGGTCGCCCGTGCCGATCGTCGCCGGCAGGGCGAACTCCTCGCCGTAGAGGAAGCCGCACCGGCCGCCGGCCGCCGCCGCCCGGCCGGTCGCGAAGTGGCGCACCTTCTCGAACCGGGCGTCGTCGAACTGCGACGCGTAGCAGCGGATCGCCTCCAGCTTCTTCTCGAACGTTGTCGTGACGTCGACGACGAACGTGCCGTGCCAGTGGCGCTGCTCGGCGTCGAACGGGAACAGGCCGTAGACGAGGTGCGGCACGCGGTGCGGCGGCGTGCCGTCGAAGCGCTCGTCCCACTTCGTCAGCTGGGAGTAGAACCGGGCCGCCTCGACGAGGAGGTGGGCCTGGTGGTGGTCCGGCGACGCGGCCGGGGTGCGGCCGGCGACGGCGAGGACGATCGTCGGCCGGAGGCGGCGGAAGACGGTCGCCAGCGGGAAGCGGTTCTCCGGGACGTCCATCAGGACGCGGTTCGGCAGGGCGAGGTTGAGCCGCACCGGGACGCCGAGTACCTGACGGGCCGCCTCCGCCTCGCGGGCGCGGATCTCGTCGGAGCCGCGCGGCGTCGGCTCGCCGGTCGTCAGGTCGAGCATCGCGACGCGGTAGCCCTGCCCGACGAGCAGGGCCAGGGTGCCGCCGCAGGTGATTTCGAGGTCGTCCGGGTGGGCCCCGACGGCCACAACGTCCACGCGGTCTTGCGGTTCGGTCGGCGCGCTCATCGGGTCGGCACCTCCGGCGGGGGGGAAATGGCCCCGGTTCGCGCGGCGGGATCGCCGGGTCGAGGCCGACTAGTTGTTCAGGCATCTATAGGGGCGGAGAGATTGTCCGGCTCTTTTTCAGTTTCACTACCCTTTAATGGGTCCGGGGTTAAACTGCGTCCGGGAGTCGCGGGGGGTGGTTAGACCCGGTACCCCTACACCCCCCCGGCTCCTACTTAGAATTGCGAGACTGGCGATGCGCGTCCTGCTCATCGAAGACCACAAGCCGCTGGTCCGGGCCTTGCGCCAGGGCCTGGAGGAGGAAGGGTTCGCGGTCGACGTCGCCGAGGACGGCGAGGACGGCGACTTCAAGGCCCGCAGCGCCCAGTACGACGTCGTCATCCTCGACGTGATGCTCCCCAAGATCGACGGCATCACCCTGCTGGAGAAGTGGCGCGCCGACGGCCTGACGATGCACGTCCTGATGCTGACCGCCCGCAGCAGCATCGACGACAAGGTGCGCGGCCTGAACCTCGGTGCGGACGACTACCTGGCCAAGCCGTTCGAACTGAACGAGTTGATGGCCCGACTGCGGGCGCTGATCCGCCGCGGCCACCAGGTCAAGAGCCCGGTCCTGAAGGTCCACGACCTGGAGATCGACACCGCCGCCCGGGTCGTCAGGCGCGCCGGCCAGGAGATCGCCCTGACGCCGAAGGAGTACGCCCTGCTCGAGTTCCTGGCGTACCACCGCGGCAAGGTCGTCACCCGGACGATGATCTGGGACCACCTCTACGACGAGAAGAACGAGAACACGTCGAACGTCGTCGACGTCTACATCCGCTACCTGCGCAACAAGATCGACAAGGGGTTCGACCCGCCGCTGATCCTGACGCGGTGGGGCGAAGGCTACCTACTACGGGGGGAGTGACGCCGCCGTGCTGCGCTCGATCCGCCTGTCGCTGATCCTGTACTTCCTCGGCCTGCTCCTGGTCGCGGTCGGGGCGGCGTCGTACTGGACGTACCACCTGGCGATGTCGTCGCTGGACGTCAAGGAAGAGACGACGGCGGAACTGATCGACTCGCAATACCGCGAGCACTGCCGCCAGGAGGAGCAGCGCCTCAACGACGCGCTCCTGTACCAGGCGCAGACCCTGGCGCGGATGACGTACTTCGCCACGGACCGCCACAAATCGACGCAGCACCGGCTGGCGTCGCAGCTGGGCCTGATCACCGCCCGGCACGTGGGGATGAACGGCTGGGCCAACCTGGCGACGTTCGCCTACCAGGCCCAGGTCGGCAGCCATACCTCGTTCCTCGTCTGGCGGCGCAGCCTGGCCGAAATCCGCCTGGGCGACCTCGACCTGCTCAAGCACGCCGAAGGCCAGGTGGCCGAATTCTTCCAGATCGACAGCTCGTGGGGCAGCTCGGTCCGGTCGGCGACGATGGAGGGGCTGAGCTTTCCCGGGAGCACGAAGCAGCTCCTGACCGGCGACGAGGCCATCTCGTGGGAGTTCGACACGACGGCGCTGGACAAGACGCCCGTGCGCCGGGTGATCCTCAAGGTGCCGGCGACGCGCGCGTTGCCGACGGACTTCACCCGGTGGGACTTCTCCCGCCCGCAGCAGGGCGGCCAGAACCCCGGCGGCCGGCCGGGGCCCGGCCGGGAGCCGCCGCGACCGCCGACCCCGCCCGAACCGGCCACGCCCGGGACGCGCTACTCGCTCGTCATCCAGTGCGCGTGCGAACTCGACCGGCACGAGGCGGCCCTGGCCGGGCTCCTCGGCCGCCGCGACCAGGAACTGCACGACCTGCACACCCAGACCGATGCCGCCCTGGCCAACCTGCGAGAGCGGCTCTGGTGGCTCGGCGGCCTCACTTTCGCCGCCATCGTCGTCGGCACGCTCGGCATCGTCCGCTGGGGCCTCCGGCCGCTGCGCCGCCTGTCCGACGCGGTCGGCCAGGTCTCGCCGCGCGACTTCCAGCTGCCGTTCGACCCGGCCACCATGCCGGTCGAACTCCGGCCGATCGTTCAGCACCTGACCGCGACGCTCCAGATGCTCAAGCGGGCGTTCCAGCGCGAGAAGCAGGCGACCGCCGACATCAGCCACGAGTTGCGCACCCCCCTGGCGGCGATGCTCACCACGATCGACCTCGCCCTGCGCAAGCCGCGCTCCGGCGACGAGTATCGCGACATGCTCGCGGAGTGCAAGGCCAGCGCCCAGTCGATGAACCGCATCGTCGAGCGGCTCCTGACGCTCGCCCGCCTCGACGCCGGCGTCGACGTCGTCCGGCCGCAGGCGATCGACGTCGGCGAACTCGCCGAGGAGTGCGCCGCGGCGGTCCGGCCGCTCGCCGAGGCGCACGGCCTGCGCCTGACCGTCCGCCACGACCCGGACCTGCCGGCGAGCACCGACCCGGACAAGCTCCGCGAGGTGCTGACGAACCTGCTCCACAACGCCGTGCAGTACAACCGCCCGAACGGCGCGATCGAGATCGTCGCCACCGAGGCGGACGGCCACATCCAGGTCGAGGTGCGCGACACCGGCATCGGCATCGCCCCCGACGCCGTCGGCCTGATCTTCGAGCGATTCTACCGCGCCGACCCGTCGCGCAGCAGCGACGGCCTGAACGCCGGCCTCGGCTTGGCGATCGTCAAGGAGTACGTCGAACTGCTCGGCGGCACGATCGCCGTCGAGAGCCAGCCCGGCCGCGGGACGACCTTCCGGGTCGATCTGCCGCCCGTCCTCGCCCGGACCTGAGCCCGTTGTCCGACCGGTTTGTGGGGGTCGAAAATGGTGGCGAGCCCGTCGAAGACCAGCGCCAGCGACGCGAAGAAGCGCTGGCTGAGCGACCCGCAGGTGGTCCTCATGCTGCGCGTCCAGAAGGGCGACCACGCCGCGTTCGCCGAGCTGGTCGATCAGCTCCGGCCGCGCATCTTCGGCTACTTCGTCCACCTGGTCCGCAACCGGGCCGACGCGGAGGACCTCACCCAGGAGGTTTTCCTCCGCCTGTTCCGCTCGCGCGAGCGCTACAAGCCGAAGGCCCACCTCAGCACGTGGGTCTTCCACATCACGCAGAACGTCGCCCGCAACGCCTTGCGCAGCCGGCGGCGCCGGCCGGCCGTCCCGGTCGATTTCACCCAGGTCGGCCAGGGGGACGAGCTGTTCCTCTGCTCGAACGAGGAGGCCCCGTCGGTGCCGCTCGAACGCGGCGAGCTGGCCGAGGTGGTGCGCGGCGCGGTCGACGACCTGGCCGACCGGCAGCGCGAGGCGGTCTGGCTGCACCAGCTCGAGGGCTGGACGTACAACGAGGTCGCCGCCGAGCTGGAGATGTCGCCGAAGGCGGCCAAGAGCCTGCTCTACCGGGCCCGCAACCAGCTCCGCGAGGCGCTGACGCCGTTCGTCGAGTGACACATAGCCCCGGGCTTGCACGGGGTCTTCGCAGCCAAACCCCCGCCGGCAAGCCGGCGGCTATGTGGAAAAGTCAATTCCCGCCAAAGTCCGGCAGTTTCCCCGACAGGATGTCGCGCTCCCACTCGTCCTCGAGCGGCCAGCCGACGGCGCAGGTGCCGAAGTCCGGCATGTACATGTACTGCGTCAGGCGGTCGATCGCCTTCTGGAGGATCTTCGCGTCGCGCCGGAAGACCGGGCCGTGGCTCGGCAGCAGGAACTGGCTGTCGTCGGCGAGGATGCGCTTCAGCGACGCGACGAAGTCCTCCAGGTCGGACCCATGGTGGGCGTCGATGACGCCGACGCAGCTGTCCTTGTAGATGTTGTCGCCCGAGAAGAGCAGGTCGCCCATCTTGAGCGACACCTGGCCCGGCGTGTGGCCCGGCGTGTGCCAGACGGCCAGCTCCAGTTCGCCGCACGTCAGGGTGTCGCCCTCGTCGATGGTGCGGTCGATCTTGCACGGCGGCATCGGGATCTCGATGTCCTGGGCCTTGATCGTCGCGTAGGTGAGCAACTCGTCGCCGGTCTCGAGCGGCTCCTTCGACTTCGGGTGGGCGACGACCTCGGTCTTGAGCAGCTCCTTGGCCCGGGCGAGGCCCTGGACGTGGTCCGCGTCGGCGTGCGTGGCGACGATGCACTTGCAGGCGGACAGGTTGAAGTCCATCTGGCGGATGAGGTCGACGAGGACCTGGACCGACTCCTGCCAGCCGACGTCGATCAGCATCCACTCGTCGCCGCCGTCGATGAGGTAGACGTTGACGCCGAGGCGACGCCCGGCCTGGTAGTTCATCTCGATGACGTGCGGGAAGAGGTACTTGCGTCGCAGCATGGCTCGCCTCGCTCGTGCCTCGGACTTCCTCCCAGCCATGATAGGGTCGGCACGGCGTCGTTCAAGGCGAGCCGACGGCCTGACTCAACCCGGCCGCATAGTCGGCGTAGGCTGGCCGCCAACCGAGGGCGCGCAGCCCGGGGGCGGCGACGCGGCGATCGACGCGCTCGGAGGCCGGCAGCGGCTCCGGCGGCGGCAGCCAGCGCGGCTCCGGTGCGCCGAGCAGCCGGGCGAGCGTCGCGTAGAAGTCGCGGCGCCGGACCGGGCTGCCGTCGGCGACGGTGAAGACGCCGCCGGCCGGGGCGGCCTCCAGCAGTCGGTCGATCGCCGCCGCCGCGTCGGCGACGTGGACGAGGTTGAGCCACTTGTCCGGCAGGCCGACGATCGGCTCGCCCTTGCGGAGCGCCTCGGCCCGCAATAGCCGGCCCGGCCCGTACAGGCCGGCCGACCGGGCGAGGATCGCATCCGGCCGGGCCGCCCGCAGCGTCGCCTCCGCCTCCAGGACGACCTTGCCCGACTCCTCCAGCGGGCCAGTCGGCGATGTCTCATCGACGACGGAACCGTCCGTCTGGCCGTAGACCGACGTGCTGCTGACGTAGACGATGCGGGGAGCGGTGAGCGCCGCGGCGACGGCGGCGAGGCCCTCGACGTAGACGCGCCGCATTGGCAAGCCGGCCGACCGGTCGAAGCCGACGGCGTAGACGGCCGCATCAACCGGCGGCAGGGCGGCCAGGCTGGCCGGGTCGAGCACGTCGCAGACGACCGGCTCCCAGCCGTTATCCTGCAACGACCGCCGCCACTCGGCCGCCCGGTCGGCGGAACGCGTCGTCGCGACGACGGCGTGGCCGGCGTCGCGCCAACGGGCGGCGAGCACCTTGCCGAGGTAGCCACATCCGACGATCAGCCGCCGCGCCATGCCGCCCCCCGCGTTCTGGGTCGAGTTTTCCGTCCGGGCAAGTCGTTCCCCGCCTTCAGGATAGGGGGCCACCCTACCTCCGGCCCACGGCGGCCGCGTAGGATAGAGGTGGGCATACCGATCTCTCCCGGTCCCCTTGAGGTTCTCATGGCCAACCCGACCGGCCCCGACGGGCACAAAGCCGACGCCAAGTACACCCAGGCCCCGGCGATCTACGACTCGTCGCCCATCTACCAGATGGCGCTGCAACAGCTGCGGAGCGTCGCCGGCCACCTCGACGTCGATCCCGGCGTCCTCGAACGCATGACCCGGCCGCGCCGGGCGATGATCGTCTCGATCCCGGTCCGCATGGACGACGGCTCGACCCAGGTGTTCAACGGCTACCGGGTGCAGCACAGCCTGACGAGCGGCCCGGGCAAGGGCGGCCTGCGCTACCACCCGTCGGTCGACATCGGCGAGGTGGCCGCCCTGGCGATGTGGATGTCGTGGAAGTGCGGCATCATGAACCTGCCGTTCGGCGGGGCGAAGGGCGGCGTCAGCGTCGACCCGGCCCAGCTCTCCGTCGGCGAGCGCGAGCGCCTCACCCGCCGTTTCACCGAGGAGATCCTGTCGATCATCGGCCCGCGCCAGGACGTCATGGCCCCGGACCTGGGGACCGACGAGCAGACGATGGCGTGGATCATGGACACGTACAGCATGTCGGTCGGCTACGCCTGCCCGGAGATCGTCACCGGCAAGCCGGTCGAGATCGGCGGCTGCGTCGGCCGGCGCGAGGCGACCGGCCGCGGCGTGACGTACTGCGTCATGGAGGCGCTCAAGGAGCTGCGCATCGACCCGGGCCACTGCACGGCGGTGGTGCAGGGCTACGGCAACGTCGGGGCGGTCGTCTGCCACGAGCTGTACCAGCGCGGCGTCAAGATCGTCGGCATCGGCGACCGGTACGGGGCGCTGCACAACTCGCGCGGCATCGACGTGCCGCAGTTGAACAAGCACCTGGCGTCGGGCAAGCCGGGCCACCCGGCCTACCTGCACGACTTCGGCGGCGGCGAGCGCATCGGCGGTGACGACCTGCTGACGCTGCCGTGTACGATCCTCGTCCCGGCGGCGCTGGAGCAGGTCGTCACGGACAAGAACGCCGCGAAGCTTCGCTGCCGGGTGCTGGCCGAGGGGGCGAACGGCCCGACGACGCCGGCGGCGGACGCGATCCTCGCCGACGGCGACGTGTTCCTCATCCCGGACGTGCTCTGCAACGCCGGCGGCGTGACGGTGTCGTACTTCGAATGGGTCCAGGACATGGCGCAGTACTTCTGGAGCGAGGACCAGGTCAACGAGAACCTCCAGAAGCTGATGCTCAAGGCGTTCCACCAGGTGCGGACCAAGGCGCGCGAGGGCAAGGTCGGCATGCGCACCGCGGCGCTGTGCCTCGGCGTCGAGAAGGTCGCCAAGGAGAAGGCGCGGCGCGGCCTCTACCCCTGAGGCGGCGCGCCGCGGTCGGAGGTGGTTCTCGCGTACCCGAGGCAAGTGCCGCCTCCGTCAGTCTGGCCGGGCCGTTTCAGCCGAGGGGGCTTCGGCAGAGCCGGGGACAGGGCTCCTCAGCCGGTCGATGAGTTGCTCCGCGGCGACGAAAGCCCGCTGCGTCCCTCGTCCTTTGACTTCTCGCAGCAGGCCTCGCTCCAGAAGGTCGAGCAGATCGCTTCGCGCAGTGACGAGGGTGACCTGATGAATGGATCGATATTCTTTGAACGTCCATATTCGGGCGGGCTCGCGCAGGGCATCCGCCAGGAGGTCCCGCTGGCGGTAGTTCACCTCAGGAAAAGCTCGAAGGGCGGCTGACGCTTCCTGCTGTTCACGTTGCTTCAGCGCCAGGTATTCCCGCAGGTTCTTCAAGGCGCGTTGCGTCGCCCGCATCTGGTAGAGGACGGAGTAGGTCAGGTCGTTGTCGTCGTGCTCGCTGTAGACGAACGAGCGGTAATACTGACCCGACGATTCAGCGATCACTCGCGAGATGGTCAGAAACTCGAAAAGCCAGTAGCCGCTCTTGAGCATGAACCAGTAGAGTAAGGCACGAGCCGTGCGGCCGTTGCCGTCCACGAATGGGTGCTCGTACGCCAACCAGAAGTGCAATATCGCCGCCTTGACCAGGGGGTGAACGAAGTCGCTGCCCGACTCGGTCTGGTTGGCGAAGCGGATCAACTTCTCCAGCCGTTCCGGTAGCCGGTCCGCCGGAGGCGGGTCGTAGACCACCTCGTCATCCCGCGTATCCACGATGTGGATGTTCTCATCCGCACGCCGTAACCGACCGACTGCGTCCGGATCGTCGAGCGTCCCCTGCGTTATGCTCGCCTGGATCTCGAAGAGCAGGTCCACGGAAAGCGGGCGATCGAGCCGCTGGCGGAGGGTCTGGATCGTCTGGTAACTGTTCACGATCATCTGCTCGCTGCGGTCTCGCGGCTTCCGCTGGGTTCGCAGCATCTCTTTGGCGACTTTGCGCGTGGTGACCGCGCCTTCGATCTGGCTGGTGGCAATCGCCTCCTCCATGAGTGAGCCGACGACCACGCGATCTCGCAGGGGGCCGAGCGCCGGTGCCAGGGCGGTATCCACGGCCATCGTGGTCCCACCCCAACGATCCACCTCGTGGAGAATCTCCAGTGAACCGGGAGGCAACCCGTAGCCAAAGGGTCGCCTTTGCCCGTCGAGCAATTCGAGCGGTTTCCGTTGGGACAACCGCGCCATGCGAACCAGAGCCCAGGCCTCCGCCTGCGAGAGCCCTTCGGGGCGCGGGTGGAATCGTAACTTGTCCCAGTGGAGGTAGTCTCGGTTCGCTTCCGTGACGTACGCCTGGACCTCCGGCCTTCCGGCGCTGCTCATCGCTCGGATCAGGCTCTGGTCGTCCAGGCGAGGCGGTCGGGCAAGCTCGCGCATGGTTCTCGGTGCCGGCTAGGTGTCGGTTGTCTATCGGGTGTATAGCAGGTGTATACTCGCAGAAGAATTATATACCTGTTTTGCCAGGTGCCACAAGCGACCTTTCGAGGGTTCGGCTCCGTTGGGAGTGATTCCAGGCCGAAAGCGACGAATGCCTGACGGAATTCGTACACCAGCTATCCTGAAGAGAGTGATCGACCAGCGCGCACGGTGCGCGTCGGCCGGCCCTCCACCCGCGCGAATCCCGTGACGCCACCCCACCCCGCCGACGCCCTGATCGCCCGCCTCGAACGCCGCCAGGCCGTCGTCGCCGTGCTCGGCCTCGGCTACGTCGGCTTGCCGCTCGTCGAGGCCCTCGTCCAGGCCGGCTTCGCCGTCGTCGGCTTCGACATCGACGCGGACAAGGTCGCCGCCCTGCGACGCGGCGAGTCGTACCTCGGCCCCTTCGCGTCCGAGCGCGTCCGGGCCTTGCTCGACTCCGACCGGTTCACGCCGACCAGCGACGCGGCCGCCCTCGGCGACGCCGAGGTTCACCTCCTGTGCGTGCCGACGCCGCTGACGCCGACGCGCGAGCCGGACCTCACCGCCGTCGCCGCCGCTGGCCGGACCGTCGCGGAACACCTGCGCCCCGGTCGCCTCGTCGTCCTGGAAAGTACCACCTACCCAGGCACGACCCGCCAGGTGCTGCTGCCGCTCCTCCGGAGGCCTGGCCTCGTCCTGGGCGAGAACCTCTTCGTCGCGTTCGGCCCGGAGCGCGAGGACCCCGGCAACCGCGACTTCTCGACGCGGCGCATCCCGCGCCTCGTCGGCGGCCTCGACGACGCGAGCGGCCGGGTCGCCGTCGCGCTGTACCGCCAGGCGCTGGACCACGTCGTCCCGGTCCGCAACGCCGAGGTCGCCGAGGCGAGCAAGCTCCTGGAGAACACCTACCGCGCGGTGAACATCGCCCTGGTCAACGAGCTGAAGATGCTCTACGACCGGCTCGGCATCGACGTCTGGGAGGTGATCGACGCGGCGAAGACGAAGCCGTTCGGGTTCCAGGCGTTCTACCCCGGCCCGGGCTGGGGCGGCCACTGCATCCCGGTCGATCCGTACTACCTCGCCTGGCTCGGCCGCCAGGTCGGCTACCCGGCCCGGTTCGCCGAGCTGGCCGGCGAGGTGAACGACGCCCTGCCGCACTACGTCGCCGGCAAGCTCGCCGACACCCTGGCTGAGGAGGGCAAGGCCCTCGCCGGCAGCCGGGTGTTGCTGATCGGCATGGCATACAAGCGCGACGTGGACGACGTCCGCGAGTCGCCCGGCCTGGAACTGCTCGCCCTGCTCGAACGGCTCGGGGCGCGGGTGGCGTACCACGACCCGCACGTGCCGCGGCTGGCGCGCGAAGGACGCCCGGTGCTGGAGAGTGGGCCGTTGACGCCGGAGGGGCTGGCGGGGCAAGACGCGGTGATCGTGGTGACCGACCACGCTGCGTGCGACTGGGAAATGGTGGCGGCCCACGCCCGGCTCGTCGTTGACACGCGGAATGCGTTACGAGCCGTGCGGGGGCCGCGGGCGAAAGTCGTCGGGGCGTGAGGTCACTGCAAGAAGTACGCCCGCCAACTGGTCTGGTCGGCCTGGCGGTAGCGCTGGGCGGCCCGGCCGTCCGGGTCGGTCCGGCTCTTGCTGGGCGGGTTCGGCGCGGCGAGCAGGGAGAAGCCGGCCAGATAGAGGAGGGTGGCGAAGCTGGCCAGGAGGGTCCACGTTCTCATCACGTCTCCTTCCGAGAACCGGGCCGCCGGGACGAGTCCTCCGGCGGCCGACGAAGCGGTCGGCGGTCGCGGGTAACCGCCGCCCGTCAGGGTCACTCAACACCAAGCAAACCCTGTGCCAGGGCGATTTCACGGGTCGCGTGGCCAGACACTTCCCAAAACAGCACAGCGACTTGCGCCGAAAACCAGGCGTCCCGCCGAATCGGCGAGGCAGCCGGCGGACGGCAGGAGTTACAATCCGGCGGGGGCGACGCTTGTAAAGGCGACGCGCGCAAGGCGACGCCCGGCTGACGTTCCTCGGGTGAGTCCAGCGACGGGGAGGCGACCATGAGCGCGACGATCGATCCGGGCGAGCTGTTCGAGCGGTTCCTGCGCGAGCAGGCGACGGCCCACGTCGAGGGGCTGGGGACGACGCTGCCGGAGGGGTTGGCGACGCCGTTCGAGGACAGCCCGCTCCGGCCGCTCGACGCGAAGGCGGCCTGGCTCGACGCGGTGGCCGTGGCGGCGTGGTTCCCGCGGGTGGAAGCCCCGGCGCAGTGGCCGGTGCCGCCGGAGTGGGGCGGCCTGCTCGTCGCCCTGGAGCCGGCCGCCGACGTGCCGCTAAGCCTGGGCCAGTTCCCGCAGCGCGTCCGCAGCCTGGCCCTGTTGCTGCGTCGCCGACCGACGCCGACCGCCCCGGCCGGCGACGGCACCGACCTGGTCGCCTGGGCCGGCACGGTGACGAAGCCGCTGCCGCGCCTTCTGGCGGCGGGCGTCCTTCGGCTGGCCGGCCACCTCGACGCGGCGGCCGACCTGCTGGCGAAGCCGGTGCCGGCGGCGCTGACGGCCCTGCGCGACAACGAACTGGCCGCCCTGGCCTGGCAGCGCGGCGACCACGCCGCGGCGCTGGCGGCGTGGCGGGAGCTGGCGGACAGCGCCGCGGTCCAGTTCAACCGCGGCATGGCGTACCTGTTCCTGGGCGAGCGCGACGGCGCGCGGACGGCCCTCGACGCGGCGTGTGCGGCCCTGCCGGAGAGCAGCGCGTGGCACCACCTGGCGTCGGTCTACCGGGCGCTGGTCGAGCTGGAGTAACCGCGAGGGCCGCCCGATGCGTGCGCTCCGCCTGCGTCTCGTGGCCTGCTCCGCACCCGGATGAAATCCGCCCTCGAACGCCTGCGCGACGCCGAGCCCCAGCACCGCCTCGCCCCGGCTCCCCATCCCGACGAAGACGAGCCGCAAACCCCGCCCGCGGCCAACCGCCGAAACGGCTCCTCGAACCGGTTGCCGCCATTTCCTTTGCGACCAGCCCAGCCGGCGTGTCTACTGGGGGGACCTCTTCAAGGAGACCTCCCCGATGTCTCGCATCCGCATCGCGCTCTTGGGGCTGGCCCTCGTCGCCGTCGCGGCAGCCCAGCCGTCCTTCTCGACCGGGCCGCGTTCCGTCTACGCCCAGGCCCTCGTCTACCTCGCCGACCCGGGCCTGCTCAAGGAAATCGGCGCGGACGACGCCACCGCGAAGAAGCTCGACGAGCACCGCGGCGAGTGGTATCGGAAATACGCCACCGCGTCTCTCGAGAACCGCAACGACGAGGCGAAGCTCCGCGCCTTCTACCAGGACCACGAGAAGGCCCTGGCCCAGGTCCTCAAGCCGGACCAGATGACCCGCTTGCGCCAGGTCATGCTGCAGCAATACGCCCAGGGCCGGATCCGGTTCGGCACCCTGGCCGACATGGTCGAGGCGGCCGACGTCCTCAAACTCGACGACAAGCAGCGCGCCGCCTTCCGCGACGGCACCGCCCAGGACAAGGTGCTGACCGACGCCCAGCAGGCCGCGCTGAAGGACCTGCTCGGCAAGCCGTACGACGGCGTGTTGGTCCAGACCCGGCCGCCGCTCGACCCGGCCAACCCGTTCAATCCGGCCAACCCGCCGACGTTCGCGCCGCGCGTCCCGGCCGGGACGACGACGGCGGTCTACGCCGCGACGGAGGCGCACATCCAGACGGAACTGAAGCTCGAGACCCGCCAGAAGAAGGCGGCCGACGAGGCGGCGAAGAAGTACCAGACCGCCCTGCGGGAAACGCGCACCCTCAAGGGCGACGACCTGAAGCGGAAGACCGACGAGCTGCGCGCGAACGCCGACGCGGCGCTGAAGGAGACCTTCACCGCCGACCAGATGAAGCGACTGGAGCAGATCGTCCGCCAGCGGGCCCGGGGCAGCGACGGCCTGGTGGCGTACCTGCGCCAGGACGCCACGGCCGAGACGTTACGCCTCCGGCCGGAGCAGCGGAACCAGTTCGAGGCGGTCACCCAGGAGACGGCCAAGGCCCTGCGGACGGCCGTCCTCAGCGGAGAGCCGGCCGACAAGGTCGCCGCCCGGGTCGCCGAGCTGGGCCAGGCGCACGAGAAGAGCCTCCTCGACGTCCTGACGCCGGAGCAGCGGGCGAAGTGGGACGCGACGTTCGGCGCGCCGTTCAAGGACGCGCCAGCGCGCTCGCTCCCGTGGGGCCCCGGCGCGGTCCCGGGCGGCGGACCGGGGGCGGCCGGCTTCGGACAACCGGCCGCGGCCCAGCCGCCGGCGGCCCAGCCTCCCGTGGCCCAACCGCGGCCGGGCTTCGGCGACATGGGCACCCTCGCCACGACCTACACCCTGGTCACGAACGCCGAGGTCCAGAAGGCCCTCAAGATGACGCCGGACCAAGTCACCAAGCTGGCCGGCGTCGGCGTCGGGTTCGCTAACCGGCCGACGAATGAGAGCTTGGCGAACGTGCTGACCGACGAGCAGATCACCCGCCTGGAGCAGCTGACGCTCCAGCAGCGGCAACAGATCGCCGGGCCGGCGTACCTGTTCCGCTTCTCGGCCGTCGCGCACGCGATCGGCCTGACCGAGGAGCAAAGGAAGCAGCTCGACCCGACCTTCCGCGCGGCGGTGACGACGTACCTCCAGCGGACGCCATATCCGGCCGACAAGCTCAAGGAAGACACCGCCGCCCTGATGAAGATCCTGACGGCCGAGCAGCAAACGAAGTGGAAGGCCCTGCTCGGCGAGGCCCACGTCGGCCCGCTCGCCGATGATCGCAGCCCGCGGGCGTCCTTCCCGACGACGCGCGACGCGTCGCTGCTGCCATGGCTGGCCGAGCCGGACGTGCAGCGCGACTTGCTCCTGACCGCCGACCAGGTCGCGAAGGTGAGCGACACGCAGGCGAAGCTGACCACGACGCTGAACGCCATCCCGCGGACGCCGGCCGCCGAGCGGCGCGAGAAGACCGCCGCCGCGAACAAGCAGGCCGACGACGCCCTGGCGGCCGTCCTGCAGCCGAAGCAGAAGGACCGCCTCGCCCAACTCCGCTTGCGGCAGACCGCCCGCGACTCCGGCCTGTACGCCCTGACGACAGCGGAGCCGCGCGTCGCCGAGGCGCTCGGCCTGTCCGGCGATGACCTCAACCAGATCCGCGCCGCCGAGGCGGACGCGCGGCGGGTCGAGAATCTCATCCAGACCGACGTGGCTCGCATCGTCGGCGCGGCGAACAGCGCCGAGGCGGCGAAGACGGTCGTCGAGCTGCGCGCGGCGTACAAGGAGCAGGCGGCCGCGGCGCTGAAGAAGCTGCTGACGCCGGACCGGGACGCGAAGTTGCAGGAGCTGCTCGGCAAGCCGTACGACGGCAAGTTCCCGGCGTCCCGATCGCCGTGGGGCGGCCTCGGCGGCGCGGGCGGCTTCCCGCCGGCCGATCCGGAGCGTTAACCCCCTCGCCCTTTCGCGGTTGCTTGCTAGGGTTACTCCATCCGCCCCGGCGTCCGCGCCGGGGTTCCACCGACGCGGATGAGGCGCATGACCAAGCAAGTGATCAACGTGGGCCACAGCCCCGACCCGGACGACGCGTTCATGTTCTACGCCCTCGCCCACGACAAGCTCGACACCGGCGACCTCGCCTTCCGCCACGAGCTGCAGGACATCGAGACCCTCAACCGCCGCGCCCTGCGCGGCGAACTCGAAGTCACCGCCGTCAGCATCCACGCCTACAGCCAGCTGCTGGGCAAGTACGCCCTCCTGCCGAGCGGCTGCAGCATGGGCGATAAGTACGGCCCGATGGTCGTCGCCCGCCGGCCGCTGACGCGCGAGCAACTCGGCGACGTGACGCTCGCCGTGCCCGGCACCCTGACGACGGCGTTCCTGGCGCTGAAGCTCTACCACCCGCAGCCGTTCCGCTACGAGGTCGTGCCGTTCGACGAGATCATCCCGGCCGTCGCCGCCGGGAAGTACGACGCCGGCCTGATCATCCACGAGGGGCAGCTGACGTTCCAGAACCAGGGCCTGCACCTCGTCGTCGATCTGGGGGTGTGGTGGCAGGAGAAGACCGGCCTGCCGCTGCCCCTGGGCGGCAACGTCGTCCGCCGCGACCTCGGGCCGCGCGTCATCGGCGAGATCAGCCGGCTGCTCAAGGAGAGCATCCAGTACGCGCTCGACCACCGGCAGGACGCCTTGAACTACGCCCTGAGCTACGCCCGCGACATGGACGTCGGCCTGGCGGACAAGTTCGTCGGGATGTACGTCAACGAGTGGACGCTCGACTACGGCCCGCGCGGCCGCGAGGCGGTGCGGCGGCTGCTCGACGAGGGCTACAAGGCCGGCGTCATCCCGACCGCGACGGCGGTCGAGTTCGTCGCGTGAGGTTCGTCGGCAACAGGGCTTCTGGGAATCCCTGATGCTCTCCCTACGCGAAGCGACCGAGGCCGACTGGCCCGCGATCTGGGCCCTGTTCCACGCCGTCGCCATCGCCGGCGACGCCTTCGCCTACGACGAGACGACCCCGGAAGCCGTCGCTCGCAAGCTCTGGTTCGAGCCGCCGGCCCACCCGTTCGTCGCGGAGGCGGACGGGCGGATCGTCGGCACCTACTACGTCCGGCCGAACCAGCCGGGGCGCGGCGACCACGTCGCCAACGCCGGCTACATCACCGCCGCGGACGCCCGCGGCCAGGGCGTCGCGTCGGCCCTGTGTGCCCACTCGATCGACACGGCCCGCCGGCTCGGCTTCGCCGCGATACAATTCAACTTCGTCGTCGCCACGAACACCGCCGCCGTCCGCGTCTGGGAACGGCACGGCTTCGCCGTCGTCGGCCGGCTGCCGGGCGCGTTCCGCCACGTGACGCTCGGCTTCGTCGATGCGCTCGTCTTCTTCCGGTCCTTGTGAGCCGCCCGCCGCCTGAAGTGGCGAACCCACCAGCCAACGCTCGGCCGGGGAGATACACTTTCCGTTGTCGCCGCGTTGCGCCCGGCGACCGTGTGTGATTCTCCCGCGGGGACGCCCATGAAGACGCTGACGACGCGGCTTCTCGACCTGCTGCAGCGCTACGAGGAACGTGCGGCCGCCGGGACGGCCCCGGACCTGGAGGACCTCTGCGCCGACGACCCGGACCTGCTCCCCGCCCTGCGCGAGGCGGTCCCCCTCCTGGCCGGGTTCGCCCGGCGCTACGACGCCCTCTCGACCCTGCCCGCCGACGGCTCGCCGGCCGCGGCGTCGCCGGTTGCGGTGCCGGGCTTCGTCCTCGGCGACGAGCTGGGGCGCGGCGGCATGGGCGTCGTCTACCGGGCGGAGCAGGCCGCCCTGCGGCGGACCGTCGCCGTGAAGATGATCCTCGCCGGCCACCTCGCCGGCCCGGCCGCCCGGGAGCGCTTCCGGCGCGAGGCGGAGGCGGTCGCCCGGCTCGGCCACCCCGGCATCGTCCAGGTCTACGAGGTCGGCACCTGGACCGCCCCGGACGGGTCGCAGGGGCCGTACATGGCCCTGGAGTACCTCCCCGGCGGCACCCTCGCCGGACGGCTCGCCGGACCGCCGCAGCCGGGGCGCGACGCGGCGGAGCTGGTCCGCCGCGTCGCCGAGGCGATGCACCACGCCCACGCCGCCGGGGTCGTCCACCGCGACCTCAAGCCGGGAAACGTCCTCCTCGCCGAGGATGGGTCCCCGAAGGTGGCCGACTTCGGCCTGGCGCGCTTGCTCGACGCGGCGGACGGCGGGACGCGCACCGGGGCGGTGATGGGGACGCCGAGCTACATGGCCCCGGAGCAGGCGCGCGGCGACAACCGGGCCGTCGGCCCGCCGGCCGACGTCTGGGCGCTGGGGGCGATCCTGTACGAGGCCCTGACCGGCCGGCCGCCGTTCCACGGGGCGGACCCGGTCGAGACGCTGCGGTTGGTCCGCGACGCGGAGCCGGTCGCGCCGACGCTGCTCAACCCGGCGGTGCCGCGCGACCTGGAGACGGTCTGCCTGAAGTGCCTCCGCAAGGAGCCGCGCCAGCGTTATGCCAGCGCCCAGGAGCTGGCGGACGACCTCGGCCGGTTCCTCGCCGGCGAGCCGATCCGCGCCCGGCCGGTCGGCCGACTCGAACGCCTCGCGAAGTGGGTCGGCCGCAACCGCCGCCTCGCCGCGGTCGGGGCGCTGGCCCTGCTCGCCCTGGTGACGACCGCCGTCCTCTCGGTCGTCTTCGCCGTCGTCAAGAGCCACGACGCCGCCGAGCAGAGCCGACTGAACGGCCGCCTGCGGGACGAAGTCCAGGAGAAGGAAACCGCCCGGGGGGTGGCCGTCCAGCGGCGCGACGAACTCCTCCGCCAAGCCCGGGCGGCGGCGTTCCTTGGCTTCGACCGGGCGATCCGCCAGGCCGAGCAGGGCGACTTGGTCGGCGGGCTGCACAACTTCGCGCGCGCCCTCGAGATCGGCGGCGACCAGATCCCCGACCTCGACCGGCCGATCCGTTGCTGCCTCGACGGCTACGCCCGGCAGTTGCCGCGGCTGCGGCACGTCCTGGAGGATCTGTCCGACATCAGCCGGGCGGAGTACTTCGGCCCGGACGGCCTCGCCTGGACGATGAGCATCGACCGGCGGCTGACCTGCTGGGACACGCGCACCGGGGAACGGAAGTGGGACCGGGTCGTGGCGGAGGGTCGATTCAATCAGGTCTATCCCAGCCCGGACGGCCGCTACGTTGCCGCCTACCTGGCCGAGGGGGTGACCGTCCTGGAGGCGGCCAGCGGCCGACCGGTTGGCAAGGCATTGCCGCCCGCGGCCCATCGAACCACCACCGATGCCCCGCCTGGAGGGTTCGACCCGGTTGCCTTTTCGCCAGACGGGAGCCGTGTGTTCCTGTTCGTGGACGGCGTCGGGGTCCAGGTCATCGATCTGGAAACCGGCCAAGGTAAGACGCTCCCAACGCAGGCCGGCCAGCCGGTCGGCGTCAGCGTCGGCCCGCGTGCCGAACACCTCGTCAGCCTGGTCCGCACCCCGGCCGGCCCGGGGTTACAGGGCGGGGTGTTGGAGGTGTGGGACCTCCGTCGTGGGGAGCGGGTCGGAGCGGCGCGGACCGTCACCGCCCCGGCGACGGTCCCGGCCCACGCGGTCTGGGCCCCCGACGGGGAAGCGGTCTACTACGCTGGGTCGCCGGCGCTGCACATCTCACTCCGCGACGGGACGGCGACGCCGCTGACGCGCGGCGTGGGCAGCTACCAGCGGCTCCTCGGCGCGACATTCCAGGGGCGGTTCGCCCTGCTCGGTCAAGCGATGAACGGCGAGGTGAGCCGCCTCGATCCCGAGAAGCTGACCTGGCTGCAGATGCCGGGAGGCAACCCGACCCTTCGCCATCTGGTGCCGGTCGGAGACGAGTTGCGTCTGTTGTTGGACCGGCAGGATCCCACCGCCCCGGTCGAGATCGCGACCGCCCGGATCGGGGCCCCCCGCAACGCCTGGACGCGCGCCGTCGCCCCGCTGCAGATCGACCACCCCGAGGCGGTGAGCCCAGACGGGGAGGAGTTCTTCTGCCGGCGCGGCCGGGCCGTGCTGGTCTTCGGCTTGCCGCCTCTGGGGCAGGTCGAGTCCCCTTGGCGGAACGACGGCGAGCGGTGGACGCGCTATGCCCTCGATCCGGCCGGTGAACGGGTCGCCCTCGCCGACGCGAAACACCGGGTCGAACTTCGCGCGACGCGGACCGGCCAGTCGGAAGGGGAGCCGATCGCCCTCGCCGAGGCGATCGAGCAGGCCGATTTCAGCGCCGACGGGCGCTACCTCGGGGTGAAGACCTCCGGCCAGGTGGCCGTGTTTGAGGCGGCCACCCGACGGCGAGTGGCCGTCGTCGAGCACCCGTCGCCGAGGCTGCTCGTCCGCGGGACGACCCTGTTCGTCGCGACAGAGCAGGGGCTACAGGTGATCAACCTGGCCACCGGCCGGGAGCGGTTCCGGGGCGACCTGGCCGGGCCGCCGGGGGCTCACCGGCTGATGCTGGATGCGACCGGGACGCGGGGCGTCTACACGAAGGGGGACGCCGGCGGCGTCCTGTCCCTCACCGGAGAGCCGACGTTGACGCCTGCCGGGTTCGGCAATGCCCCGACCAAGGCGCTCGACCCCGGCGGCCGCCAACTCTTCCTCGGGTACTACGACCGGGGCCATCGAATCGCGGTGACGGCGAAGGGGCCATTGCCCCCTCCCCTGGCCCACCGCAACCTGACCGGTGCCGCGTTCCTGCCGTTGGACCGCCTGATGACGGAAGGGATGCAGCCCTCCGGACGCACGATTCGCGTCTGGTCACCGGACGGCCAGGTGCTGCTCGATGTCTCCGTGCGTCCCCTCACAGCGGGGGCCGCCGTGTCGGAAGACGGGCAAGCTTTACTATTGCCAGGGTCGCTCACCGCCCGGACTTGGGACCTGGCCACCGGGGCGGCGCTGGACGCGCGTGAAGTGGTGGCCCGGGTGCGCCGCGCCCGGCCGTGGCCCTGGCTGATGTCGGTCCAACTGCTCGGGAGCCTCGATCCGATGCCGGCCCCGGGGGAGGCCGCCTCCCTGGCCGAACTGGCGTACTGGGACAACCGGCCCCGCGGCCGCCCGGCGTTGCACGATCCGGTGACCGGCATGGCACTGGCCCCCGAAGAGCCGCCGGATGACCGGGCGGTGCCCGGCTCGGCCCGCCTCGGCTGGGCCCGGCTCGACCGGCCGATCGTTTCCTGCCAGGCGTTTCCCTACGTGTTCATCCCACGGGCCGCCCCGACCCCGATGCCGGGGACGCCGGCCGAGATCCGCCGCCGGATCGTGCGCTGGACCGGGACCGAATCTGCCGACGACGGCTCCATACGCTGGCTCGACGCCCGGCGCTGGCGCGACCTGCGCGACGCGGCCGAGTGACGCCCGGCCGTCACGGGCTGGTGAGGAACTCGCACGTCGGCAGGGCCCGGCGCAACTCGTCGAACGCCGCGCTCGGCATGGAGCCCCGGACGAACGACAGCCGGCGGAGCTGCTTCAGGCCGGACAGGGCCTTCACCCCGTCGGCGCTGATCTTGTCCAGGGTGACCTCGCACAGGATCTCCAGGCCGGCCATGTCCTTCAGGCCGGTCCCGGTCACGGCGGTGAACCCCAGGCCGAGCGTGTGCAGGCGGCGCAGCCGGGCCAGATCGGCCACGCCGGCGTCGGTCACCTTCGTCCCCGTCAGCCGCAGGTTCGTCATCCACGACAAGCCGGCGACGGCCTTCACGCCAGCGTCGCCGACGGCGGTGTAGCTCAGGTCGAGGGTCCGCAGGTGGCGCAGCCCGGCCAGCTCCTTCACGCCGGCGTCGGTGACGAGCGTGTGGTCCAGGCGCAGGTAGTCGAGCTGTGTCAGCGTCCCGACCTCCTTCAGGCCGGCGTCGTTGACGTGGGTCGAGATCAGTTCCAGCGAGCGCAATTTCTTCAGCCCGGCCAACTCCCCCAGGCCCTTGCCGGTGACGCGCGTCCAGCCGAAGCCGACCGTCTCCAGGTCCGGCAGCTTGGCGACGTGGCGGAACGCCGCGTCGGTGACGGCGGCCTTCGACAGCGAGAGCCACTTCAGCCGGGGCAGCTCGGCGAGCGGGCCGAGGTCCTCGTCGACGATCCGGGCGTTGTTCAAGAGGAGCCGGACGACCGGCTTGCCGGGGGCGGCCTCGTCGCGGACGACGACGCCGCCGAGCTTCTCGTAGTAGCGGGCCGCGTCGGCCTCGTCGGCGACGGCGGCCCCGGCCGTGACGGCCACCGCGAGCAGGGAGAACAGCGGACGCATCGGGCACCTCCACGGTCGGGGCGACCGATCGAGTGTAACGCCCGCGGCCGGCGCACGCCCGTCCAAATCCGGCCGGCCGGTCGTCCTCTCTTCTGGCCGCGCCGCCGCCGGTGCGGTATCGTGAAGGCCGTCCCCGTTCCCTCCCGCGAGGTGGTGCCGATGTCCGTCCGTCCGGTCCTGCTCCTCTGGCTCGTGCCGCTGTCCGTCGCCCCGGCCCAGACGCCGCTCCTGAAGGCCCCGCCCGGCTTCCGGGTCGAGCTGGTCTTGCAGGCCCCCGACATCGAGGCCCCGACGGCGCTCGCCGTCGCCCCCAACGGCGACGTCTACTACGCCGAAGACCCGATGGACATGCGCGGCCCGACGACGAAGAACATCGACAAGATCTGGCTGCTCAGGGGCGGCGACCCGAAGAAGAAGGTCCTCGTCGCCGACCAGATGTGGGCCGTCATGGGCATGGAACTGGTGCGCGACAAGCTCTTCGTCGTCCACCCGCCCTACGTCTCGGTCTTCACCCTCGACAACGACGGGAAGGTCAAGGCGCGCGAGGACCTGTTCACCGACCTCGGCCCGAAGGTCGCCGGGCTGCCGTCGTTCAACGACCACGTCTGTTCCGGCATCCGCATGGGGACCGACGGCTGGCTCTACGTCTCGATCGGCGACAAGGGCATCCCGGCGATGACGCGCAAGGAGAAGGACAGGGGCAGCATCCACGTCGCCGAGGGGCGCTGGCGGCATTCTAAAGAAGGCAACGTCATTTCGCTCGAAGGCGGCGGCGTGATCCGCTTCCGCCCGGACGGTAGCGGCCTGGAGGTGTTCGCGTCCGGGACGCGCAACCACCTCGACGTGCCGCTCGACGAGCACGACCGGATCTTCGTCCGCGACAACACCAACGACGGCGGCGGCTGGAACACGCGCCTCATGTACCTGCCGCCGGGCGCGTTCATGGGCTACCCGTGGGACTTCTCCCGGCCGCTGAACCACTCCGCGCCGCCGATCCACGACTTCGGCGGCGGCTCGCCGTGCGGCGGCTGGGTCTACCTCGACGACGGCCTGCCGGCGGCGTACAAGAGGCGGATCTTCCACTGCGAATGGGGCAAGGGCAAGGTCTACGCCGCGAAGGTCGAGCCGGAGGGGGCGAACTTCAAGTTCGTCGACGAGGTCGCGTTCCTCGATTCCGAAGGCACCGCCGTGAAGGACTTCCGGCCGTTCACGCTCCGGCCGACGGCGGACGGCCGGGGCTTCTACGTCACCGACTGGGCGTACAGCGGCTGGACGAACAAGACGGTCGCCGGCCGGCTGTGGAAGGTGACCTACACCGGCGACGACGTCGAGCCGGCGGCGCGCCTCGACCTCGACCGGGCGACGCTGACCGAGGTGTGCGCCGCCCTGTCGCACCCGGCCCACACGCAGCGCGTCCAGGCCCAGCGCGAGCTGATCGCCCGGGCGGCGAAGCAGCCGAAGGAGGTCCGCGCCGCCTTGAACGCCGCCCTGAAGGAGAACACGGTGACGGCGTACCGTCACGCCGTCTGGGTGGACGCCGCCCTGCCCGACGGCGGCGACATCGCCCTGCGCACGCTGAACCACCCGGAGACCGGGCTGCGGATCGAGGCCCTGCGCGTCGCGGCCGAGCGCGACAAGGTCGCCGGCCAGGACACGACGCCGCTCATCGTCGGCCGGGTCTTCAACGAGGTCGTCCCAGTGGTCAAGCTCCACGTCATGGCGGCGCTGCGCGGCCGGAAGGTCAGCCAGCAGGACGGCGTCAACCTGTACTTCGCCCTGAGCAACGAGATGGACGCGACGATCCGCCACGTCGCCGGCCGGACGCTGACCGAGGCGGTCGGCCGTCAGGCGATCCTCGACGGCGTCAAGCAGAGCGGCGGCGCGCCGGGCCAGGCCGAGCCAGGGGCGAAGTCGCTCTGCTGGCTCTTCGCCGAGTCGTTCGACCCGGAGGCGATCGACGTGCTGATCGCCCTGCTCAAGAACGCCGAGCCGACCGTGCGCGAGTACGCCGTCGATAGCCTGGCGACGAATTACAAGGACCGCAAGCCGTACGCCGGCACCTGGTGGGGCACCCGGCCCGAGCAGCAGCCACCGCCGGGGCGTGTCGTCGCGTGGGACGGCACCGCGAAGGTGCGCGACGCCGTCGTGGCGGCGCTGGGCGACCAGAACGCCGACGTGCGCAAGTCGGCCGTGCGGGCGCTCGTGGCGATGCGAGACCCGGCGACGTTCGAGCCGCTGAAGACGCGCCTCGCCGCGGAGCAGAACGTCCCGACGCGCGTCGATCGGATACGGGCGCTCGCCGGCTTGCGGACGCCGGAGAGCACCGCCCTCTTGCGCGAGGTCGCCGGGGCGGACGACGCCCCGGTCGCCGTGCAGGTCGCCGCCCTGGAGGGCCTCACCGGGGCGAACGTGCCGCTGGGGCTGGCCCTGGTCGAACGCGGCCTCAAGGTGAAGGACGCCGCCCTGCGCAAGGCGACGCTCGCCGCGCTCCGCGCCACCGGCAAGGCCGGCGACGGGGCTGCCGTCCGGCCGCTCCTTACTGACAGCGACCTGACCGTCAAGCTCGCCGCGATCCAGACGCTCGGCGTCCTGCAAGACCGCGACAGCATCCCGGCCCTGCTCGGCGCCGTCGCCGTCGAGGCGACGCAGTTCGACGCCGTGACCGCCCTGACGAAGATGCCGGACAAGCGGGCCGTCGCGGCGTACCTGCTCGGCCTGGCGTCGAAGAACCAGCCCCTGCGTCAGGCGAGCGCCATCGCCCTGGCCGCGATCCGCGACGAGGCGGCCCCGGTGCTGAAGCAGCTAGTCGAGCGCAAGGAGGTGCCAGAGGCCGTGCTGCCGGAGCTACGGGCGGTCTACGCCCGGTTCGAGCCGATCGCGGCGTGGGCGGTCGTCGGGCCGTTCCCCGAGGGCAAGGGCCCCGTCACGCCGCAGAACGTCAACCTGACGGCGAAGTACCTCGTGGGCGGCAAGGAGGTCGCCTGGCGCAAGGACGTCAAGGGCGACGCGAAGAACCACGGCAAGGTCGCCCTCGGCAACGGCAGCGACGTCGTCTCGTATGCTTACACGGAGATCGAATCGGCGGAGGACCGGTCCGCGACGCTCCGGCTCGGCAGCGACGACACGCTGCGCGTCTGGCTCAACGGCGACAAGGTGTTCGAGTTCGCCGGCAGCCGCGGCTGGGGCCCCGACCAGAACAAGGCGGACGTGAAGCTGAAGAAGGGCAAGAACGCCCTGCTCGTCGAGTGCGGCAACAAGTCCGGGCCGTGGGAGTTCAGCGTCGCGGTGTCGGCCGACGTGTCGAGGTACGCCTTCCTGCAAGGGGGTGGCGGCAAGCTGGACCTGGAGGCGTACCGGGCCCACGCCCGCAAGAACGCCGGCGATCCGGAGCGCGGCCGGAAGCTCTACCTCGACGCGAAGGGCCTGGCGTGCGCGAAGTGCCACGCCCTGGGCAACGACGGCGGCAAGGTCGGCCCGGCACTGGATGACGTCGGCCTGAAGTACAAGCGCGAGGAGATCATGACGTCGATCCTGGAGCCGTCGCGGACGATCGCCAACGGCTACGACAGCGTCGTGATCGAGACGAAGGCCGGCAAGCTGATCGCCGGCGTGTCGAAAGGCGAGCGCGACGGGGCGGTCCTCGTCATGGACGACGAGGCGAAGCTCCATGCGATCCGCAAGGAGGACGTCGAAGAGTTGACCCGCTCGCCGGTGTCGCGGATGCCGAACGGCCTGAACGAGGGCATGACGTTGCAGGACTTCGCCGACCTGGTCGCGTTCCTGGAGCGCTGCCGACAGGAGAAGCCGAAGTAACCCCACATAGCCCCGGGCTTGCCCGGGGTCTTCGTTGCAAAAACCCCGCCGGCAAGCCGGCGGCTATATGAAGAGTCCACCATGCTCCACGTCGCCCTCGCCGAGCGCGGCTACGACATCGCCATCACGGCCTGCGACTTCGGGCCGTTCGTCCGCCAGCGCACCGTCGGCCGGCTGGCACTGCTCGTCCACGATACCAACGTGACGCCACACGCCCGCTGCGCCGAGGTCCACCTGCGCGACGTGAACTTCGACGTCCGCCGCGTCGAGATCCCGCCGGGCGAGGGGCAGAAGTGCCTGGCGACGGCGTCGCGCCTGTATGACGAGCTGGCCGAGATGCGCGCCGACCGCCAGACGCTCGTCGTCGCGCTGGGCGGCGGCGTCGTCGGCGACCTGGCCGGCTTCGTCGCCGCGACGTACAACCGCGGCCTGCCGTTCGTCCAGGTGCCGACGACGCTCCTGGCGATGGTCGACAGCAGCGTCGGCGGCAAGGTCGGCATCAACCACGCCCGCGGCAAGAACCTGATCGGGGCGTTCTGGCAGCCGGTCGGCGTCTGGATCGACACGACCCTGCTGGAGACGCTGCCGGACCGCGAGTATCGCAGCGGCCTGGCCGAGGTGGTCAAGTACGGCGTCATCCTCGACGCGGACTTCTTCGGCTACCTGGAGGGCCGCGTCGGCGAGCTGCTGGCCCGCGACGCGGCGACGCTCTCGGCGGTCATCCGCCGGTCGTGCGAGCTGAAGGCGGACGTGGTGCGGCAGGACGAGCGCGAGGAGACCGGCCTGCGGGCGGTGCTGAACTACGGCCACACGTTCGGCCACGCGTTCGAGGCGGTGGCCGGCTACGGCACCTGGCTGCACGGCGAGGCGGTCGCGGCCGGCATGGTCTGCGCGAGCCGCCTGGCGGAGCGCCTCGGCCGGGTGGATGACGTGACGACGCGGCGTCAGCGGGACCTGTTGGCGGCCCTCGGCCTGCCGACGCGTCCCGACCCGGCGTGGCCGGTCGAGGCGCTGGTGGAGGCGATGCGGAGCGACAAGAAGAACGTCGGCGGCAAGCTGCGCTTCGTGCTGCCGTCGCGCCTCGGGGCGTGCCAACTGGTCGGCGGCGTCGCCGAGGAGGAGGTCCGGGCGGTGCTGGCGTGATCGTCAACAGTCCGCCTGAGAGGAATCGGTAGGCACTTTACCAGGCGCGTTCCTGCCAAGGTGAGACTCGCGCCGGTCAGCCGCCCAGTTCGGCCCTGAGAAACTCCCCCTTGCGTCCCAGCGAGGTGACCACGCCGTGATAAATGTCAGGGTGTTCCCACTCAAGGGCCGCCGTGCCGTCCGAGTTGACGCACAGGGAGGACAGGGACAGGTAGTCGAAGACCGCGCCCGTGGTCAGCCCCGGAAGGATCGCTTCGATCCCCAGATCATCGACGGTCCAGCGGCGGTAGTCCTCCACCCGCGGCGGCAACCCAAGCAGGATGCGATAGGCGCGGCGGAGCGTGTCAAGTTCCGATAGCTCGCCGGGTTCGTACTCGACCACGATCACGATGCGCTGGCCGGGCCGCAGATCAACCTCACCGTACCAGGCGCTGGTCTCCTCGCACCAACTGAAGGGGCCGAGACCCGGGAAGTCGGTATCGGCGGACATGGGCCCCACCTCCCGCAGCTCCTCAGAGCAAGCCGCGTCAGCGATCCGCGGGAGACGGCTCGCCGGTGGCTCCGGGGACGGGAAGTGACAGACCCGTTGAGCCGTCCCGGAACTCCATCACCTGATCGACTTCATCGACCAGCAAGGCCCCGTTCTCGGTGGACGGCGCGGCTTTAACCGCGCAAGGGCGCGGCGAGTCCGTGAACTCCATCAGGTGATCGACTTCATCGACCAGGACTGGCCGGGCCGGTTCCGGCGTCGCGGGTGCGGTCATCGGTCACCCCCTTACGAGTAGTGGTTGACGGGAGACCATCGTTCCGTCGTAGCGAAACTCTACCCAGTATAACCCCGGACGCGGCAGCCAGCACGTCGGGATGCGGAAGATCATGCCGGTCACCTGCACCGCTGTCCGCATCGACGACCACGATCCTGGCTTCCCCGCTGCCGCGCCCGCCGGTCGTCGCCAGATAGACGCTGAACGACACCGCGGTTGGGAACGCTCCGTCGGCGACTCGCACGCTGCTCAGGAGGCCGAGGACATCCACCTTGCGCGGGTCCGCCGGCCGAGGGCGGACGGCTTCGCACAGCAGCATGTGACGGATGAACGGCGTCACGCCAAAATCTCCCGCACCACGTTCCCATGCACGTCGGTCAGCCGGAAGTCGCGCCCCGCGTAGCGGTACGTCAGCTTCTCGTGGTCGAACCCGAGCAGGTGCAGCAGCGTCGCGTGCAGGTCGTGGACGTGGACCTTCTTCTCGACCGCCTGGAAGCCGAACTCGTCCGTCGCGCCGTGGACGTAGCCGCCCTTGACGCCGCCGCCGGCCAGCCAGCACGTGAAGCCCCAGTGGTTGTGGTCCCGGCCGTTGATCTTGCCGGCGTTCGAGCCCGGCGTCGGCATCTCGACCGTCGGCGTCCGGCCGAACTCGCCGCCCCAGATCACCAGCGTCTCGTCGAGCATCCCGCGCTGCTTCAGGTCGAGCAGCAGCGCCCCGATCGCCTGGTCGGCCTCCTTCGCCAGCCGGCGGTGGTTCACCTCGATGTCGTCGTGGTTGTCCCACGGCTGCCCCTCGCCCGTCCACACCTGCACGAACCGCACCCCCTTCTCCAGCAGCCGCCGCGTGATGAGCAGCTGCCGGCCCTGCGTGTGCGAGCCGTACATCGCCCGGATCTTCTCCGGCTCCCGGTTGATGTCGAACGCATCGCTCGCGTCCAGCTGCATGCGGTACGCCAACTCGAACGACTGGATGCGCGCCTCCAGGTCGGCCGTCTGCTGGCGGGCCTGCTGGTGCCGCTCGTTGAGCGCCCGCAAGAGGTCGAGCTGGCGGCGCTGCTCATCGCCGCTGACGTGTCCGCGCGTGATGTTCTCGATGAGCTTCTCGAGCGTCGTGTTGCGCGTGTCGATGTAGCTGCCCTGGAAGACGCCCGGCAGGAAGGCCGACTGCCAGTTCTGCGTCTCCTGGATCGGGTAGCCGCCCGGGCACATGGCGATGAAGCCAGGCAGGTTCTGGTTCTCGCTCCCCAGGCCGTACGTCACCCACGAGCCGAAGCTCGGCCGGACCAGCCGGGCGTCGCCGCAGTTCATCAGCATCAGCGACGGCTCGTGGTTCGGCACGTCGGCGTGCATCGACCGGATGACACAGATGTCGTCGATCGACTTCGCCACGTTGGCGAACAGCTCGCTCACCTCGATGCCGGACTGGCCGTGCTTCTCGAACTTGAACATCGACGGGTACGCCGCCCCGGTCTTGCGCTCGGTGCGCAGGTTCTCCTTCGGAAGCGGCTTGCCGGCGAACTTCTCCAGCATCGGCTTCGGGTCGAACGTATCGACGTGCGACGGGCCGCCGTTCATGAACAGATGGACGACGCGCTTCGCCTTCGCGGCGAAGTGCGGCTTGCGCGGCGTGAGCGGGCTGCGGGCCAGGTCCGGCGGGGCGGCCGCCAGCTCGCCGGTGTCGCCGAGCAGGGCGGCCAGGCCGACGGTGCCGAAGCCGACCCCGACGCGGTTGAGCAGTTCGCGCCGGGTCAGGGCCAGGTGTTCGATGCGGTCGGTCATGGGGTGCCTCGGCCCTTCTTGTGGTTGAAGACCAGGGTGGCCTTGTCGATCAGCTTGAGGAATTCCGGGTCGATCGGCTCGTTGCCCCTGGCGAGGAGGACGAGGCGGTTCTGTTTCAGCATCGCGACTGCCTTCTCGGCCGAGACCGCCTCGCCGTCGGCCGTCTGGAGGGCGAAGTCGGCCAGCCGTCGCTCCGACTCGCGCGGCGTGTACTGGTAGACGGTCACGGTCACCTCGACCTCGCGCGGCGGTTCGTTCCCCCCGGTGGTCGCCTTGACCTTGCGCTTCTCGGTCACCGGGACGGCCTCCTGTTCGACGAAGCGGACGACGCCGGAAACCGGGTCGAACCCGGCAACCGCGGCGAAGGCCGGGGCGGCCGTCTTCGGCAGGCCGGTCGGCTGGGCCGCCGCGAACGTCGTCACGAACCCGACGAGCACCACCGCTACGATCCGTCGCGTCATGGTCATCCCTCCCGTGTCGGCTTGTCGCGCAGGTTCCAGGCGAGCAGCCACTTCTCCTCGCCGCGGACGAAGCCGTCCGCGACCAGCATTGTCTCCAGGTCCGGCATGTGGCCGCAACCATATAACACGGCCAGGGACCGCTTTCCAGCCTTGAGCTGCTTCCCCAGCACCTCCGCGACGACCTCGTTTCGCCGGCTGACGATCGTCGAGCCGCCCGGGCCGACCAGACCGGCGATGCTGCCGGCAATCGCCGCGATCAACTCGGTCGCGAACGCCCGCTTCAGGCTGCGCGACGTGTCGGTCGTCACGACGCGCTTCGCGAATTCGAGCATGCCGCTCTGCACGGCGGCGTCGAGTTCCTGGCGCGGCACGGCCTCGGTGCCGGCCGGCCGGGTGCCGAGGAAGCTCTCGTTCCGGCTGACGGTCGACTGGCGGAACTCGCGGAGCGTCATGTCGGCGTGGACGAAGTTCGGCCGGTCGTAGTCGATCGCGTCGAGCTGGTAGACGAGGTCGAGCCGCCTCGCCGTCGCCCGGGCCATGATCGCGACGAAGTTGTCGGCGCTGGAACCCTTCTTTGGTCGGTCGCCCTTCTTCGCGACGATCGCCTCGAACAGGACGGCCTGGTAGGCGGCGGCGAGGCGGTTGACCGCGTCGTAGTAGCGGGCGTCGCCGATGTGGACGACGCCGAGCAGATCGACCGCGACGTCGCCCCGGGCGAACCGGACGACGGCCGTCTCGACACGATCGACGTGCCGCTTCGCGTCGCGGTGGACGCGGAAGTAAGCGTTGACGGGTTCCGGGGTGGTCGTCATCGTCAATCCACGAACGCGAACTCGTTCGCCAGGAGCAGCACCTGGGCGTACTGCTCCCACGCCCCAAGGCCCTTTTCGACCTTGCCGCCGACGGCCTGGATGAATCCGACGCCGAGGCGCACCTCGTCCGCGTCGGCGTCGCGGCCGTAGGCCAGGCGGTACATCGCCCGCACCCGCTCGGCCGGGTCGGCGAGCCCGGCCACGTCCGGCCGGGCGGCGAACGCCTTCGCCTGTTCGACGGCGAACGGGCTGTTTAACAGGAACAGCGCCTGCTGCGGCACCGTCGTCGTGTAGCGCTGGGCCGTCGTCGTGTCCGGGCTGGCGAAGTCGAACGTCCGGAAGACGCCCGGCAGGTTCTGCCGCTCGACGAAGGCGTACACCGTTCGCCGCAGCGGGTACGGGGCCTTCGTGATCTCGACCGCCGGGCCGCCGACGCGCCGGTCGAGCCGACCCGACGCGGCCAGCAGGCCGTCGCGCAGCGCCTCCAGCTCCAGCCGACGGCGGTTCTGCTTCCACAGCAGCCGGTTCTCCGGATCGGCCGCCTCCGCTTCCGGCCGGGCGGCGCTCGCCTGGCGGTACGTCGCCGAGGTGACGATGAGCCGGTGCAGCCCCTTGACCGACCAGCCGTCGGCGACGAAGCGCTTCGCGAGCCAGTCGAGCAGTTCGGGGTGCGTCGGCGGCTCGCCGCGGCTGCCAAAGTCGCCCGGCGTGCGGACGATCCCCTCGCCGAAGTGGTGCAGCCACACCCGGTTGACCATCACCCGGGCCGTCAGCGGGTTCTCCGGGCTGGCGATTGCCTTGGCCAGCTCGAGCCGCCCGCTGCCGTCCTTGAACGGCTGGCGATCGACGGCGAGCACTTCGAGGAACTGGCGCGGCACGCTCGCGCCGCGGTTGTTCGGGTTGCCGCGGACGAAGACCTGTGGCTGACCGGCCCGTTGCGAGTCGTTGAGGACCATGCCGCGCGGCGGGGCGACCGGCGACGTCGCCTTCCACTCCTCGACCTTCTTCTCCAGGGCGCGGACCTTGTTGCGCAGGTCGCGGTTGTTGCCGGCGAGGCCGTCCTTGTTCGCCTCCTTGAACGCGTCGACCGCGTCCTGCCGTTTCTTCAGCTCGGCCTCGAACGCGACGATCTCGGGGGTCTGCTCGACCGGCCCGAGCAGCGGCAGATCCTTCGGCTCCGTCGACGCGGCGAAGACGCCGTAAAGCGAGTAGTAGTCCTTGGTCGGGATCGGGTCGAACTTGTGGTCGTGGCAGCGGGCGCACGACACCGTCAGGCCGAGCAGGCCGCGCGTGACGACGTCGATCCGGTCGTCGATGATATCGTGGGTATTGTTGAGGAAGCGCCGGCCGAGCGTCAGGTACCCCATCGCCGCGAGGGGCGACTTGTCCGCCCCGAGGTCGAGCCGGTCGGCGGCGAGCTGCTCCGTCACGAAGCGGTCGTACGGCTTGTCGGCGTTGAAGGCGTCGATGACGTAGTCGCGGTAGGTGTACGCGAACGGGTAGCGGCGCTCCTCCTGGAAGACGTAGCCCTTCGTGTCGGCGTAGCGGGCGACGTCGAGCCAGTGGCGGCCCCAGCGCTCGCCGTAGGCCGGCGAGGCGAGCAGCCGCTCGACGACGCGCTCGTACCAGTCCGCCGAGTCATCGTTTAGCGCTCGCGCCACCTCGTCCGGCGTCGGTGGCAGGCCGGTCAGGTCGAACGTCAGCCGGCGGATCAGCGTCCGCCGGTCCGCCTCCGGCGACGGGGCGAGCTTCTTCTCGCGCAGCTTCGCCAGGACGAAGGCATCGATCGGGTTCCGCACCCAGCCGTCGGCGACCGCCGGCATCGCTGGCGAGCCGACCGGCTTGAACGCCCAGTGGCTCGCGCGCCACTCGGCGACGGTCCGCGGCGCGGCCGGCTGGCCGGCGTCGTCGGGGTAGGGGGCCCCGAGGCGGACCCAGGCGGTCAGGTGGTCGATCGCGGCGTCGGGCAGCTTCGCCTTGGGCGGCATCTTCTTGTCGCCGGCGTAGCGGACCAGCTCGAGCAGCAGGCTCTTGTCCGGCTCCTTGGCCGAGACGGCCGGACCGCTGTCGCCCCCCTGGGCGAAAGCGGCCTTCGAGTCGAGGCGGAGGCCACCCATGCTCTTCTTCGGGCCGTGGCAGTTGACGCAGTGCTCGGCGAAGAGCGGGCGGATGTGCTTCTCGAAGTATTCGACGCCGGCCGACGGCGGCTCGGCCCGCGCGGGACCGAACGCGACGACGCCGACGAGGACCGCAAGGAGGTAGCGCATGGGGAGCCCTGTTCCACGAGGCGAGCACCAACGGCGGGAAGGACCGGCACTCGGCCGGTCGCTCTACCCGTTATTATCGCCGAAGAGCCGGCCCGGTGGCATCAGAAAACCGGCCGTCAGCCGCGCCACTGCTTCCGTTGGGGGTAAATCCGGTCGCCGAACCGGGCCCAGAGCGGCTCCAGGCCGGCCGTCGTCAACGGGTTGTGCCAGAGGATGAGCGACTGGATCCGGTCCAGGTACGGCGACGCGGCCAGGGCGCGGGCCCCGTCGTCGGTGATCCGGTTCTCGTTCAGCGACAGGCGACGCACCCGGGCCAGGCCCGGCGACGCGGCCAGAGCGTGGGCCGTCTCGTCGCCCAGCTCGTTGTCGCCCAGGCTCAGCACGCGCAGGCCGGCCAGGATCGGCGACCGGGCCAGGGCGACCCCGGCCCGGTCGCCGAGGTGGCTCATCGCCAGGTCCAGTTCGCGCAGGCTCGACGCCCACGCGGCGGCCGCCAGGGCGACGACGCCGTCGTCGTGCAGGTCGCAGGAAGCCGCCTTCAGCCGGGTCAGGGAGCGCGGCGCCGGCGAGCGGGCCAGCGCTGCCAGACCGGCGTCGCCGACCGAGGTTTCGCTCAGGTTGAGGTCGGCCAGGCGCGTCAGCACCGGCGACGCAGCCAGGGCCGCCAAGCCAGCCGCGCCGACGCCGCTCTTCGACAGGTCGAGCGTCACCGGCCGCAACGTCGCCGCTTCCGCCAGCAGCCGCGCCCCCGCATCGCCGAGGCTCAGTTCGCCCAGGCCGAGCCAGCGCAGTTCGCCGAGGGAGGGCGACTCGGCGAGGTGACCGATACCGGCAGCGGTGATCATGTTGTCGTTGAACTCTAACGTCCGCAGCCGGGCAACGATCGGAGAGTGGACCAGGACACTCAGGCCAGCGTCGGTCACCTGGCTCTCGCCGAGGTCGAGTTGGCGCAGGTTCCGCAGGTACGGCGAGGCAGCCAACAGGGCGACGCCGGCGTCACCAGGCCCGGCGTCGTCGTTCGGGCCGTTGTAGGCGACGCCGAGCTCCTCCAGGCCGGCAAGGTGCGGGCAGTCGGCAAGCAGGGCGACCCCCTCGGTGTCGATCCGGTTGTAGCCGAGTGACAGGTGCGTCAGGTTCGTCAGCGTCGTCGAGTTCACCAGTGCGCGCACGCCGTCGGTCTCGACGTTGCAGCCGTGCAGCTCCAGTTCGCGCAACTCGCCGAGGTACGGCGATTCCGCCAGAGCCAGCAACCCTGCCGGACCGATGCCGTCGAAGAAGAACGACAACTTCCGTAGCGTCTTGCAGCCGGGCCAGCGCGCGACGTGTTCCGCGCCGCCCGGCCCGACGCGGTTGCTGCCGAGGTTGAGTTCCGCCAGGTCGCGCAGGTGCGGCGAGGCGAGCAGCACCGCGACATGGTCGGCGTCGAGCTTGTTACCCGACAGACTCAGCCGGCGGACATCGGCGAGGTGGGGACACGCCGCCAGGGGGCGGATCCCGGCGTCGGTGGCGAGGACGTCGAGCAAGGCAAGGACGCCGAACGACGTCGCTCGAAGCAGCTCGTCGCCGCGGGCGAAGAACGCGGCGCACGGCATTTCCAGACCGTCAGGGAAGCCGCGGTGGAAGCGCGGCGACCAGTCGCTGACGCGGCAGGCACCCTCCGGCAACTCGGCGAGCCAGCGTGCCCGGTGGTCGTCGAGCAGGTCCTGCTCGCGGCGCTTCAGGGCGGCGTGGGCCGGGTCGTCCTCATCGAGGCGGGCCAACTCGCACTGGACGCGGATGAACTCGGCCCGGTCGGCGTCGCCGTGGTCGGCGAGCCAGTCGGCGTAGATCAGGCGCAGGTCGTCCGGCTCCGGGTCGTGTTGGATCGCACGCAGGAGCATCGTCGCGGTGGCGTCCATGGGGTCACGGCTCCTCGGGCGGCGACTCAGTCACGTCGTCTAAAGCCGGCCGAATCCCCTCCGACGGGTCGGTGTCGCCTCGCTGGCGGTCGCCCCAGCGGGGGCCGGGATCGGGCAGGTTCGACTCGTTCACCGGGGGCGGGTCGTCGTGTCGCCGGCTCCAGAGGAACGAAGCAAAGAGAAAGCCGGCGACCAGCAGCGGAACGCCGCACGCGGCCATGCACGACATAAAGTTCATCTCGCCCGGGTCGCTTCGTCCCTTCGCCAACACTCCCCGCGACGCGCCACCTCGACAGGCTACCCGATGGCCGCCTCCCCTGGAAGTTCCTACCGTGGCCGGATATACTTTCTCAACGGATCGTGACCGTCATGATCGAGATAGTCGCCTATCGGCGAGACAGGGTACCGTGATGAGCGAGACGAACGAGGTCCAGCGCTCCGAGGTCGAGGGCTTCAAGGAGGCGAGCCGCGCCCTGCGCGGCACCCTGGCCCAGACGCTCGCCACGCCGGCCGGCCACTTCGACGACGCCGACAAGAACCTCCTCAAGTTCCACGGCAGCTACCAGCAGGAGGACCGCGACGCCCGCAAGGCCCGCCGCACCGAGGGCCTCGGCAAGGCGTACATGTTTATGATCCGCTGCAAGATCCCCGGCGGCCGCGTCACCGCCGAGCAGTACCTCGCCCTCGATAAGCTCTGCGAGAGCCACGCCAACGGCACCCTCCGCGTCACGACCCGGCAGAGCTTCCAGTTCCACGGCGTGCTGTGGGACAACCTCAAGGGCACCGTCGCCGGCATCAACGCGACGCTGCTGTCCACGCTCGGCGCGTGCGGCGATGTCAACCGCAACGTCATGGCTTGCCCCGCACCGCTCAACGACGGCATCCACGACGCGATGCAGGGCCTCGCCGACGCGATCGCCGCCCACCTCGCGCCGCGCACCGCGGCGTACCACGAGATCTGGCTCAACGGCAAGGACGTCACCCCGACCGACGGCGACGACCACGAGCCGATCTACGGCAAGGTCTACCTGCCGCGCAAGTTCAAGACGGCGTTCGCCCTGCCGGACGACAACTGCACCGACATCTACGCCAACGACCTCGGCTTCCTCGCCGTCCTCGAGGGCGGCAAGATTGTCGGCTACGACGTCCTCGTCGGCGGCGGCATGGGCCGGACGCACGGAAACGCCGAGACGTTCGCCCACCTGGCGAAGCACATCTGCTTCGTCGAGCCGGAGGACGTGGTGAAGGCGGCCGAGGCGGTCGTGACGCTCTTCCGCGACCACGGCAACCGGGCCGACCGGAAGCGGGCGCGCATCAAGTACCTCGTCCACGACTGGGGCGTCGAGCGCTTCCGCGAGGTGCTCAAACCCTACCTGGGCGGGAAACTCACGCTGCCGCGCAATCCGCCGATCACCGGCGTCGATCTGCATCTGGGCCGCCACCCCCAGGGCGACGGCAAGTGGTTCTACGGCGTCAGCATCGAGAACGGCCGGATCAAGGACGCAGGCGACTTCCGCCTGCGGACCGCCCTGCGGACGCTGGTCGAGCGGCACCGGGCCGACGTGCGGCTGACGGGGAACCAGGACCTGCTCCTGTGCAACCTGTCGCTGGCCGCCCTGGACGACGTCGAGAAGACGCTGACGGCCCACGGCGTGAAGCTGCCGGAGCAGATGTCGCCGACGCGCCAGCTGAGCATGGCGTGCCCGGCGATCCCGACGTGCGGCCTGGCGCTGAGCGAGTCGGAGCGGTCGCTGCCGGCGCTGCTGGACGAACTGGACGGCGTCCTGGCCGGGTTGGGGCTGGGGTCGGAGGCGGTCGGCGTGCGGATGACCGGCTGCCCGAACGGCTGCGCCCGGCCGTACCAGAGCGACGTCGGCCTGGTGGGCCGAGCCGGCGTGAAGTACACCGTCTACGTCGGCGGCAGCCAGCTCGGCGAGCGGCTCAACTTCGTGCTGAAGGACCTCGTGCCGCGCGACCAGATCGTCGGCCTCCTGACGCCGCTGCTGACGAGTTTCGCCGCCGAGCGGCAGGCGGAGGAGACGTTCGGCGACTACTGCCAGCGGCTCGGCCCGGACGCGGCCCGCCAGGCGGTCGGTGCCCCGGCCCCGAAGGAGTAGACGCGACGGTCCGGCTTCCGAGTAGGTCGGGTTGAGGTCGGCGTCCGCCGACCGACGAAATCGAGGCCCGCCGAGCCGGCGGGCGGCGGAGGCGGTCAAGATGAGTCCGGCCGATCTCGAGACGATCCAGTCGCTGATAAGGAGCGGCGACTGGCACCGCCTTCTCGGCATCACGACACAACTCCTCGCCGGGTCCCCGGATGACCGATCCGTCCTGTTGTTTCGGGCGACGGCTCGGCAAGCGCTCGGCAACGCGGACGGGGCGATCTCCGACCTGAGTCGTGTGATCGGCACCAGGCCGGATTACGCCGCCCCGTGGTATTCACGGGGCGTTTGCTACCTCCAGTTGGCGGTTCGTGAGCACGGTCCCAAAATGGTCCTCCTGCTGAAGCGGGCCGTCCTCGACGCCGAGGAAGGGCTGCTGGTCGAGCCCGGCCACGAAGGCTGCACGCAACTTCGACGACAACTCGCGACGATCCTCCCGGAGGAGAAGAACCCCTCGGACGCGAAACCGGACTACTGGGCGATCGCTGAGAAAGTGGCCAAGGTGGTCGGCGTGTTCGTCGGCGGGGTGGTCAAATAATCGCCGACCTTGACTGTGGGTGCCGGCCGAGGAGCTGGACGAGTTCAACCGCCACCTGGTCGGCCCGATCCGCGTCGTCGCGTCATTCTTCGGCGAGCGGCACGCCCCGGCGGCACGTCCTTGAAATCGGGCATGTCGCCGCCTACCCTGTCTACGGATGATCGTCCCATCCCCCGATGCCAGATCGACCGAACGGAAGTCCCCACGGGCGACCCCGATTGCCGGGCCTGTCCGAGCACCCGTCGCGCCGGCCGACCGCCGGATGACTCCTCTCCTCCAGGAAGAAGGGCCCCATGCTGTACGTCGATATCCCGACCCGCGCCGAGATCGAGGCCCTGTTCCGCGACCGGGGCCCGGCCCACGTCAGCCTCTACCTGCCGACGACGCCCGTCACCCAGGACGCCCAGGCGGACCGCACCGCCCTGAAGAACCTGACCGCCGAGGCGATCACCCAGTTCGCCGACCACAAGCGCGAGGCGAAGGCCATCGAGGAGATGCTCCTCGACCTGGTCGATGACGACGACTACTGGGCCCACCAGGCGAACAGCCTCGCCGTCTTCGCGACGCCGGCCGGCCTGCGCACCTTCCGGCTGCCGAACGCCCTGAAGCCGACCGTCGAGGTGAGCGACCGGTTCCACGTCGCGCCGCTCCTCCGGGCCGTGACGGTACCGCAGTCGGCGTTCGTGCTCGCCCTGGCCCAGAACAGCACCCGCGTCGTCGAGGTGTCGGCCGACCTGCCCGCCGCCGCGGTCAAGGTCGCCGGCCTGCCGACCGACGCGGCCAGCGCCGCGAAGAAGGCGTCGATCAAGGACCGCTCGCCGAGCGGCCGCATCCAGGGCTCCGAGGGCCAGAAGGTCCGCCTGACGCAGTACGCCCGCAAGGTCGACCAGGCCCTGCGCGACCAGCTCGCCGGCCGGGAGGTGCCGCTCATCCTCGCCGCGACGGACCCGCTCCTGTCGATCTACCGCAACGTCACCTCGTATCCGCACGTCGCCCCGTCGGCGATTACGACCAACCCCGAGGCGATGAGCGACGCCGACCTCGCCGCCGCGGCGCGCGGCATCCTCGACGAGCTGTTCGCGAAGGAACTCGCCGACATCCGCGCCCTGTTCAAGCAGCGCGAGCCGCAGGGCCGGACGACGACCGACGTCGCCCAGGCGGCCCGGGCGGCGACGCGCGGCGCGGTGCAGACGCTCCTGATCGACATCGACGACGCGGAGACCGGCACGATCGACGACGACGGCGTCGTCGCCTTCGCGGCGGCCGGCCCGGCGAGCTACGGCGTCGTCGGCGAGGTCGCGGCGCGGGCGTTCCTGACCCAGGCGCGCGTCCTCGGCGTCCGGCGGGCGGACCTCCCCGGCGGCGGCAGCCTGGCGGCGATCCTGCGCTATCCGGCTTGACGTCGATCCGGGAGGCGTGCCGGGGGCTGCCTTTCAGAATAGCCCTCGGAGGTCGCCTCGCTGTCACCAAAGTGTCACCTCCGGGGCTGACGCCCCCGGCTCGCCTTCCGGAAGGAGCGGGGCGATGCCGCTGGCAGGTTAACTTCGCCGGCGTCCTCCGGTTCCGGCCTTGGCCGCGTCGTGGGACCGTGACGGAGGAGGAGGCATGACTGCCGAAGGGACCGAACCGCCGCTCGTCACGCTGTTCAAGCGCGTCTTCGCCCGCCTGACGCCCGACACGCAGATGCCGCTCGCCGAGCTGTACGCCCCGGACGTCGACTTCGAGGATCCGCTCCACCGGATCGTCGGCCTCGACGCCTTGGCGAAGTATTTCGACAAGCTCAACAAGCGGGTCGTCTCGGCCGAGTTCGTCTTCGGCACCCAGGTCGTCGCGGCGACGGAGGCGGCCCTGACCTGGGAGATGACCGTCCGCATCCGCCGCCCGCGGCAGACGATCGTCGTCCCGGGCGTGTCCGTCCTGCGGTTCGACGAACGCATCACGAGCCAGCGCGACTACTTCGACGTCGGGGCGATGCTCTACGAGCGCCTGCCGCTCCTGGGCTGGCTCCTCCGCAAGGTCAAGCGTCTGGTCGGCTGACGCCGGCTCAGACGCCGACCGTGATCATGACGTTGTAGCACGCATGCGCCCCGACCGCGATGGCGAAGCCGCGCGCGTAGTACAGCAGGGCGAAGTACGCCCCGGCGGCGAGCCGGAAGAAGAACAGCCGGTTGTCGTACTCCTGGCCGTACGGCCCCATGTGGTGCGCCGCCGAGAACAGCGCCGCCGACAGGACGACCGCCAGGGCGCAGCCGGCCCAGACCGGCAGCCCGAGCCGGCACAGCACGCCGAGCAGGATCGTGAACAGCACGAGCCGGAAGATCGCCTCCTCGTAGATGCCGGCCCCGACGAGCGGCAGCAGGTTTCGCAGCGGCTGGTCGTCCGCCCCGACGCTCATCCGGGCCAGGATCGGCAGCAGCGACCGGCTCAGCACCCATAGCCCCAGGGCGAAGGCGACGCTCTCCAGGCCGATGCCGCTCAGCGTGTTCGCCAGGTCGCCGGGCCGGTCGCCCCACTTGCGCCCCAGCCAGATCAGCAACCCGAGCAATAGCAAGAGCGGCGGCAGCCACCAGAACCCGGGGATGCCGACCCCCTGCAGCGCGCAGCGGAACCAGTGGTCCGCCCCGTTGCGGAGCACCTCCGGCCGACTGCCACCGAGCAGGAGGACGCCGACCTCGTAAAAGATGAGCAGCGGCCCGACGAAGAGCAGGCACGGCCAGGGGTGGTGCGTCGCCTTGGCGTAGGGGGACATGACACCCTCCTCCTCAAATCAGAAGTCAGAAGTCAGAAGTCAGAAGTGAAAACCGGACCCGGAGGGGTGAAAGCCACCTCCCACGACCGCCCGTCTTTACTTCTGACTTCTGACTTCTGACTTCTGACTTGGTTTCACGCCCACTCCGGGAAGTGGCGGCCGACGCGGCGCTGGCGCTCGGCCGGCGTCAGGCTGCGGACGACGCTGTGGCCGTCGGTCTGGAGCAGGTCGAGGTGGCGCGGCAGCGGCAGCGGCGACCCGCCCGGCTCGAGCAGGAGCAGGACGACCGGCCGCGACGGGTTCGCCGCGTCGCCGGCACGGCCCGGCACCGCCGCCACGACGCCGACGCTGCCGTCGGCCAGCTCGACCATCGTCCCGACTGGGTAGAAGGAGAGCTGGAGCAGCGCCTCGGCGAACTCGCGGTCGAGGAGGCCCTGGTCGGCGAGCAGGAGCGTGTCGGTCATTGCCGTGCGCGGCTCGGCCCCGTGCCGCGACGCCGCCTGGCCGGCGAGCGTGACGTACACGTCGCAGACGGCGAGCAGGCGGGCGACCGGTTCGAGCTGGTACTCCTTCACCCCGTCCGGGTAGCCGGTGCCGTCGAGACGCTCGTGGTGCTGTAGCGCCGCCTGGGCCAGCCACGTCGCGTCCGGCTGCAACGGCCGGACCAGTTCTTCGCCGTCGCGCGTGTGGCGTTCGATCGCTCGCCGTTCGTCCTCGGTCAGAGAGCCCGGCTCGCCGTAGCCGGCCGCGGCGAGGAGGAGGTCCGCGTCGATCGCCGTCAGGCGGAGTAGGCCGACGTCCATGAGCAGGGCGGCGAGGACCGGCTCGATCGCCCGGTGGCGGAACGCCGCCGCGTGGCGGGCGACCCGGGCGACGACGCCCGCGACGTTTAGTGCGTGTGCGGCGACGAAGCGGTCCACGTCGGCGTCGTCTTCGTCGAGCAGCCGCAGGGGCAGGCACTCCTCCGCCTGGCCGACCAGCTCGTTCGCCAGCTCGACGAACGGGTCGATCTCGGTCAACTGGCCCTGTTCGACCTGGCGGAGCAGGCGGGCGAGCGTCTCGACGCGCGCCGCTTCGGCGTCGTCCGCCCGGACGGTCGCCTCCAGGGTGCGCAGCCGGGCGTGGACGACGTCGAGGATGGCGGCCGGGCCGTCGCAGAGCGGCAACTGGGCGGTGATCGTGTCGGGCAGGAACGCCAGGGCCCGCAGGGCGGTCGTCGTCAGGGCGACCGTCTGGCGGTAGACGACGCCGCGCGGGTCAGACCGGCTCTCCGGCCGGTCCGGGCCGAGGGCGTCCGCCAGGCCGCGCAAGCGCAGCAGCAGATCCCGGCCGCGCTCGGCGAGGAGGCGCGCCCGGGCGCTCATCTGGCGGGGAAGCGCGCTCGGCTCGCGCGGGCCGAGCGGCTTCAACGCCGTGTCGAGGGCCTGGTCATGATCGTCGCCGTGCTCGACCTGGCGGCGCAGATCGACGAGCGACGCGCCGTCGCCGCCGAGTAGCTGGGCGACGGCAGTGCCGGCCTCGCTGGCCAGGCCCTGGGCCTGGTCGAGCCGCTGCCGCAAGGCGGCGATCTTGCTCAGGAGCTGCTGCGTTTCGGTCATGGCACCCTCCCCCGAACCGGGTATCGGCTCGGCGAGGGTGCCGACTTTAACGGGAATGCCGGTCGCGCGGACCGGGCGGGGTTGCCTACTCCTCCCCGTCGTCGTCCGGCCCGGTGCGGGGCGTCTCGCGGAAGCGGTAGCCGACGCCGCGCACCGTCTCGATCAGGTCGGCGTCGGCGAGCTTGCGGCGCAGCGTCTTGATGTGAACGTCGATGGTCCGCTCCAGGACGATCGCCCCTTCGCCGATCGCGGCGTCCATCAACTGGTGCCGGGTGAACGCCCGGCCGGGCTGCTTCAGCAGGCACTCCAGCAGGCGGAACTCGGTCGGCGTCAGGTCCAGCTCGCGCTCGCCGACGTAGGCCCGGTGCCGCACCCGGTCGATGCGGACGTTGAGGAACTCGATCCGGTCGCCGGCGTCGCCGTCGGGGGCCTTGCCGCGCTGGCGGGCCTTGATCCGCTGGAGCAGCACCTTGACGCTGAACGGCTTGGTGACGTAGTCGTCGCAGCCGAGCGAGAAGCCGACGATCTGGTCGGTGTCCTCGGCCCGGGCGGTCAGGATGATAATCGGGATGTCGCGCGTCGCCGCGGCGGCCTTCAGCTCGCGGCAGACGTCGAGGCCGCCCTTGCCCGGCAGCATCAGGTCGAGCAGGATCAGGTCCGGCAGCTGCGTCTGCGCCTTGCGCAGCCCCTCGACGCCGTCGTGGGCGACGGCCGTCTCGTACCCCTCCTGGCGGAGGTTGTACTCCAGGACGGCGCACAGGTCGCGCTCGTCCTCGATGATGAGGATCTTCTGCCGGGCCGGGCCGGGCACGTTCGCTGCGTTCGCTGCGGTCGCGGCTGCCATGATCGGTCGCTCCCCGGTGGCGATCATTCGTTCCTCTTCCCGCCGTTGAGGGCCTTGCGGTGGCGGACGATCTCCCCCTCGACGAGGTAGACGACGTCCTCGGCGATGTTCGTCGCGTGGTCGGCGATCCGTTCCAGGTGGCGCGTCGCCGAGAAGAGGGACAGCCCCGGCTCGATCGCGTCCGGGCCAGTCTTCATGTAGGCGATCACGTCCTGGATGATCTCGCTACAGTAGCGGTCGACCTCGTCGTCCAGGCGCAGGACGCTGTTCGCCAGGGCGGTGTTCCGGTTGACGAACGCGTCGAGGCTCTGGCGGACCATCATCGTCGTCAGGTCGGTCATGTGCTGGAGCTTGCCCGGCATCGGCACGCGCGGGTGGTTCGCCAGGGCGACTGCCCGCTCGGCGATCTCCTCGGCCAGGTCGCCCATGCGCTCCAGGTCGGTCGTGATCATCACGACGGAGACGATGCGCCGCAGGTCGCTGGCGACCGGCTGGTGCAGGGCGAGGAGCTTGAGGCACTCCTCGTCGACGTGGTTCTCCTCGCGGTCGATCTGCGAGTCGCCGGCGATGACCTCGCGCGCCAGGCGGGCGTCGCGTTCTTGCAGGGAACGGATCGCCTTGAAGACGGCCGTCTCGACCAGGCCGGCCAGGGCGAGCAGGAGCCGGGTCAGGTTGTCCAGGTCGCGTTGCATGTGCTTGGACATGCGCGTCGCCTCGGCTGGGGTGTCGGGCCACATTCCGATCCGCCACGGTCACCCGAACCGGCCGGTGATGTAGTCCTCGGTTTGTTGGTTATTCGGCCGGGTGAACAGCAGGTCGGTCGTGCCGACCTCGATCAGCTTCCCCTCGAAGAAGAACGCCGTCCGGTCGGACACCCGGGCCGCTTGCTGCATGTTATGGGTTACGATGACGATCGTATAATCGCGCTTCAACTCGAAGATGAGATCCTCGATCCGGGCGGTGCTCGCCGGGTCGAGGGCCGACGCCGGCTCGTCGAGCAGGAGCACCTCCGGGTCGGTCGCCATCGCACGGGCGATGCACAGCCGCTGGGCCTGGCCGCCGGACAGGTTCAGGGCCGAGTCGTGCAGGCGGTCCTTCACCTCGTCCCACAGAGCCGCCCCGCGCAGGCAGCGCTCGGTGATCGCGTTCAGGATGCGCCGGTCGCCGATCCCGGCCAGGCGCGGCCCGAAGACGACGTTCTCGAAGATCGACTGCGGGAACGGGTTCGACTTCTGGAACACCATGCCGACGCGCCGCCGCAGCGTCACCAGGCTGATCGCCGAGCCGTAGATGTCCTCGCCGTCGAGGAGCATCTTCCCCTCGACCCGGCTGCCCTCGATCAGGTCGTTCATGCGGTTGAGCGACCGGAGGAAGGTCGACTTCCCGCAGCCGGACGGGCCGATCAGGGCGAGGACGGAGCGCTCCGGGATCGTCAGCGCGATGTTCCACAGGGCCTGCTTCTTGCCGTACCAGAAGTTCATCCCCTCGACGGTGAACTTCGTCTTCTCCGCGGCACCGCTGACGCCACGGCCGCTCTCCTCGCGGTCGGTGATGATCGCCGAGTAGGTCGAGGTCGCGGCCCGGGTCGTGCTCTCCATACAGGGGTCCCTGCGGGTTGGCGGGGGCCGATTGAGGCGGAGCTATTCTACAAACCGGGCGTGAGTATTTCGTGAAGATTGGGCGGTGATTCACATTCGTCACCCGCCCGGGGCCGGATCGTTGTTCTCCGGCCGGCCCTCGACATAGAACCAGTCCTTGATCGGTTCCAGGATCGCCCGCACCTCGGCGACGAGGGCCGCGTCGAGCGGCTTCTCCGACCAGGCGACCCACTTCTTGACGTTGTTCGGGTTGGCCGAGCCGACGACGCACGTCGTCAGGTCCGGGTGGGCCAGCGAGAATTGCAGCGCGACCTGGGCGATGTCGATGCCGCGCTTCTCGCAGTGCTCGGCCGCCTGGCGGCAGACGGCGCGCACCTCGGGCGTCGCCTTGTGCCAGGCCGGCAGCGGGGCGTTCGTCAGCAGCCGGGCCGAGAACGGGGCGGCGTTGATAATCCCGACGCCCTTCTCCTTCAGGTACGGCACCAGCCCGTCGAGCATCGTGTTCTGCAGCGTGTAGTGGTTGTACGAGAGGACGACGTCGAGTGGGGCGCGGTCGAGGACGTAACGGAAGATGTGCATCGGGTAGCCGCTGACGCCGACGAGGCGCACCTTGCCCTGCTCCTGGACCTTGCGCAGGGCGGGCAGCGTCTCCTCGACGATCTGGTTCATGTCCACGAACTCGATGTCGTGGCAGAGGACGACGTCGAGGTACTCGACGCCGAGGCGGTGCAGGCTGACGTCGACGCTCTCGACGACGCGGCGGGCGGAGAAGTCGAAGTGGTCCCGGTCGTAGCGGCCGAGCTTCGTGCCGAGGTAGTAGCTGTCGCGCGGCACGTCGCGCAGGGTCGGGCCGAGGAGGCACTCGCTGAGGCCGCGGCCGTAGAACGGCGACGTGTCGATGAAGTTCATGCCGAGGTCGAGGGCGACGCGGACGGCGCGCATCGCCTCGGTGAGGTCGATCGAGCGGAATTCGGCCCCGAGGGACGACGCCCCGAAGCTGAGCCAGGACAGGTCGAGGCCGGTTCGGCCGAGCGGTCGGGTGAGCACGGGATTCCCTCGCGTGGCGGGCGGGCCACGGTCAGGATATACACCGGCCCGGGCGACGTGAACGTCGCCCGGGCCGGGTATTGCCGCGCGGAGCCTCTCCTTGTGATTGAGAGACGCGGGTTCACCCGGCTAGACGACGGCCGGGCGCGAGCCATTCACGAGAAAATGGCGACGGTCTCATCTCACGGCGGAGGCACCTTCTCGCCGAGGGTCGCCAGGGTGTGGCGGGCGACGCGCATCACGTACTGGTTCTTGTCCTCCAGGGCGGCCTTGAGATCCTCGACCGCCGGGGCGGCGGCCTTGCCCAGGGCGTCGAGCGCCTCGGCGGCGGCGTGGCGGACGAACGGGCTCTCGTCGCCCAGGGCCGACCGCAGGACTGACAGCGCCGCCTCGGCCTTGCCGCGCCGCCGCAGGCCGTCCGCCGCCGCGACGCGGACGCCGGCGTTCATCGACTGGGTCGCCTTCGCCAGCGCGTCGAGCACGCGGAGTGCGACGTCGCCCTCGTGACGCTGCACCGCCAGCTTCGTCACCGCCCACCAGGCGATCGCAGGGTCGTCGCTCTTCGCGGCGGTCAGGAGCGTCTCGACCTTCTCCTCGTCGGCGACCTTGAGCAGGTCGGCGAACGGGTAGTATGCCTTGTCGTGGCGGGCGAGCGGATACGGCGCGACGCGCTCCGCCCGGCGGTGCATCTCCGCCTCGGGCAGGAGGCCGAGGTCGAGCCGGTCGCGCATCCCCTCGACGAGCTTCGCCCGCAGCTTCTCCAGGATCGCGCGGTGTTCCGCCGACGCGGCGAGGTTCTTCAGCTCGAACGGGTCGGCCTGGGTGTCGTACAGCTCCTCGGCCGGCTTCGTCGCGGCCATGAACTTCGCCGCGTCGGGCGTCAGCTTCCCCTCGGCGGCGAGGCGGCGGTACTCCCTCATCGTCGGCATCTCGTTCATGTACGAGATCTCCGCCGCCCACGGCTGCCACGGCATGAAGT
>Ga0268299_1000630_pt1 | contig 97890 bp, 74 predicted proteins | sample NOBtaG_FD_193484 | JGI IMG/M metagenome (GOLD analysis project Ga0268299, IMG submission 193484) | Activated sludge microbial communities from bioreactor in Nijmegen, Gelderland, Netherland - NOB reactor | ecosystem: Engineered > Bioreactor > Aerobic > Activated sludge | place: Netherlands...
GCCGCGCACCACCCGGAAAAGATCTTCAAGGAGCATGTAGATCCGGCCGTCGGCCTCATGCCGTATCAGGCGCGGAAGATCGCCGCGGCGCTAGGCCTGAAGGGCGACGTCTTCAACCAGGCCTGCAAACTGATCGCCGGCGTGTACAAGACCTGGTGGGAATGCGACGCCTCCATGGTCGAGATCAATCCGCTGGCCATCGTGGAAACGCCGGAGGGCAAGCCATCCATCGTCTGCGTGGATGCCAAGATCGGACTCGATGACAATGCGCTGTACCGGCACGCCGACATCCAGGCCATGCGCGACCTTGCCGAGGAATCGCCCCTGGAGGTGGAGGCCAGCAAGTTCAGCCTGAACTACATCAAGCTCGACGGAAGCATCGCCTGTCTCGTCAACGGCGCCGGCCTGGCCATGTCCACCATGGACATCATCCAGCATTTCGGCGGACGCCCCGCGAACTTCCTCGACGTCGGCGGCGGCGCCTCCAAGGACCAGGTGGCGGCCGCCTTCCGGATCATCCTGAGCGATCCCTCGGTGAAGGGCATCCTGGTGAACATCTTCGGGGGCATCATGGACTGCAACGTCATCGCCACCGGCATCGTGGAGGCGGTGAAGGAGACGGGATTGAAACTGCCCCTGGTGGTCCGTCTCGAGGGCAACAACGTCGCCGCCGGCCGAGCTACCCTCGCCGGCTCGGGACTCACCCTGATCACCGGAGATTCCATGGCGGACGCCGCCCAGAAGGTGGTGGGTGCCGTGGGGGCCTGACGTCCATCTCACTTTATGATCCGCGCCACCGAAATCGCCTTCAGTTGCTATCCGGTCAGCGACATGGCCCGCGCCCGCGCCTTTTACGAGGGGATTCTCGGGCTCAAGGCCACCCTCGTCGTGGGGGAACCCGACGGAATGCAATGGACCGAGTACGACATCGGCTCGGGCACGCTGTCCATCGGCCGCGCCCCCGGCTGGAACCCCACCGCCGACGGCTGCTCAGTGGCGCTGGAAGTGGAGGACTTCGACGCCGCCATCGCTCACCTGCGCGCCGCCGGGGTACCGTTCAAGATCGAGCCCTTCCCCACTCCCGTCTGCCGCATGGCCTTCATCCTCGATCCTGACGGCAACGCCCTGTGCATCCACAAGCGCAACGCCGGCCATCACTGAATCCATCCATTGACGATCCATGCGATCCGCGGTCTTCCAAGGACCACCGACCTGGGACCACTGATTCTTCTCCATGTCCATCCTCGTTACCCCCCAAACCAAGGTTCTCATCCAGGGCATCACCGGTTCCTTTGGCGCGCGGCATGCCCAGCTTTCCATCGAATACGGCACCCAGATCGTGGCCGGGGTGACTCCCGGCAAGGGCGGGCAGGTGTTCGAGCACCGGGGCGCACGGGTGCCCATTTTTGACACCGTCGCCGAGGCGGTCCGGCAGACCGGCGCCACGGCGAGCGCGGTGTTCGTGCCACCACCGTTTGCCGCGGACGCCATCCTCGAGGGCGTGGATGCGGGGCTCGACTTGGTGGTGGCGATCACCGAGGGGATTCCCGTCGCCGACATGGTGCGGGCCAAGCGCGCGATGCAGGGCGCGAAGACCCGGCTGATCGGACCCAATTGTCCGGGCATCGTCACGCCCGGGGAGGGCCAGGACAGCCATGGCGGCTGCCGCATCGGCATCGCCCCGGGCTACATCCACAAGCGGGGTCCGATCGGCGTGGTGAGCCGCTCCGGCACGCTCACCTATGAGGCAGTCTATCAACTCACGGTGCGCGGCGTCGGCCAGAGCACCTGCGTCGGCATCGGCGGCGACCCGGTCAACGGCACCTCGCATCTCGACGTGATTCAGCTCTTCATGGCCGATCCGGAAACGAAGGGTATCATTATGATCGGCGAGATTGGCGGCTCGGCCGAGGAAGAAGCCGCGGAATGGATCGGCCGGCACGGCACCAAGCCGGTGGCCGGCTTCATTGCCGGCGCGACGGCGCCGCCCGGACGCCGGATGGGCCATGCCGGCGCGATCGTCAGCGGCGGCAAGGGAACGGCCGAAGCCAAGATCGCCGCCTTCAAGGCGGCGGGTATCGGCGTCGCCGCCACCCCCAGCGACATGGCGGACACCTTGCTGAAAATGATGTAATCCGGGCCCCGGCCCGTGCTTTCCTCTCCCGAACACCGCTCCGGACCGGTTCCACGGATTGAACGGCCATCGGGGGATTCCCGGGATGACCGGAAACCGGAAACGCCCGTCCCTCGCGGCGCGTGATGCGTCCGTCCCCGGACGCCTCGAAGCCGATGGCCCTGCTGAATCTGTTGCTCGATCTCGTCGCCCTGGTGCTGTTCCTAAGCGGCCTGGGAGTCGGCAGCCGGATGCCGGCGCATCGCGCCGGCACCCTGTTGAGCAACCTGAAGCTGGCGGAAAGCAACCGGGGACGCCGCTGGCCCCTGTTCGCGGTCCTGGCTGCCGTGTTGCTGCTGCGCCCCTGGTTTTATTCCACGGTGGCTGAGGTCAGTGGGTGGGTTCCCGCCTGGGACCCGGTTCCGGCCACCGTGCCGTTTCGTCCGGATTTTCCCTCACGGCTGCTGGCCTTCTCCTTGGTGAGCTTTGCCTGGACGCTACTGCAGTTCCTGGCCTGGATCTTTTTTGCCGCCGCTCTGGCGCGGGCGACGCGTGAGCCGTCGGCGTGGAACCGATTCTTTCACGAAATGCTTGGGCCGTTCTCTCGGATGCCCGCCGTGCTGATGGTTCTGCTGCCGCCGATCGGCGGCGCGTTGTTCTGGATGGCTGTCGCTCCGGTCTTCCAGTCCCTCGGCATCCTGCCGCCGATCCGCTCCTGGCAGCACCTCGCTCTGCAGGCTGGACTGGTGGGACTTGGCGTCTGGGTCACCGGCTGCTGGATGCTGTGTGGGTTGCTCGTCCTGCGGTTGGTCAACACCTACGTGTACCTGGGAACCCATCCCTTCTGGGACTTTATCCACCAGGTTGGCGGCGTGCTGCTGCGTCCGGTGGCCTGGATCCCCGCGCGCATCGGGAAGCTGGATCTCACCGCCCTGGTCGCCGCCGTGATGGTCGGAGCCGCCGCCCGGGCCGGAGAACTGGGGTTGACCCATCTGTACCTGCATCTCCGTCCATGAACCTGCCCCCGTTCCTTCAGGTGCGGTCGGACGGCCTCCATCTGGCCGTGCGGGCACAGCCGCGCGCCGGCCGGACCGAGCTGGCGGGCGTCCTGGGGGCCGAACTCAAGGTCCGGATCGCCGCCCCGCCCGTGGACTCCGCCGCCAACGAAGCCCTGGTGGAATTCCTGGCCAAGACGCTTCAACTGCCCCGGCGGGCGGTGACGTTGGTCCGGGGCGCCACCTCCCGGAGCAAGCTGCTGCGTCTGGACGGTGTGGCGCCCGCCGTCGCAGCCGAGCGCCTGCAACCGCCTGCAAGTTGACTCACGTGGACCTCGGAAGGATTTTCACCGCGGGGCCCGGCGTGGCGGAGCCGCAAGCTGATGCAGCCTGTTCACCGATTCAGACTACTTGTGATTCCATCCGAATCCGCCGGACTTCAGCAAATGCCCCGGCGGACAACTCGGTCCGCCTTTACCTTGATTGAGCTTTTGAGTGTGGTGGCGATCGTCGGAGTCTTGGCGGCATTGCTCGCCGCGGCGATTTCAACTGCGCGAAGCAAATCCAGACGTCTCGTCTGTCTCAATAATGTGCGGCAGATCGGGGTCGGAATCAGTCTCTTCACCACCGACCACGGTGAATACCCTCTCGGATACAACCCGCACAGACACGAAGGCAAAGACCTGGCGCATTATGCGGGCTGGCAAGCGTCGGTTCAAATGCAGATCGATTCCAATCTGCCCAGCCTGCCGGGTTCCCGTTGGTACGAGATTGGGATTTGGGACTGTCCGTCCGCCACCCGGCCAAATGGCTGGCCTCCAAGCACCGGATACAATGACTATGGATACAACGTGAACGGTCTCGGAGTTGGAACGAACGGCTACGCCACGGGAATTGGAGGGTCCTTCAACCCGATGGCGTCCACGACCGCTCCTGCAATCAAGGTGCACGAGGTAGCGAATCCCAGTGAGACCCTGGCTGCGGGCGACGGGTTCTGCGGCTGGAACGAGGTGCTCCAAGACGGGCTCCTCTATCTGGCGCGATGGCCTGCCGCCGAGGAACGCGTTGGGAGTACCCAACGGAGTCGCCGCAGACACAACTCCAAAGCGAATGTCGTTTTCTGCGATGGCCACGCGGAAGCGCTCACCCTTCAAACGCTCTTCGTGGATACCTCGGACGAATCCCTCCGTCTTTGGAATCGGGACTCTCTGCCTCATCGGGAGCGTTTGAAGCCGTAGCTGACCGCCGCAATCCATAGGGCACAAAACGTCTATCGTTGCCCGTTCCACCCCAGCCCCCAGAAAACTGCTCCCTACGGAGCTCGAGCCACAGGCTACTGACCCCTCCAGTGATTCCCAAATAGCCAGTTCTCAGCCACCATTGACGTTCGATGTCGTCGGACCCCGTTCGCAGCCTCTACGTCCACGTGCCGTTCTGCGCCCACAAGTGCGAGTATTGCGCCTTTTACTCGGCACCTCCGGGCGGTGATCAGGTGCAGCGCTACGTCGCCGCCCTGGTCCGCGAACTGGAACTCATCGCCCCGGAGTGCCGGCCCGAAACCATCTTCTTCGGCGGCGGTACCCCGTCCCTGCTGACGCTGTCCCAATGGGAGAGAATCCTGGAAGCCATGCACCGGCTGGGCCTGGCCGGCGCCGCCGAATGGACCGTGGAGTGCAATCCCGCCACGGTGTCCGCCGACAAGGCCCGCCTGCTGCGCAGCGCCGGAGTGAGCCGGATCTCGATGGGTGTGCAGTCCTTTGACGACGGACTGCTCGAGCGCCTCGGGCGAATCCATACGCGGGAGCAGGTGTATCGCAGCCTCGACCTCCTGCGAGGGGCGGGGTTCACGAATCTCAATGTGGATCTGATGTTCGCGATCCCCGGGCAGACGCGAGACGTCTGGTCCCGCACGGTGGACGAGGCGCTCCATCTCGGCACCGAACATCTGTCCTGCTACGAGGTGATCTACGAGGAAGACACGCCGCTGTACGAGCAGTTGAAGGCGGGCCAGTTCGACGTGGACGAGGATCTGGCCTGCGCGATGTACGATCTTCTGGTGGACCGCCTCGCAGCCTCGGGATTCCGTCAGTACGAGATCGCGAACTTCGCCCGGGACGACGCGGGTGCCGCCATACCGTCCCGCGCCTGCCGGCACAACGTCGGCTACTGGCGCGGACGCGACAGCTACGGCCTCGGCCCGAGCGCCAGCGAGTACGTGCGCGGCCTGCGGTCGCGCAACTGGGCCAACACCCCCCTGTACTGCGAGCACCTCGAGCGCGGGCGCCGCGCCAAGGAATTCGCCGAAGCCCTGCCCCCCCTGGCCCGCGCCGGTGAACTCGCTGCCTTCGGGCTCCGGATGACCTCAGGCTGGCCCTACGACGAGTTTCGCGAGCGCACCGGATTCGACCTCCGAAAGGAGTTTGGCGGAGAACTCGCCCAGCTTCAGTCGCGGGGTTGGGGCGAGGATGCCGGGGATTCCTTCCGGCTCACCCGCCAGGGCCTGCGCTTTGCCGACGCCGCCGGCGCCCTGATGCTGCGCCCCGAAGCCACCGCCGTGTGATCAGGGAAACCGCGGACGTCACTCTGGCTCGTTGAAAATTCGCCCTACCGGGGAGAAGGCCCTGCGGCCGTTCCCCAAACTTGGTGGGGCAACACCTGAGGGTACCCTGGGATGTCCGCATCCACCGCCCAGGTGCGTCCTGCTCGCAGCAACCCTTCGACCCGTTCCAGAGCCTGCGGCGCTCCCCGCCCGGACCGAAACCCGTAGGAGGGCTCCACAAACCCCGCCTCAAAGATCGGCTCGATCGGTTTCTCAAGCTCGCCTGGATCATCCGATCCCGCATCGTCGGGATCCCCAACGGTCGTTGCTTCCAAGACAGGCCGTCGAACGAAGGTCAACGCCTGATCCAGCCTGCCATCCTAGCCACGCCATGACACCCGATCTTCCGCGCGGATCCTCCACAAGTGCGACAAAGTGCCAGGTCCTCTGTCGTCCCATCCTGACCCTTTGCGGCCTTGGCGGCCATAGCGTGGGGCTCGGTCGGAACCTTGTGGAATAGCAACAGAGTACCAGGTCATCAGTCTCGCCTCATTCGCGCTCCGTCGTACCCCTCGCTCCTCGCATGCGGCGTCGCTTCGCAACAAGCCGTCGGGGTCCGGTTGGGACTGTGGAGGGGTTGACGTTCAGTGCGTGGTGACGCGCATCGGCCGGGACGAGGGCTGTTCGCGAAGCGAACCGTCGTCCCACCGTGCTGGCGTCCCTGGCCACCATGCGAGGCGCGTGTGCCCCCCCATAAACCAGCCCCAGGTCTCGGCCAAGATGGGCACGACCCGGCAAACGCCTCTCGAAGCACGAACCTCCGAGACAGACCCTTCGGATGCGCCAAAACCTACCCACACGTGTAGTAGCAGCCTGCTCGGGAACACCGCCACTCTCCTCCGTCCGGCAACGGTTGTTGCTTCCGAGACGGGCCGTCGAACGAAGGTCAACGCCTGATCCAGCCCGCCATCATAGCCACGCCATGACACCCGATCTCCCGCGCCGATCCTCCACAGGAGTCCGACAGAGTGCCAGGTCCTCTGTCGTCCCATCCTCATCCTTGGCGGCCATGGCGGCCATGGCGTGCGGCCCGTTCGGAACCTTGTGGAGGAGGCGAACAGGGTCAGACTGATGACCTGGCACTTTGTTCTCCTCGCACGGACTGGGGTACTCCAAAGTGGACTAGACAGGCGTGCCAGAATGCCACCGAGTCGAAAGCAGAACCGATGTTCCATCACTCGCCATCCTCGCGCAGAAGCGCCCCCTCAGACCCCATGAAGCCCAGCCCCTACTTCAGCATCCTGGCGTTTCTCACCGCGGGTGGACTCGAACACCCGCCTCATCCCGGAACTGGCCGCCTTCGGAAGGGACCGGAAGGCGAATCTCACCCCCAGGGCCTCGTTGCCGATGGACACCGTTCCCCATGACTGCCGATTCCACCCGATTGGGTGGGCGACCGGAGGCCGGCCGGCATTTCAGGAGGCTCATGGGTCACCTCGTTCAACCGCTTCGCATCATCGTCCTCGGACTGGTCTGCCTCATCCCCTCCTGCACTTCTCTCGAATCCGAACCCTTCCAGCCCTTGGTGCTGAATTCACCCGGGTTCACCCAGGCCACCGGCATCTCAAGGATCGAGGTGAAGCCCACCCGGGTCCCAACCGCGAGGATCGCCCTTCAGAATCCAGGTTCCTATGCCTTCACGCTTTATGCGACTCCGGTGGGACACCCCTCGCCGCGGACGCCGCTGGTTCAACAAACCCTCCATCTGTCCAGCCATGCTGATCAAGTCGTCACCCTCGAAGCGCCTCCCCGATTCGCCGGCCGGCGCGACTACTACCTCGAATGCCAGTACACCCACCCAATCGCCTCTCCGGCAGGCTTCACCCAGCTCCTGGCGGCCGATTGGTGACTCCATGCGTTGGGGATCATCCCTGCGCGAAATCGTCGAGATTCCCAATCCAGCCGTCGTTACGACTCCCGCAGGGAAGTTTCCGCCCCGCCGGATTGACCGGCGCTGGCGAAATGAGGCCGGCTCAAGAGACCTTGGACGTCATCGCGGCATCACCGGCAGCCGCCCTGCCAACCAGATACTGGCCGGAACAGGTTTTGTGAGGCGCATGGAAAGAGCCGCTCGATTATTGACGGGAGTGCTTGGGGTTGCGGGAGTCGTAGCGAGTGCAACACTGACGGCGGCAGAGTCGGGGACGATAACCCGGAATGGGATCGTGTATGCGGAGAGAGGGTGGATTGACTGGTTTGGGCCGACGGGGAAGTTTACCGAAATTGCGGATCTAAAGGACTCTCACGCTTCTTATTATTCCCCGTTCAATCACTCTTTTAGCATTCCTGGAATCTGTACTCCCTCGCCTCCAAGTGAACTGTCTCCAGAAGACACAGCGGTGTTGCCGCCAGAATCAATCCGAGCTTACGTATCAAACGTGGAAGCGCGCTTCTTTTTTAAGGGTTTGGGGATTACGTGGGATACGCTCAAGACGTATAGTATAGTGGCTGCTTTGCATGATAACTTGAATGACTTTATATCGGTGCCAAGTGATCCAAACCCAGAAACAGTGTACACAATCAATGTTAGCGAACTGAGCCAAGCCAACTACACCTTTGTAGGAAACAAATTTCTCTCTGTAAGTATTCCGATACCTCTGCCAGAAGAGCCAGGTAGCCTGCCGCTCGGGCCTTCAGGTCTGGTGGGTCGAAATAATAAATGTCTGTCTGTGAGGCTGGATCCGCCAGTCAGCCTAAGGGGCGATTTTATAGCAAGTGGCATAGCAGCATGGAGTGACTACGCGCTGCCGCAAAATACTGTAACTTGGTATCGGTCTGGTGGCGGAATAAGTCGAATGCTTGGGGCTGGAGGCGGCAGTCCCACCGTCCAGATCCGTCTGCGCACTTGGGTTCCAATAGCCATAGCCAACGACCAAGCCGCCCCGGCCCTGAGCATCTCATATTTGCCGGACACAAATGAAGGGCTGCTTGGAGTGGAATTTCCCGGAGACTTGCATGACGGATGGGTGCTTCAAAGAAGCGCAGACCTTGTCCATTGGGAAGAGCTGGAGCCCATGCGGGAAGGGCAGACATCTGTGACGATACCACTCTCAAACGAGGCGCAGAATGTATATGTCAGAGCATTTAAGCCGAATTGAGTTGGCAACACCAGGGAGCGCATAGAGGCACAGGACATCCGTCCGCCGAGACCCACCGAGTCCTTTCTTTCCCCGACCCTGACGGGGCCACAGGCTTCCAGCCCAAGGGCTGATATCCCTGGCGATGCCCTTGGGACCATGCCCCTCTCAACGACCTGCGTCCTGAAGGGGTGCCGGAGCCTCCGGCATCCCTTCAGGACGCAGAATTTTTCCATCGGGCCAGACCCGGGGTAGCGTCCTGCGGCCGCAACCCCGGGCTGGGCTCTCCAGGCCCGTCAGGCCGATCAAGACCCGACAGAGTGCCAGGCCCTCTGTCGTTCCAAGGTCCTCTGTCGCTCCATCCTGACCCTCTTTGCGGCCTTGGCGGCCATAGCGTGAGGCTCGTTCGGAACCTTGTGGAATAGCAACAGAGTACCAGGTCATTAGTCTCGAGGTCATCCGTCTCGCCTCATCGGCGCTCCGTCGTGCCCCTCACCCCTCGCGTGCGGCGTCGCTTCGCAACATGCCGTCGGGGTCCGTTTGGGCGTGTGGAGGGGTTGACGTTCCGTGCGTGGTGACGCGCATCGGCCGGGACGAGGGCTGTTCGCGAAGCGAACCGTCGTCCCACCGTGCTGGCGTCCCCGGCCACCATGCGAGGCGCGTACGCTCCCCGGCAAAGCCAGCCGTTGACCGAAACCGAATCGCGTGATAGCCCAAGGCTAAGCTTGTGGAAAAGGACCCCATGCCTTCTCCCGGCGAAGCGTCCGATCAACGTTCAATCAATGGTTCAATGAGTGAAGGGAACCGAGCCCTCGCAGCAGGAAACCTGGGAAGGTGCCATTCCGTCATCGAGCCGTGCCCGCCAATCGCGGGTTCCATTTCCGGAGGAATGTCATGCGTCCCCTGATTCCCAAGGTCCTTTGTCTTGCAGCACTTGCCGCCTGGCCCGCTGCGCACGCCGAATTCATCGTGGACACCGGCCCGGGTGCGTCCGTGGTCGGCGGCTCTCAGTTCGGCGATGGGCTGCGAATCGGCGGCACCTTCTCCATAGACAACCCGGCCATCGTGAACACGGTGGAGGGCTGGATCAGCACCATCAACGGCGGCCAGGCCACGATGTGGCTCTATCAGGGTTCGCCCAATGACGACGTGCTCGTCGGCTCGGTGACCATTGACCTGCCGCCGCCCAATACCTCCGGTGCATGGCTTCTGTTCGACGTGCCGGATTGGGCGCTCTCGGCCGGCGAGTACAGTGTGGCGTTTGGCGGCAATGATCCGATTTCGGGTGCCATGCCGCTGGGCGCGCCGAATCCGCTGGACAGCACTTTTTTTTGGGCCGGCGGTCCCTGGACACCGACGGCGACGTTGAATTCGATCGGGGTTCGCATTGACGCACAGGTGGTACCCGAGCCCGGCATGACCCTGCTGGCGTGGGGCGTTCTGGCCGTCGGGGCCGTCTGGGCGCATCGCCGCAGACAACGCGGGGCGGCGGAGACGCGGCCCAAAGGCGCATAGGGCAGGATATCAGTTCGTCTTCACAGCCCCCGGATCCTTTCCTTCCCTGGCCCCGACGGGGCCACAGACCGCCAGCCCAAGGCCTGAGCCTCTTGGCGATGCCCTGGGACCACGCCCCCCCTCAACGGCCTGTGTCCTGAAAGGGCGCCGGAACCTCCAGCGTCCCTTCAGGACGCAGAGTCTCTCCATCCCATCCAGACCCGGGGCGGGGGCCGGCGGCCGCCACCCCGGGCTGGGGTCTCCAGGCCCTTCAGGCCAGCCAGAGGCAGTGCGGATCACGACAGAGTGCCAGGTCCTCTGTCTCTCCATCCCCAGGGTTTTCCTTCGAGTTTCCCCATCCAAAGTGCCAAGCTCCATCCGAATGACCCTGGCCATGCCACGAATCGGAACCCTTCCGAACTCCCTCCGATTACCACTGTTGATTCGAATCGCCTTTTGTTGCGTGTGGATGGGGAAGGCGGCGTCCCAGACCTTCCGCGACGGGCCGTTCTCGCTGTTCCGTCTTGTGGAAGCATTCGACTCGCCAGTTCATCGGGGAATCTCCCCCGAAGGACATGTGGTCTGGCTGCAATCGAATGATCTGGATCAATGGCGGGCCTACCGGTCGCGTCCCGGTGCGTCCCCGAAGTCGTCGTTCGGTTTGACGATCCAATACCGGATCGTCCCCAGTTGACGTTCAGCCGTTTCTCTTTCGAATCGTGGTCCGGACCGGGTGGACGAGTTCTCTTTCGGACACGGGTCGGTCCCCTGGGCGAGGATGTCCGGGCGGGATTGTTCCTGTATCAGTCGAACCGAATTTCCACGGTGGCCATCGGAGGCGAGCGGGTTCCGGGTGAGGCCAAGCTTTGGTTCCCCATCGCCATGAACAGCATTGCGAGGACCACATTCGCCGCGAACGGCGACTGCGCCTTCATTGTTCCGGTGACTGCCGATCCGTCGGATCAAGTCGGCAAACTCGCAGCTCTGGTGGTCTCGGAAGGCCAGGTTCGGATGCTCCTGCAAGAGGGCATGATGATGTCCGACGACCCACCCTTGGTCGTGAACCACATTGATTCCATCAGCATGACACCGGAGATGGGAATTCTCTTCATGGCCAACCTGGAGAGCCATGTCTCCGACTGGGAATGTCTCTGGCAGTTGCAGGACAGCCGCCTCGTTCCTCTGATCAATTTTGATCGTCGTCTCGATCGCGGCACTCCGGCGCCGGGGACCGACAATCGGCGGTTCGTGTACTGCCAACTCGGACCGCAGACCGCTGCCAACGGAAACATCGCGTTCGTGGCCGACACCATGGCCGCTGGTGAAGAGCATGGTCCCACGCTCGATGGACTGTGGAATGGCCCTCCAGGGCAGCTTGAGATGAGAGTTCAGAGGGGAGACCGGTTCGGCCGGCTCCTCTCTGGGACTCTCACCTCCTTCTTCGGCGAACCTGTTCCCGCCTCGAACAACGCCGTCGCATTCACGGGTCAGTACACAGCGGACGGGCACCCCGAGCCTGAACTGGGGATATTCCTCAGTCGCAGCCCCGGGAATCTGGAGTTAGTCATGCATGGTGGGATGCCGGCACCCGGTCTCGAGAACCGCTGGCGAGTTCAACGCGACTCGTTTCACGTCCTCAGCTCCTTCGGATCGGGAGGATTCCTCGTAACCTGCAGGGTGGAAGCCGACGGTGAACTCTCCAGACTGGGTTATCTTTTTCTGGATGAACAGGGATGGGTGCGGCCGATCGCTTATGAGAGGACGACGATTTTTGATGCGCAAACTGGCGAAGCGATCAGCGGATTCCTCCCCATGCTGGCGGGCTGGGAAAATGGATTGGGGCAGCGCCGCCTTGTCACAGATAAGGGACTGATGATCCTTCCCATATCCGGTTCGATGATCAATGGATCATTCCCCCGCCAGGATAGCATTTACTTTGTGCAATTGTTGGCCGGAACAAGCCGCATTGCGGCTGCTCCCGATCCCGCCGACCCGTCGAAGTTCCGAATTTCGGCTCAAGTCGAGCCGGGGAAGGCCTATCGGTGGGAACAAGCTGACAAGCTGGCGGGACCCTGGACAAAAGGGGACTGGATCTGGGCCCAAGACTCAACCTTGCCAGAGCCATTGTCACCCGGAGTAGCGTCTGGGTTCCTTCGGCTCGTCTCACCTTGAGCCCTCCATGCTGGATCGAGGATTCCGAGGGACAGGATCTCTCGGCTCTCAAAGCCCCAGCTCACCGAGCACGCGGAAATAGATCCAGTGTCCGAAATCGTTCGGGTGATTGATGTTGTTGCCGAGGAGGTCTTCCGGTTTCTTGCGCGCGGCCAGCGCCTGCCAGTTGGTGAACACCTCCGCGTAGGCGCTGCCCGTCTCGCGGGCGACCTGCGCGGTTGCAGCGGCGTAGTCCTCCATGTGATGCGAGCCGAACTTCCACTTCGGGTTCGGCGGAAATGCGGACAACAGGATCACCTCCGCCTCCGTGGCGGCACGGATCCGCGTGATGATCTCCTTCAGGTTCGCTACGAACTGCGGCAGCGGCACGCCTCCCTTGTTGTGGTCGTTCATGCCGAAGCCGATCAGAACGAGGTCGGGTTGCAGGTCGAGCACCTTGGCCTGCAACCGCTGCAATCCCTGGACTGTGCTGTCGCCGCCAGTCGCGCCGTTGACCGCCGTGATGCGCGCCTGCGGATGGCGAGCGCGCAATTCATCCGCCCAGCGGTTCCAGAAGATCCATTCGGGCCGCGTTGCGTCGCCACCCGCCGTGATGCTGTCGCCGAAGGCCACGAGTTTGAAGTCGCCGCCCGCCCGCAGCTTCGCCGCGGACTTGGGGAGCAACGCCGCCTGCGCGGCCTGCACCGGCCAGGGTTCGGTCGCGTCGGACGTGTAGTCCACGAACGCGAAGAAGCCGCCGTTGCCGAAGCCCGGGAATTTCGAGTGGTCAAACTCCTCCTGGCCGTAGAGCGAATTGGTCCGGAAATCCGGCAGCCGCGAACCGGGCAATCGTCGCAACGTGCCGCCGTCAAAGTCCACCGTGTAGTCGCGTCCCTCGGCATAAGTTACCGTGTCCGGGCCGGGCAGATACGTGCTGCGGACGACCGGCGCGGGCGCTCGCCATGGCAGTCCTGACAGCGCCGCCGGCTCCTCGCCGATGAAAACAACCGATTCACCGGTCCTCTGGCGCGAGGACGGACGCCGTCCGCTGGCGCAGCCGGCCAGGACGGACAAGACCAGCGAGCAGACGACAGCGAAGCGAACCCCAATCCATGTGCGGCGCATGGCGGGAGCATGGCGTACACGCTATTGTGGGCTCAACTCCGACCGACACGCCAGATCCAGAACCCCGCACCAGGCAAAAATCGGGGTAGGACCAGAGGCAGCGGATCGGCGGAAAGGATCCGCAGAGGCGAAGGGGGGGCCCTGGTGGGCCGGCGGGAGGGGTCTGGATGTCCTCCAGGTCTCTGACTGTTCCCGGACATCGTTGCCCCTCGCACAGGCAGGCCGGACCGAATCTTCCACATCCTTTACGGGTCGCTCGCCATCGTTACCTCAATGACCCCCAAATCCATCACGCCATCGGTGGAATCTTCGTCTGGCACGCTGAGGCTGAGCGTCTTCTTGAGGGTCTGTAGATCCTCAAGCACCACGCTGCCTGCATTTACCTCCGTCCTGCCAGCTCGTGGCGGCCTCAATTCGCAGAACATCCGATACTGGCCCGCTGGGATGTCCTCCAAGGTGAAACTGCCATCGCTCCTGCAAAATGTTCCAAACTCACGTCCGGCCCGCAGTGACTCGCCTGAAGTCACCGTCTCTTCCCCACTCCTGATCTGGACCGTTGAACGCGTCCAATCCACAGCCGCACCAACGTCCGAAACGACGAACCGTCCCTCCAGGCGGGCTCCCGCTCCGCCGATGACCAATTGTGCGGTGTCGCCCGGACGCACGGAGATTTCCGCGGCATGACTCAGGAGGCCCAAGTTTCCTGCCTGAAGGCTCTGCCTGACTAGGGCAACGCCCGGCGGCACTTTCGGGAAGACAAACCGCCCTTGAGCATCGGTCTGCGCGGTAAAGTTTGCGAATGGCAGTTGTTCCAGGTGGCTTCCGACCGAGTCCAATTGAACTGTCGCATGGGGCACCGGATGGCCGCCGGTTTGGAGAAGGCCTTCCACCCGTCCCCACGGCCGCAATCGAATGGGAGCGGTAGAGTTCTTGTCGAAGGACTCGTCGGCCCATCCGCTGGCATGCACCGCGGCAATCCGAGTCGCCCCGTCCACCAGGGGCAACTGGAACTGTCCCTCCTCACCCGTCTCGGCCTTGGCCTGCCCTCGCCACCCTCGGTCTGTACCCCGCTCACCGAAGATCTCCGGCTCCAGAAGGAGTATTTTCATTCCGGGTCCCCGGTACGAAACCGATGCTCCCCTTGCCGGAGTGCCATCTGGTTGCAGAACCAATCGCTGAACGATCGTCTCGGGATCCAGCTCCACTGTCACCGCGACTTCCCCCTCCTTGACCGGCGGGATCAGAATCGTCCGCGGCCTAAATCCCTCAGCGACGATTTTCAGTTGATATCCTGTGGTGTATAGCGGATGTCCCGGCCGGTAGCGGTTCTCCTTGGATTCGAATTCGTCCGGCCATTCGTGCATGGCAAATTCGCCGTCGAACCCTTCACAGAGCAGTCTAAAGGCCATGGCTCCGACCCTCAGCACCTTGAATCGGGGAACCGGCTGGCCATCTGCCCGTGCAACGACGGTGCCCCGCACCAGGACTTCGGGGATCCAGCGAGCAACTGTCTGATGCTCTTCGGCCTGGGGACTCAGGATCACCGTCGTCGGCTGGTGACGCTCCACATGAAACTCCAGTGCCACCGCCTGATTGGGCGCCGCATTCCACGCCCAGCGCCCGTCCGCATCCAGCGGTTGCGACCAGGCGAGCTTCGATGATGCGTCCGGCCCCCCTCGGTAGGACACCTGCCCGTAGATCGCCTCTCCCTGGTCGCTGACCACGCGTCCCCGGAGAATTGAGGATCCGCCGACGGGCAGCCATTGAACCGTCACGTCCTGATTGATATCCGCCGACTCCACGATAACGGCGACTTCGGCCGGCAGCCCTCCTTGGGCCTTCGCTGTCAGCCGATATTCTCCCTGTGCAACCCGTGGCCATTCAAAGCGCCCTTTGGAATCACTGGTGTCCGCCAGGGTTTCCAGTCCCCCGCTGACCGCCTCCAGTTTGACGCCCGCTCCGGCGACTGCCACCCCTTGGTCGTCTTGAAGTCTCCCGGCCACCCGATATCCGGGCTGGAGGGTCAATACCAATTCCTGGTCTTCCGAGACGTCAACCAGGAGAGGCGTCGCCGCAAAGTCAGGATGTTCCACCCGACCGCTGACTCTTTTTGCGTCCGGATGGAGGAAGTCCACCGTCCACCGTCCCTGGGCGTCCGTCACTGTCGGTGGTACCGGATGCCTATAGTGCTCCGATTCGCGCGAATCCCACGGCAAACCCCGGCCCTGAAAGGTCACGGCCGCACCGCCGACCGCGCGGCCCTGCGGATCCATGACTCTTCCACTCACCGGTCTCCCCACCTCCAACTTCAGGACATACTCTTGAGGCAGGGATGGCCCTTCCTGCCTCCTCCACGAAGCGCCCAAGGGGACTCTCCCGGGCGCATAAGCTCCCAGGAACATTCCTTCGAATCGCCGGCCCGGATGCGGAATCGTGACCCAGCCTTCGGAATCCGTCTCGACGTCCAAAGTGATTTGCGGCTTCCCGCGGAAGGCGACACTCACCCACACACCCTTCAGCGGCTCATCGTTTTCGGCGGCCACCACCCGAAGCCTTGTTGCGGTCCCCCCGACTCCTGAAGCCTCCGCCAGCGGCTCGCGGCTTCCAGTCGCGTTCGGCATTTCCATCGTGTCCAAGCCTGCCACCCTGGCGTCCCGGACTCCGGAATCACTTTTCCAATAGAGCATCAAGATCACCGCGACACTCGCGATGGCGACCAACGTTCCAACAGTCCGGGCGATTCGCGGGAGTGCCGCGATCCAATCCCAGCCCCGACCACTTCCCAGCAAGGCGCCAGCGGCCAGGCGGTCTGCGGAAAAGGCCGCCTGAAGGGTCGCTTCAGCGAGCCCCTCCGGAATGCCCGGGATCCCCCGGACGCTCATGGCAGCGCCCACCATTCCCGCCGACACGCGAATACCCCGTGCCTGGAGTTGCTGACGCAGCTTTTCAAGAGCCCGGCTGACACGTTTCTTCGCTGCTTCTTCGCTCATTCCCAGCGCGCCACCCACCTCGCAAAAGCTTTGCTGCTGCAAATGCCGCAGGATCACCGCATGGCGATCGGTTTCTCCGAGCTGGTTGAGGGCGTCGTCCAAATGGGGTGCCAGCACCTCCCACGGCGCGTGATCCGAATCTGGGGGATTCATCATAGGGAGCATCTCTCGTTCGAGCCGGACGCGCTGCACCTGATCGCGACGCACCCTGCGGGCGAGGAAAACCGCGGTCCGATGCAGCCACCCCGGCAGAATTAGCCTTGAGTCGAAGGCCTCCGCCTTGCGGGTCAGCAGGACAAACACGGCCTGACTCACGTCCTGGGCGAGATGGGCATCCCCCAATTCTCTCAGGGCGACGCCGTACACCAACCCCAAGTGTCGCTGAACCAGCGTTGCAAACGCCGCCTCAGAGCGGTGGTCAAGAAATTCCCGAAGAAGCATCCAGTCAGTCATAGCAGCCTCACGGCATTCCTCCATGCCACCGCCGACCGAAAAGGGACAAAGAATCCGAGCTTCACCCGCAGAATTTTAAGGCAAGAAACGGTTCGGAGGGGACAGGACATTTGTTCCATGAAGGGGCGCCGGAACCTCCAGCGCCCCTTCAGGACGCAGAACCTCTCCATCCCCCCAGACCCGCGGCAACGCCCGGTGGCCACAGCCCCAGGCTGGGGTCTCCCGGCCCTTCACGCCCTCACGCCGATGAGAGGGGACAACGACAGAGTGCCAGGCCCTCTGTCTCCACCATCCTTTGCGGCCATGGCGTGAGGCTCGCTCCAGATCTTGTGGAGGAAGTTCGAGGCGGAGGCGAACAGGGCTAGACTGATGACCTGGTACCTTGTTCTCTCTTCTCACATTCTACCCACTGAATTCATCGAAGAACCAGATCTGTTTTGGTGCCCGGCGGTGAAAGAGCGTCGGCAGCGGTTCTTCAACGACGAGTGGGAGGAAGGGGATCGTGGGTATGGATACAATCACTTGGGATATCGTGTGAACGACCCCTCGCCGCTAGGATTGGGTGGATCAACCGACGTGAGCAGAAAATCGGTTCGTGCCGTCCAGGAATCGGAGGTGGTTGTATCCTCCGGGATGATCGCCCTAGGCGACAATTTCCACTCGGGTCCCAACGGGACCGTCTCCGCCGGAGGCGCCTACCTTATGAGGCCGGAAAACGTTTCCACGACGGACTCCCCCAAAATTATTCGGGCTTGGGCGCGCATGGCATTGCGACACGATGGTCGAGCGAATGTCGCATTTTGTGACGGACATGTTGAAACACTGACAAACAAGAGGCTGTTCATCGACCGAAACGATGAGGCGCTTGCGCTTTGGAATCGGGATCACCTGCCACATCGCGGCCCCGTATGGTGATCCCGCATCGGGGCCTGAGAACTCTAAGACCTATTCCAATTCCGACATTCAGCCCAGGGAGCGAACCCGCCCACTGGTGGCCGCCGGAATTTTCGCGAAACTCGACCGTCTTGCGTTCAGGTACCAGTCGGAAATCATCGGCTGGATGGCGATGGTCGGATCGTTAGGCCACTTGGGCCACACGGCGTGGGCGTCCGCACATCCATCAGCGCCGGGTCTGGGAATTCCAACTTCTCGCCCATTGGTCCGTCGTGTGGAAGTGGACGAAGTGCCGCCTCCCGTCCTTTAGGACGATGCCAGCTATTCGAGGCGCAGGCGGTAGAAGCGAGGCGACTCCCCTCCGCCGGAATCGCCGACGTTTTGCAGACTCCCATCGCCCGAACGGCTTTCCAAGATGCTCCAATTGTCGGATTCCAGGCTGTTCTGAAACTCTACAAAATATGTAAACCCAACAGTCGTTGGAAACGACAGGATCACTTGCCCGCCGTTCGTCGGAGTGGCCGACAGACGAGTCGCGGAGAGTATTCTAAAGTGCGCTCCGTCCTTGCTTGCCACCGAGTGCAGTCGCAGACCGGGATCTAGTACAATGTGATCCAGCGACAACGTATGACCTGCGTTCACATCTGCACCGTCACGGGATTGGACGTGGATACGACCGACGACGGCGTACCGATGGTTGGGTACCGGCACAAAGGATGCCATGCCAGTCCCACGAATCGGCGCGAGCCGGGAATTGGGAACGTCAGGATAGGGATCGAGCGGCCCAAAGGAATCTGCCGCAATATTCGAGCCCTGCTGAAACACCTCGAACGCACCCACTTCGCGCGGCACATCATCGTAGTAATCGCTATCCGGCAGAGCTAGCCGGTCAATCACATCCAAATCAAAAATGCGAATGGAGCCGTAAAGACGATACCACCACGTGTGCAGCCCTTGTCGTGTGAAAATTGGATTCACAACTTGGGAACAATGACCCGCGGCGCAGAGGGAGCTTGTGATATCCACATCGAGCCCTGCCGCTAGGGTCACGGTCGCCGAGCCCAGCCCAGGACCGTTGAACGTCCATTGATCGGCCCAGATGGATTCTGCGTACATTTCGTGATGGCGTACGTCGAAATATTCCCGGTCGTCGGATTCTCCGTAGCCCGTCGGGATGGTTTGAGTTTTTGCGTGATTCTGGCCAAAATCAGTTTGGGCTCGTGCAGTAAAGGAATCCGGGCCAACCACGTCACTCCCTGGTGGCACCACCAGAATACTGGCCAACTCACGGTTGGTTTTGACGCTGAAATGGCTGTTGACGTCACGGATATCCTCCTGGTCGGGCAGGCGGGCATCTCGGCTATATCCACCTCTCACATCGGAATACAAACCTGGATTGGCGAAACGACTGTCCCACCACGAAAAGAAGACGACTTCAGCACGCCCTGAGACATTCAAGAGCATTATGAAAGCTATGGGAAAATACAGGGTTCGTTTCATCGCCTGCGATTTTTCTCTTCAAATTATTAATAGAATGCCTATTGGTTCAACTACTGATACTGATAGGAACCTGGTTTCACGCTCACGGCTTTTGTCCAGATTGGAAGTCGCGGTTCCAACGATGTCAACGGCCGAATTTTGGCGATGGCCAAGCCGAGGGGATGCTGGGGAGGCGGGATCCGGGGTGGCCGGCTGGCAGAGGGGGCCGGGAATGCTGAACACAACCCGATTTCAGGGTGTCGCCGGGAGGCCGGAGTCCATCGGCTGCGCGGGCTTCCGTCGGTGAGCACGTTCTCGTAGTCCGGGGCATCGAGGAGGTCTCGATCAGAAACTCGCCATCGTGAGCAGACAATGGGATCTCGGACACTGGGCCCCTCCCGCTGGTGAGGGGAGGCGGCCGGGCCGGGGAGAAGGTGGCGGGGCCGCACCACAGGTTGAGGTGGCGGAGAATCTTCTCGATGGCGACCGGTTCTTCAATCAGGGCGATGAAGCGCATCGCCTTGCCGCATTCGGGGCACTGGAGGGTCCGTGTGCCACGCCTGCCGGATGAGGTCCCGCCATTTGCGGGACGGCAGACTGGCCGGCGGCGGCGGAGAGCCTTTGGGCCAGGGTACATTCCCGGCGGGATGGATGCGGCTCCGGCAGCCGCGGCTCTTGTTGGAGTAGAGCCCGTAGTAGCGAATCATCTGAGCGCCCCGGTCGGGAATGAGGGCCAGACTGATGACCTGGTACTTTGTTTTCCCACTTTGTTCTCTGTTGCTCCGAGAAGCCCCGTAACGGATTCGCGGCCACCTTGTCCAAACCCTGCGCCGGGATCGGGATTGAGCAGGAATTCGCGAGTACCCGAGACCTGAAACTCATGGAAACTCCCAATCCAGAGACCTGGACCCCTGCGGCGCGGCGTGTGGTGCATCTGGCACACGAGGAGTCCTGGCGCCCACGTAACGGTCCTACAGGTACGCGTGATTTGCTGGCGGCGCTCATCTTCTCCGGTGAAGGACTGGGCCTGGTGCAACTCAAACGGCTGGGAATTCCAACCAGCCGGCTGAAGCAAATCTGGGAGTCCTGGAAGCCTGGACTCCCGGAACCGGTGGATGCCGCATCGCCGGGCGAGACCCTGGCCTTCCGGGCCGCGCTGCTGGCCGCCGTCAAGAATGCTCGACAGATGGGGCATGGCTACCTGACCTGCGAACACCTGCTGCTGGGCCTGCTCGAGGATCCGCAATGCGAAGCCCTCCAAATGCTTCGAGACACCCGCGTCGAGCGTGAGCGGTGTCTGGAGGCGGTGCTTCTCGAATTCGATTGGTCGGACCAGGAGCCCGGTCCGGTGATTCCGGAGGGAGATCCGGCGGGCCGCGCTCTGCGGCCGGGTTGGGCGCGGAGGATGGCAAATCTCGCGCGCCGGTACGGCTTGGTGCTCCCGGCAAATCCCGGCGCGGGAGTTCCGCCCGGTCTGCGGCCGTTCACGCCGCGGGCTCAGCGGGCTTTGGATCTCGCAAGGGCCGAAGCCCATCGGCGGAGACTGTGGCCGATGGACACCGACATCCTGCTGCTCGGCGTGCTTGGCGTCGGCCAGGGATGCGCAATCGGGGCTCTGCGGCGTTTGGGCGTTGATCTGGAATTGGTCCGCCGCCGGTTGCTTGGGGACAAGACCGAGGGAACCGGCAATGCATCGGACACCGATCCACCTCCGGCCATTTCCTTCTCTTCCGACCTGAAGGAGGCGCTCCGACAGGCGACCGCAGAGGCGGCGATGTTCTCCCACGCCTATGTCGGCACAGAGCACCTCGTGTTGGGGATGCTTCATGGATCCGGCCATCCCGCAGCCAGGGCGCTGTCGGCATCCGGCGTCGTTCTCGAAAAATTCCGTGACGCCGTGCTGGACGAACTGGACCCGGGCCGCAGTTCTGGCATGTCTCCGGCGACATGATGCGGATTCTGGGATCCCTGATCGTTGGAGGCGCCCTGGTTCTGGGGCACTGGGCACAAGCGCAGGAAACGGGCCCAGGGCTTTGCCTCAACTTTCCCGGACGCGACACCGTGGTAGCGGTTCCCCATCACGAGCGGTTCAACACCTATCCGTTGTCGGTGACCCTGTGGATGCGATCGGCACAACAGGACGGTTCGGCCGGCTTGGTGAGCAAGTACGCCTCGGGCGCCCACTGCGGCTGGCAGGTGTACTTGCTCAACGGGAACGTCCGGGCCTGGTACTTCGTCAATGTGACCAACTGCGTGTGGGACGGGGCGGACGGGCTGAATGGCGGCCCGGTGGCGGACAACCGCTGGCACCATCTGGCCTTCACAGTCGGACCCAACGGCGGCCGGTTGTATGTGGATGGCGTGCTTCGGGACTCCCGTCCGTGGACCGGACGTCCAGGCCCGAGCCCGGCGACGCATCCGGTGACCCTCGGTTCTTACCCAGGCACCGCGCCGGCCTTCTTCCGCGGGCAACTCGACGAGGTGACGCTCTGGGATCGCCCGCTCTCCGCCGGGGACATCGCCGGACGCCGGTTCTTCAGCCATCGCGGCGATGAACCCGGATTGATTGCCTATTACCGGATGGATGAAGCCGAGGGGCCGCTCATCTTCGACGCCGCGCAAGCCATGGAGAGTCCCGGGCGTCTGGTCGGGAGCATCTTCCGGGGGCCCTCCGAAGCTCCGCTGCGCCCGGAGATCCCGGTGGACGGTCTTCCGATGGTGGTTCGCCGCCAGGGAGGGCCCGAAGTGGAGGCCGGAACGCCGGTGGAGTTCGAGGTGGAGTTCCCCGGCGAAGATGAGGAGGTGGTCTGGACGCGGAATGGCGCGGTGCTGTCCGGCGCCGCCCAGCGCCAGCTTCTTATCCCGTCGGTGACGCCCGACGATGCCGGCGACTACCGGGCTGAGATCCATCGCGACGGAACCACCCTGACCAGCCCTCCGGCACCGCTTCGCGTGCTGGCGACACCCCGCTGGGCGGCAATTCCCGTGGGGACGATCGCTGATCCCGGCGCGGTCGTGGAACTCGATGCCCACGCTGCGGGCGGACGTCCGCTCACCTGGGATTGGTATCGCGACGACCGGTTCGTCGGCAGTGGTTCCGGGCCAGTCCTGCGCCGCAGTCCGTTCCGCTTCGAGGATGCCGGAGTTTATCGGGTGGTGGCCCGCAACGCCTTCGGCGCGATCACCAGCGCCTCGGTGGCAGTGCGGATTTCTGCGGTGGCGATCACCAACGGGCTGGTGGTTCATCTGCCCTTCGACGGCGATCTTCAGGACCGATCCGGGCGGGGCAATCACGCTGTGTATACCCGGGCCGGGTCCCGTGCGCGGGAGAATCCTTCCTTCGTAGCCGGGCGCCTGGGCAGGGCCTTCCAATACACCACACGAACCGACGGCACGGCCTTCGAATATGCCACCCTGGGTTACCCGCCCGACCTACAGTTTGACGGCAGCGCGGACTTCTCCGTCTCATTCTGGACCTCCTTCCGCGAGAACAATGGCGACCTGCCGTTTATCTCCAACAAGGACTGGTACCGCAGCCACCACACGGGGTGGGCCATCGCGATGCAGAGCCGGGGCACGTTGCGGGTCAACCTGACCGGACCGGCGGCAGGCGCGGACTTCGTCACCGCCGCGAATACGCCGGTGTTGCGGGGCGGCAACTGGCGGCACGTGTTGGTGAGCGTCCAGAGGGCCGGCGCCGGACTCGAATCGTGGGTGACTCTTTATGTAGATGGACGTCCGGTGCAGCGGATCGCCCAGGGCCTGACGGGCTCCGTGGATACAGCCTCCCTGCCCTTCGCTCACCACAGTCCGGCCTCGACTCCCCAGACCGGCTGGGCCGTCAACATCGGCCAGGACGGCACCGGGGTTTACTACGACCTGGGTGGCGCCGGGGTGACCGATGCGCGGATTGACGATCTGGGCATCTGGCGCCGCGCGCTGACCGATGCCGAGGCGACGGCGATCCATGCCGCCGGTGTGGCGGGCCTCGACCTCTCCCGGGCGGCGGTTCCGGCGCGCTTGTTCATCGTGGAGTCCGGATCGGAGGCGGAGTTGTTTTGGCCCGGGGCGCCCCGGGCCGATCTGGAGTCTCGTCCGGCGCTCGACTCCCCGGACTGGCTGCCGGTGCCACTGTCCGGTCCGGCCAATGCCGTCCAGGTGCCTGTGAGCGGACTCCCCGGGTTCTTCCGCCTCCGCGGCGCCGACTGACCGCCTGAACGCCGCCGTTGAATTGCCAGGACGGTCCATTCGCAATTCCTGGGGATGAGCTTCGCGAGTCCCCATTTCCTCCTCTCCTCCCGTCGCGCCCGAATTGGTTCAGACCGCCAGTTGAGCCCAACCGTCCCAACACAGATGCCTTGTCCCCTGTCTCTCAGCGGATGAGGTATTCCCGGATGGCCGGCACCGATTGAATCAGGCACAATCCTCCCCAGACCAGCACGGTCCAATTCGCCGCCTCCGGGGCCTTCGGACGAGGATAGTCGGGCTGGATCCCGGCTCCAATCATACGGTCGTACAGGTCCGGATGGGCCCTGCCCCGGGCAATGCCTGAAGCCGGCAGGAGATTCAATGAGTAGATCTTTTCGAGGGCGGCAGCGTACGCAACCGAACGATCCGAACCCAGGGAGGCCAGTTGATCGGCGCGACGCTCCATCCTCCGCGACAACAGCTTCGAGCCGCAGATCAACCCGACGAAGGTCGTGAGCAGTAAAGGAATTGCCCAGCCCGAAGATGCTACCGCCAAGGGCTTCATCAGGAGCAGTGGCACCAGAAGCAATTGCCCCAGAATGCGACCAGCCAGAATGGGGCCGGGTTCGGTGAGGTGTCCCAATTCGTGAACAACCACGCTGCGCAACTCCAGCGGGGAGAGTTCGCGGCACAGACTGTCGGTCAGGAACACTCGGCGTCCGATGGGCATCGCGAACGCCAGCGGGCGGAGATCGTCGAGTATGGAGACCTCTTTCACCCGGATTCCGAGACGGTCGGCTTCGCTTTGAACGAGGGATTCCAGATGTGGTTCTGCCCGCCGCAGGGCGCCAAGAAACCTAAGCAGTTGATATGCCCCCGCCGTCACAAACCAGACATTGGCCGCGAGAAAGATCGCGACGACCAGGACTGCGCGGGAATCGAAGGCGGCGCCGATCATGGAATGGGCGGTGAAAAAGGCTCCTGCGATCAGCAGCAGGATGCCCCATCCCCTCGCAACGGCGACGGAGTAACGGCGCGGGGTCCACCGTGGCTCGATCCGGCGGTTGATGAAGTAGTTGCCGGCCAAGCCGCCAACGAGACCGGCCAGGCCAAACAACACCACCCCAGCTGGCCCCACCCTGGCCGTCCAATAGCCCAATAGTCCGGCGTTAATGGCTCCGAGAAAGAGGTTCAATTGCGCGCTGGACTGGATGGGGAAAAACCTGCGGGCACGCTCAGTCCAATGCTCCGTCGCTGTCTGTTCCCAATCCCCCAATGACCATCGGTTGAGCAGAATGGTGAGGATCATCACCAATCCGGCAGTCCCCACGACTTGAACCAGGATCATCGGGGCGGAGTCTTTGTCAGAAACCCGCCGGATGGCAACGGATGGGGCGGCCAGCGGGCAAATCGTTCCCGCGACTCCCCGGGCGCTCTGGTGAAAGCTGTTCCCCTGAACAGCAAGGAGGGTCCGTCAGCCTTCCAAAACACCCGCTGGCCCGGCCGAAGCAGTACCTCCACCGCCGTGGCTCTGCGTGCTGGCTCCGGCGGAGCCGGCGAATACCCTTCCACCGATGCCGGAAAGCGCCGTCGAAGAGGTGCGGGAACATCTGGAGGCGACGTATCGCGCGGAGTCCGGCCGCATTCTCGCCACGCTGATCCGATTGCTCGGCGATTTCGAACTGGCGGAGGACGCGGTGCATGACGCCTTCGCCGCGGCGCTGGAGCGCTGGCCTCAGGACGGGGTGCCGACCAATCCCCGCGCCTGGCTGGTTTCCACCGGACGTTTCAAGGCCATTGATGCGCTGCGCCGGCGCGCACGATTCGACGCCTCGCAGGAAGCGATCGCGGAACAACTCGAAATCGGAGCCGGCCACGACGCGGTCGGGGCGGACGAGGGCGTTGAAGACGACCGGTTGCGGTTGATCTTCACCTGTTGCCATCCCGCACTGGCGCCGGAGGCTTGTGCGGCGTTGACCTTGCGCGAGGTCTGCGGCCTGACCACGGAGGAGATCGCCAGCGCTTTCCTCACGACGGCGCCCACGCTGGCCCAGCGGATCGTACGGGCCAAGGCCAAGATTCGCGACGCGCGCATTCCCTATCAGGTGCCGTCTCCAGAGGAACTGCCGAACCGTTTGGAGGCGGTGCTGCAGGTGATCTATCTGGTGTTCAACGAGGGTTACTCCGCGTCATCGGGACCGTCGCTGACGCGGGCGGATCTTTCGAAAGAAGCCATCCGGCTGGGGCGATTGGTGCTGGAACTGTTGCCAGAACCGGAAGTGATGGGCCTGCTCGCGCTGATGCTCCTGCAGGAATCGCGTCGCGCGGCCAGGACCTCGGCGGCGGGTGAGCTGATCCTGTTGGAGAATCAAGACCGCTCGCTGTGGAACCGCGAGCACATCGCGGAAGGTGTGGCGTTGGTGGAGCGGGCGCTGTTGTCGCGGCGGTTCGGCCCCTACACGCTTCAAGCGGCGATTGCTGCGGTGCATTCCGAAGCGTCCGACGCCGCGGCGACCGACTGGCCGCAAATCGTTGCGCTTTATGGCCTCCTGGCGCGGTCTGAACCGTCACCGGTGGTTGAGTTGAATCGGGCGGTGGCGGTGGCGATGCGTGATGGCCCGGAGGCTGGGCTGGCGCTGATGGACGCCCTTTTCGCGCGCGGCGAATTGACGGACTATCGCCTCGCCCATTCGGCACGGGCGGATCTGTGCCGGCGGCTGGGCAGGAATACCGAGGCCCGTTCTTCCTACGAACGCGCCCTGGCACTGACGCGACAGGAACCGGAACGGCGGTTTCTCGAAAAGCGGCTTCGGGAGCTGGGGTAAAAAAGTGAAGGGCGTTGTCGAATTCCGGCAATCCCAACCGACTAGCTTTTGAAACGGTCAACCCGAAGACCGTCGAAACAACGAACAGAACGAACGAACATGAAATACATCTGCCTGGGATACATCGAACCGAACAAGTTGGAGGCCCTATCTGAAAGCGAGCGCAACGCGATGGTGGACGAGTGCTTCACCTATGACGACGAGTTGCGGAGAAACGGACACTTCGCAGGCGGCGAGGCGTTGCAAGGCCCTCAGACAGCCACGACACTGCGTTGGAAGAACGGCAAGGTGTCCATCACCGACGGCCCCTACGCCGAAACGAAGGAACAGATTGGCGGTATCCTGGTGCTCGAAGCGCGGGATCTGAATGAGGCCATCCAGTTGATGTCGAAGCATCCCGGCGTGAAGGCTGGACCGTTCGAAATACGTCCTGCCGCGGACCTCTCCGAAATGATCCGCGAAAGTGAAACGCGACGCGCCGTAGCCCAAACGAAATCGGAGTAAAGTAGTTTGCAGGGGACAGGGCGTTGGTCCTTTCCGGAGGGACGAGCTTCGCGAGTCCCATCGCGGCCCCTGTGGATTCACGAGCTCCAGAATCCCCGCATCATAGGTCGCGTCCCCAAAGAACAGGACATTTGCTCCCAAGTCCCTACCCTGGTTTGCATGTCAGAGACATCGGGCGCGAATGAGGATCTGCCGCCCATCCCCCGGGCACCCACGTTCTGGTCCGCCGCCCGCGATGCCATCCGCGGGTCGCAATCCTATGACTACACCCAGGGCGACATTGGCCGATCCGTCCTGCTCCTCGCCGTCCCGATGGTGCTGGAGATGGCGATGGAGAGCGTGTTCGCGGTGGCCGACGTCTTCTTCGTCGCGCGGCTCGGCGCCGATGCGGTCGCGACCATCGGCCTGACCGAATCGCTGATGATCATGATCTACACCCTGGCCATGGGACTCGGCATCGGCGCCACGGCCATGGTGGCGCGCCGGATCGGGGAGCATGACCGGGACGGCGCCGCCCACGCCGCCGCGCAGGCCCTCGGCCTCGGCCTGTTCGTGGCCGCTGTCTGTGGAGTCACCGGAGCGGTCTTCGCGCCGGAGCTGCTGCGCGCCATGGGTGCCGAGGAAGGAGTCCTTCGCACCGGCACCCCCTTCACGCGCATCATGCTCGGCGGGAACGCCAGCGTGCTGATGCTCTTCCTGGTGAACGCCATTTTTCGCGGCGCCGGCGATGCGGCCATCGCCCTGCGCACGCTGGCGCTCGCGAACCTGATCAACATGACCCTCGGACCCTGCCTCATTTTCGGACTGGGACCATTTCCGGAGCTGGGACTGACCGGCGCGGCCATCGCCACCACGACCGGCCGTCTCATCGGCGCGCTGTATGCACTCGGCCGCTTGGTGCGTCCTGGGGCACGCATTCACCTGGGCCTCCGGCACCTGCACATCCATCCCGCCATCATGTGGCGTCTGGTGAGGCTCTCGGCTTCCGGAACCTTCCAGATCTTCATCGGGACGGCGAGCTGGGTGCTGCTCATCCGCATCGTGTCGAGTTTCGGCAGTGAGGTCATCGCCGGGTACACCATCGCCATCCGCGTGATTCTTTTCGCCCTGCTGCCGTCCTGGGGCATGAGCAATGCCGCCGCAACCCTGGTGGGCCAGGCGCTGGGCGCCGGCAATCCCGACCGCGCCGAGCGGGCCGTGTGGCTCGCCGGGAAGTACAACGCCCTGTTCCTGGCGTCCGTGGGGCTGATGTTCGTGGCCTTCGCCCCCGCCATCGCCCGCCTCTTCACCCGCGACCCGGTGGTGGCCGCCAACGCCGTGGACGCCCTGCGCGTGGTGGCCTCGGGATTTGTATTCTATGCGTACGGAATGGTGCTCACCCAGTCCTTCAATGGGGCGGGAGACACCTGGACGCCGACCTGGATCAACCTGGGTTGCTTCTGGCTGTGGGAGGTGCCTCTGGGTTGGTTCCTCGCCCTGCGCACGGGGCTAGGTGCCCACGGCGTGTATCTGGCCGTAACAATTGCCTACGCCACGCTCGCCGTGGTCAGCATCCTGCTGTTCAAGCGCGGAACGTGGAAGCGAAAGACCGTTTAACTAGAACAGCACCCGTCCGGACGCCCCCGTCTCTCCCAGCAAAGCGCGAAAAGACCAAATATCCTGACCGTAGCGGGTTGGAATGAAACGTTTCAGTTAAAGAGCCTGCGTCATGCGGAGATTGGCACTGCGGGTGTTAGAAGATTCGCGTTCCAGTCAGCTCAACTCTCCGTGAAATGAACTCCTTCTCTCGGGATTCACGACGCGCCGTCCGCGTTCTCCTTCTCATGCTCGGTCTCCTTGCGCCTGTGGCCAGCGTGATGGCAGCTGAAGCCGGGCTGGTGCTTCGTGGAAGCTGGCCGGGTTTCCGACGCGGGCCAGCCTATGCCATAGCGGTTCATGGCAATCGGGCCTATGTCGCCGTTCAAGAGGCCGGAATCATCGTGCTCGACCTAAGTGATCCGGCCAAGCCACGGCGGATTGGCGGCTGCCGCACCGAAGGAAGCGCCGCGGACATCGCTGTGTCCGGCGGACATGCGTTTGTGGCTGACGGCGAGGCGGGTTTGACGGTGATTGACGTTCAAGACTCTACCGCGCCGAACCGTGTATCGAGTCATGCCACTGCCGGTTCGGCGGTCGAAGTGGAGGTGGCCGGCCACTTCGCCTATGTGGTCGAAGGCGATGCCGGCTTGGAAATCTTTGACATCCAAAATCCGGCGGCTCCGGTGCGCGGCGGCGGACTGCCGGCCAGCGGATACGCAACCAGTGTCGCGATCCAGGAGGGCCATGCCTTCGTCGCGGATTTTGATTTCGGCCTGGAGGTGATTGATATCCGCGACCCGGCCAGGCCGAAGCGCGTGGGCGGCATTGCGCTCCCGGGTTCCGCCGCCGGCGTCGCCATAGCGGGCGACTACGCTCTCGTTGCCGGCGAAGGCGCCGGCCTGCAGGTCGTTGATGTCAGCCAACCCTCCAACCCGCAGTGGCTCGGCGCCTATGACACCGAAGGATTCGCGCTCGGCGTGGCGAGCATGGGCAACCTTGTGCTCGTCGCGGATGCGTCCGCAGGCTTGCAGGTGATCACTCTGGCCAATCCGCTCGCGCCGCAACGCCTCGGCGGCTTGGACACGCCAGGATTTGCCCTGGACGTGGCCGCCTTCGGAACGTTTGCCCTCGTTGCCGACCAGTATGGAGGCGTTCAGGTGGTGGATCTCAGCAACCCGGCGAATCCGCAGCGCATTGGAGGCCATCAGACCGCCGGGACCGCCAACGCCGTCGCCGTCGCGGACCATTGGGCCTGCGTGGCCGATGGCGATGCCGGACTTCAAATCATTGACCTCAGTTCGCCGGAAAGTCCGGTCCAGTCTGGCAGCTTTCCCGAGGCCAGGCCGGCATCGAGCGTAGCCGTCCACGACCACCACGCATTCGTGGCCGTGCAGGGCGGCGGCTTGTGGATCATTGACGTGGCGAATCCGGCGAGCCCGAAGCTCGCGGCCAGCTATACAACCATTGCCGATGTGCAAGACGTGGCGTTCGCCGGCAGCCTCGGTTGTCTCGCGCTCGGGACGGAGGGCATTGAACTCGTGGACTTCGCCAATCCGGCGGCTCCGGAAGCCATGGGCGGCATCGCTATAGGTGGGTTCGCCAAGGGCGCGGCCCTGGCGGGCCACTACGCCTACGTCGCGGATGGCAGCGCGGGACTCGTCGTGCTGGACTTGAGCGATCCATCGGAGCCGCTGTGGCAAGGGGCCTGTGATACCGCCGGATTTGCCAGCGACGTGGCGGTCGCCGGAAGTCACGCCTACGTCGCCGACGATAGCGCCGGACTTCAGATCATTGATGTCAGCGATCCGGCCGATCCAGTGCTCGCCGCGGGCCACGATACGGAGGGCTTTGCCGTGAGCGTGTCCTTGTCGGACGACGTTGCCTGGGTGGCGGATAGCGCCGCCGGGCTCCAGTGGGTCAATGTCAGCGATCCGGCGAACCCGGAACGGATCGGTGGAAGTTCCGGTTACACGATTCACGGGGTGACGAAATTCGGGAACCATGTGCTGGCCGCGGCTGGTGCGGATGGCCTGTTGATTTTCGAACTAGTTGCCTCGGCGGCCACGCTGAAGCCCCTGGAATATTCCAACGCGGCTTTTCGCTTCACCGTGTCGGGCAGACCCGGCCAATCAGCGCGCGTGCAGCGGAGCGATGACTTGGTGCATTGGTCGGACTGGCAGACGGTGACGCTGACGGACACGCCGACGGAGATCAGCGACTCGTCGGTCAACGACTCCGCAAAGACGTTTTATCGGGCAATCGGGCCGGAGCGCATGATTGAGAACCTGACACTTTGTTCTCCCCCACTCCATTGAGCCGTGGACAAAAGTCGGCTCATCAGGAGATTCGCCCTCTCAAGGGATCGAACTTTCGAGCCTGAAAAACAGGTCCCGCTTTGCGGGGTTCCGCGTAGGATGCCGGACTGCACACCCAGGATGAGGTGCTCCCCAAACCGCGTATTTTCGAGTCAGATCATGCATTGCTCCACACCGCCATCCCTACCCCTATCAAAATATTCATGTCCCGTCGGCCTAAGATCGGGGAATGACTCAGTGAATCGAAACGCATCACGTCATGAACGATACGGAATTGCTGCGAGCGTGGGCGGCTCATCGCGATGAATCGGCGTTTGCCGAACTCGTCCGCCGTCACCTAAACCTCGTGTATGCGGCGGCACGGCGTCAGTCCGGCGGCCTGGCTTTGTCGCAGGAGATCACCCAGGCCGTCTTCCTCGTCCTTGCGCGCAAAGCGGGTTCGCTCGCCGGGAGGGTCACGCTCTCCGGCTGGCTCTTCCGCACGACCTGCTTCGTCGCGGCCCGCGCCGTGCGAACCGAACAACGCCGACTCCGTCACGAAGCCCTCGCCGTCATGCAAATGAACACCTCCAAAACCTCCGAACTTCCCGAGATCTGGCGAGAGGTGGAGTCGCATCTCGATGCGGCGCTCGCGGCGTTGTCCGCCAGTGACCGAGACGCCCTCCTCTTGCGCTTCTTCCAGGGCCAATCGCTGCGCGCCGTGGGCGAGCAGCTCGGCATCAGCGAAGAAGCCGCCAAAAAACGCGTGAGCCGTGCCCTGGAAAAATTGCGCTCCTGGCTGGGCCGTCGCGGCATCCTGCTCACCTCCACGGGGCTGCTGACGATGCTGACTCAGTTCCGGGAAGAGGCGGCACCCGCCGGCTGGGTGGGACAAATCTCCGCCCACGCCTCTGCCAACACGGCCGGCGCCGCCACCTCGGCTCTCGCTTCCGGGGCTATTCGCGACTGGTTTTTCTTTCGGCTGTCGCAGTCCCTGCCGCCGGCTGTTGCTTCGCTGATCGTAATCACATTGGGACTCTGGTGGGCGCTTTCTCCAAATCCTCCCGCTCTCAATCAGCTCGCGGACGGAGGTCCTGCTGCTCCCGCCGCGGGCAAGCCGAACCCGTCCCTTGAGTTCCCAGCGACCAAGGCGATTTCTGCGGTTCAACCCGGTCCGTCCAGAATCCTGCTGAGTGTCCACTCGGCACGGGATCGGCGCCCCCTGCTGGCCAGACTCCTCGTGACCTCCTTGAACACCACCCTGGAGTTGACCACGGATGAGCACGGGATGGCTGAAATCCCTGTCACGGATTCGCGTGTGAGGAGCCTGACCCTCTGGGTGTCCGCGCCAGGGCATGTGCCCGTTCGATTGCCGTGGACGCGTCACGAGTTCGTGGAGCCGCTGCTCGTCCAGCAATGTTGGTTGGAGCCCGGTCAGATCCTCCAAGGGCAGGTCCAGGATGAAGTTGGTCAACCGGTCTCCGGTGCGCAAATTGCCTTCACCGGCCCCGACATTGACGGTTCCAAGCGGGAGAATGTCGCCTTCCACTCCCGCCTCAGTTCGGTCACGAGCGATGCGCAGGGATATTTTCGCAGTGATCAAATTCCCCTGTTGGCAGGAAGCCATTCCACGATGGCCTATGCCGTCAGCCACCCCGATTTCACCAGGGCCGTCGTGTCCTTGGAGGGGCAAGCGTCACTCGCGACCAACCACGTCGTTGTCCTGAGGCGCGGATTCCAAGTCGCGGGTCAAGTGGTGGGACCGGACGATCTCCCGGTGGCTCACGCCCTCGTGGAGGAAATCCGCACCGTGTATGGCCAAACATCCCATGAAGTCGAAACCGCCGACGATGGACGCTTTTTCCTGGGAACTTATCCCGCCGGTCCGGTGCAACTCGCGATAACAGCCGAGGGTTTCAAAAGCACCACGGAGACGGTGTCCGCCGGCCCCTCGACGAATCAAACCGTGATTCGGCTGGCGTGGGAGGATGGATCCAAAAGCGAATGGGAACAGGCCATGGATTCCGCTCCCACCATGCGGATGGTGGGCACCGTGGTGGATGCCGACTCGGAGGAACCGGTGTCGCAATTCCGGATCGCGCTGGACGATCCGGACGGCTCTCAACCGCAATGGATCGGCCGCGGCCACGACGGGCGATTCGACTGGGCGGTGCATCTGCCCTTTCGCCAGCAGTTCCTGCTGGAGGTGGACGCCGAGGGGTATGAACCCGCCGCCTCGGAGATTCGTCCCGTCCAGGAAGACACCCAGCATTTTGAGTTTCGCCTGCGCCGCGGCGGACTCACCAGCGGGCGGGTCGTAGATCTTCATCAAAGGCCGGTCGCGGGCGCGATCGTCTTGTGTCACGGATTGGATTTCGGTGTGGATCTGCGGGGCAAACAGGTCTCCGCACCGAGCGGCGTGCCGCAGACCCTCACCGATGCCGAGGGACGTTTCTCCCTGCGCATGAAACGCAATACGGAGAGCTTGCTGGCGGTGCACGAATCCGGCTTTGCCCAGGTGCCTATGGCTCACGCGCGACCGGTCACGATCCCGTTGCAGCCCTGGGGCGCCATTGAAGGGGTGGTCGTGGCCGGCGGACAGGTGGCGCCAGAGCAGGGGGTGATTCTTCAGGCCTGGGTGCCCGAGGCCGGGTCCGAGCCGTTGGGTGTGTCCCTCAACGCGGTGGCCGTGTCGGATGCCGAGGGACGCTTTCGCTTTGACGTCGTTCCACCCGGCCCTGTGGCGGTCGGTCGCCGCTTCACCATTCCCGGGGCACTCGTGCCGATTCGCGTCGGACCCCGCCAGCGGGTGGACGTGCCGGCTGGAGGGGTGGCGGAAATCGTCCTGGGCACTTCGGGAAGGACCCTGGTGGGACGGTTGGCGCTCACTCAGCCGAGTCCTGACTACCGCTGGCAGGAGGATCCACAAGTATTGGAGGCGGTTCAACCGGAGCTTCCGGCCCTCACTCTGGCAAATCCAGGGGAGCCAGACTACCTCAACCAGCTTCGTGCTGCGAGCTACCGCGGATCTCGGATCCGGAGATTCTTTCTCGATGTCCAACCCGACGGATCCTTCCGGGTCAGTGATGTTCCCGCCGGCGACTATCGGCTGCAACTTCACGTCTCACTTCCTCCGAAGGATCGGGACGACAGCGCATCGCCCATCGGTCGGCGCCAGCGCGGGCAACTCATCGTTCCCGTCATCGTGCCGGAAGGTGACGACCAGGCGAACGAGGTTCCACTGGATCTGGGCACCTTCTCCATTCCCGTGAGATAGGCGAACTCGGTCATCCCCCGGGTTTATTCCACCCATCCTCACGAAGGGGGATCCCCCCACCGAGACGAGGGCATCGAAGAAAGGGCCATGCCTCTTACCGTCATGAGTGATGTCGAGGAAAAGCCCGAAGGGACAGGACATCTATCCAATGCTGACCCAATTGATTATCGTTAACGTTCGGTTCATGATAGAGGACTTGTCACTTTGGTCTCCCTCCCGTCCATGGAGGGGAGAGACCGCATGTTGCGGTCCCCAGGCCCCGCGCGCGGTGGAAGACCCGATTTTGAAACTCGCGTGGTCGAGATCGTGAGCCCAGGCCCCGCGCGCGGTGGAAGACCCCGGGGGGGCATGGTCGGAGGCATCGCGAGGGGACGATCCGCCGGGGTGGAAATCGTGGTTGCCCGGCGGGATGGTTCGGTGTGGCGGAACAGATATCCTGTCCCTTGAAATCTTCATACGGAAAGCCCCGGTCAATCCTTGCATTTTGTGCATTCAATGCACAGAATACGATAACCGTGAGGTCGCTGATTGCGAGGAATGCGCTGAAGGAAGCGGTGGATGCGGCGCTCAGGCGGAGTCCGATCGTGGCCCTGCTCGGGCCCCGCCAGTGCGGCAAGACGACGCTCGCTCGCCAATGGACGGCCGGTGGGCAGGCGGAGTTCATTGATGGCGAAAGCCCGGCCGGCCGCCGGCGGCTGGAGCATCCCATGTCGGCCCTCGAGCCAATCCGAGGATTGGTGGTCGTGGACGAAGCGCAGTTGCACCCGGCCCTGTTTCCGGTGCTCCGGGTCCTGGCGGACCGTCCAGAGAATCCGGCGCGGTTCCTCCTGTTGGGCAGCGCCTCGCCCGACCTCGTGAAGGGGGTCTCCGAGTCGTTGGCCGGCCGGGTCGCGTTTGTGGATATGAGCGGCTTTGATCTGGGCGAGGTAGGCGCGGAAGAGCAGCGGCGGCTTTGGCTGCGTGGAGGGTTCCCCCGTTCCTTTCTCGCCGAAGACGATGCGGCCAGCCTGGCTTGGAGGGAGGATTTCATCCGAACCTTTCTGGAGCGGGACCTCCGGCTCTTCGGCGTCAACGTGCCTGCCGAAACACTACGGCGCCTGTGGACCATGGTGGCGCATTACCACGGCCAGATCTGGAACAGTTCCGAAGTTGGGCGCTCGCTGGGCGAGGCGCACACCACGGTGAAGCGGCACCTGGACATCCTGTCGGGCGCGATGGTGGTGCGCCAGTTGGCGCCCTGGTTCGAGAACCTCGGCAAGCGGCAGGTCAAGTCGCCCAAGGTCTATGTGCGGGACAGCGGGTTGCTGCACGCGCTGGCGGGTCTGCCGGATCAGAGGGCCGTGGAGGGAAGTCCGCGGCTCGGAGCGTCCTGGGAGGGATTTGTCGTGGAAGAGGTCCTGCGGTTGGCGGGCGAGAGGAACGCGTACTTCTGGGCGACCCAGGCCGGCGCGGAACTTGATCTGATGCTCCTCCTGGGCGGAAAACGCTACGGCATTGAGATCAAGTATGGCGATGCGCCGGGAATGACAAAATCCATTCACATCGCGCTTGCCGACTTGAAACTGGAGCACTTGTGGGTGGTTTATCCGGGACGCGAGTCCTTCTCCCTGGGCCCGCGCGCAAGCCTCGTGACCCTCGGCGAGTTGAGGCAGGCCATCGCCCGGATCGTCCGGAGGTAAATCGGGCTGACGGCGTCCCTCGCCAGCATCCGCAGGATGGTCTGATACTCATACTTCAAGGCCGGCCGCGTGCCGGCCGTCTGGCAAAAAAATCTTCCTGGGGCAGCCGAAGCCATCGGGATTTGTCGGACGACAGCTTCCGGTCGAACCGTTCGACAATCAGCGTCCGATACTCTCCGAAGTGGCTATCCGGCATGTTGTGACCGGGGATCCTGAGGCTTTCAGGATCTGGGCACACAACCACTCGTTCTCAGCTGAATTGGCTTCTGTGGTGCCGATCGGCGATCGCAGGCTGGCGGCGCAGAGCTCACCGCCCTATGAGCCCAATCGGACCCCGTGCCGCGGCCGCGGGAGCGGACCGGAACTCAATCGTGAGCTCTGACTGGCCCTTCGATGACCTCGGGCTTTTGAGTCAGAAACTTGCCCGCGTGGTCCCTGACGTAGTCGGCCGCGAGGCGAATGGACTCGTCGGCTCCGGCCTTGTCCTCGAACACGCTGAGCGACGCCCCTTCGCCGGCGCCAGTATCGAGCCAGTAGTAGCGGATGAATCCATTCGCGCGCTTGATCAGTGGCACAAATTCTTCGCGGATCATTCGATCAATCGTGGGGCCATCCTCAGCTTTGAAGTGATAGTGACGAACGACGGCAAACATAAAATGTAGAGTGGAGGGTGATTGATTCTAGAACGGTAAGAACGGCGGAATGGTGACAGACTCCTCCTTCACAAAGCAAGCCCGCGCCTTTACCCCCCGCGCCGCAAAACACTGAGTGACAAGCCAATGGTTTGGTTCTTCGAATCCAGGAGGCACCGGCGGCGCGGGATCACCCCGCGCGGTAGTCTGGCGCGACCAGACGGCAAACCAGGCGCGCGCCCGGGCTCGGGGTCAGGCTGTATCGTCAATAGGTGCGCGAAAGTAGGAGGTGTTGCGGCCGACGACGACCTCGCAAGGATCCCCCAGGGCGTGCAACTAGCGGCGCACCATCTCATTTCGGGGGGTGGATTCCGGACTGGCAATCTCCAGAACGCCCTGGCGTGGTGCGGTGACGGCGATCTCCGCGAGCGCAGTTGCCACGTCATCTGCCGCCACGGGCCGACATCGGACGAAGGAGATATACACCACCGAACCGGTCGTGCTCGCCGCACCGGGACCAAACCCACCCTGCGCCTTACACCGGTGCTGGACTCCGAAGGGATCACCGGCGACCGGGAGAAGGTCCGCTCTGGACTGGGCGTCGCGCTGCGGCCTGACTGGCGGATTTGCGAGGATTCCGAATCAGGACGGCTGGTTCGGGTCCTGCCGCAATGGCATCCCCAAGGGTTGCCGATTCACGTTGTTTATCGCCACCGGCTACTGCAAGCCCGCACGCGTGCCCTTGTGGATTTCAGCAGGCAAACCTGTGCTACTTTTCAAGGTAGCCCTCGAAGGAGATCCAGCGGTCATTCTCGTTGCGATAGGTGATTGGCTTGGGATCGAGCCAGGCGATCACGGTATCCTTGATGGAATAGGCGAAAAAGTGATTGCCCGCGGGACTGTAGTGGCCAATGAAGTAGCGCTTGGCGTATTGGTCGAAGGGGATACTGAAGTTTTTGAAGTCCTCTACATGCACCGTGTTCATGTCGAAGTAGCGAAACTGGTGCTCCTGGAGAAAATCCACAATCGGCTGGTCGTACCGCGGCCTGCCTTCGATCAAAGGCTTCATGACACGGGAGGGATCGAACAGCACGACGAGGAGCTTTTTGTCATTTCGTCCGGCAAAGTCCCTGACTTTTGCGAGGATGGCCTTGGTCGCGGCGAAGGCGTAGCTGTCGAGCAACTGCGCAATGACCGCGCGTTCCGGCTGCGAAGCCTGCAATGATGGATGGCTGAATCCAAGTTGCGCGGCCAGCGTTCGGACACTCGCCATATCCAGGTCGCCGACATTTCCACGAGCGTAGAGGAACAGGTTCAGGGCGAGATCGCTCCTCAACGCCTGTACGGTCCAGTCCGGGTCGGTCATTTTGTAAACCGATTCTGGCGTGGAGAGAAGGTTCTCGCGTTCCTCGAGTTGGCCGGTCTGGATGTTCATCTCGATGTTCGCCCAAAAGTTATTGTGGAACGCGCGGCCGCCATCGTCGTTCCACCACGGGTAGATGGCGGCATGGCGGCACCGAAAGAGGCTTCGCACGTGGTCGTCGCCCCAGATATAGAAGATCAAATACTTCGCGCCGTGATCGGTCTGTTCCTCCCGGACCATTCGCCGGTAGGCCTGATAGACGCCGTAGCCACCCATCCCGAAATTTCGGATGGGTTCTCCGAGATGACCAGCCAGGTATTCCTGCCATGTCTCGGTATCGCTGACCTGATGGCAAAGCGTGAAACTGTCGCCGTACGTGTTGATGCGGCAAGGCCTGTCCACATAGGCGCGCGCCGTCCGCATTCCGTTGGAATGAGAGGTGGAAATCGTGGAGCTTCGGTCCATCCCGTCGTGAGGCATGTAGTTTCCGAGCCGATAGCCCGTGACCGGATCGAACTTGGCCCAGGAGAGTTGCTTCGGGTCGAGAAAGACATCGAGCGTCTTCTTTTCGACAACGCTCTTGCGCAGATACGCTTCAAAGGTAGGAGGCGTTCCCTGGCCGCAAAGCGAGTTGGCGGCCGACAACAGCCAGTACCCGGCGAGCAAGGCTGAACCGACCCGGGACACGATCGCGCCTGGGGCAGGCGGGCAGGATTTCCTGTTCATCGTCGTTGGTGATTTCAACCACGCACTCCTTCGGCCCAACAGAGGCCATACCAAATGGCGGCATCGGGGCGGCGGCCCCATTCTCGCATGGCGCGCAAGGCTTGGTCGAATGGCTTCGTTCCGAAACCAAGCGGGCCGACGATGACTTTGCGTGCGGTCTCGATCACGCCGATGGCGTTTTGAACAAAGGCCGGGAACTCAGGATCCCCCGCACAGGAACCGAAGAAGATCCAGTGGTTGCGGCGCGGCCTGGCGCCGGCGTCGAGCAAGAGCGAAACCAGACGCCGGCCGACAAACGGATCGCATCCCAAATGTTCGTAGGCGCGAATATAAGCCTGCCACAGTTCGGTGAATCCCGGAGGTTCGGGCCAGAGCCGAATCATTTGATGGTCGTCATCCGCCAGCACGATTCGCCCGCCGGGCCGCACAGCGCGAACCATTTGTCCGACGGCTTGTTCAGGCTCTTGCAAGTGTTCAAGCACGAAGCGTGCGTGAGCTACGTCGAACGTTCCCCACTCACGCTTTTCCAGCGGGAGACCAAGCACATCGCCGTGCCGCCACTCGACCGCGCTTCGTTCACGGGCCTTTTCTGCCTGGCGCTGCGCTTCGTTGAGCTGTTGCTTGTCGCGCTCGACACCGACCACGCGTCCGCCCGGCGCGACAGCCCGTGCCATGGCGCGCGTGAATTGTCCCAGGCCGCTGCCGACATCCAGCACGGTTTCACCACCGGTCAGCGCCAATTCCCGCAGACAAGCTTGGTTGAGCAAGTCGTTCAGGCGTGAGAGACGCCGCTGCTCTTTGGGCTCGGAGCCGTGAATGTAGCGATGGTTGTCTGGACGTCGCATTTCCTGGGTGAGGGCGAATTCGGACGCGCTTGTTGCCGGGCCGACTTCACAGCCTGGTGAATCGCCTCGACGCCTCCACCCGACCGATGAAGGTGGATTTCATCGCGGCAGTCAACGAGCACGTATTGGCCGTTCCCTGGCCATTGGGATTGGGCGAATCTCTGCTGGAGCTTTTCCTGACCCCGGGGATGCGTGTCTGCAACCGGTACGAGCCCGCCCTTTTTCGATTTGTATCCCGGCGACGGTTGGCTCCTCCCGCTCGGGTGAAGCAGCCCTATTTTAGTAAGGGCTTTATGCTAGCCAAACGACGTCCACGCCGTGGTGAGACGCTCATCGGAATCTCGCGTCGGCCTGCCTATGCCAGATGGCGGGTAATGAAGACATCCATGCCCTGGCCGTCCTCCGCCGTCCGCGGGTCGGATTTTTCAGCGTCCGATCAGCCTGAAATAGCGTGATGGCTCGGAGGGTAACAGTGGCGGCGTCCACGACACAACGGGGCCGGCGGCCCACAACGTCTCCGCGACCATCCAGGGTCCCTGAAGCTTGGCTGAGTATTCCCATTGGTACGGCCGCTGCGGATCCACCTCAGCCGAAAGATGGAACTGACCTGGCATGGTCGGATTCTGTCCCCCCCTCAGCCGGCTCGTCCCCGGGGTAAGATTTACGAGATAGATGCCGGTGTTTTCGGGTTGTGTGCCATTGATGCGGGTGTTCCACACCGGAAGCAGCATCAAGCCCCGTTCCGTCACAAGGCGACGCTGTCCCAGACCGCTTTCCCAAGGTGCCAGCTTCGACACCCAGCCGGTGACGGCCTCGTCGGGCCGGGGATGCAGGATCGTGAGATCTTGAACAAAGAGGGTGCGCAGAATACCTCCTTCATCGAGGTAGAGATAGGCGCTCATCACAAAGTTGGGGTCTCTCTGTACCTCGCAGGAGAAAAGAAACTGTCCGTCTCCGAACGAACTGAGGCACAAGAAGCTGCTGGTCACAGCCCTCCATTCGGGCCCCAGATCGGGAGGTTGCATGCCTTCCGACAGCAATACCTCCAGTTCGTCGGGGCTCCGGCTGAGGAACATGCCGTAGGCGGGAGCCGGCGAGTCATCGGGCTGGTAGGTGCCGGAAAATGCCACAAGCCCGCGGTTCCCGGGAGTGAGCGTTCCCGAACCGCCGAAGTCCATCAAGGTGCCGGGGCGAGAACCTGTGATTCGCTGGCCTGGACGAGCCCGAAGGCGAAGATCATCGGGTGGACCACTCCACAGGCCTTGAAACGTTTCCCCGTCCCCAGGAGGCCCGGCCTCTGCCTTGAACGCGATGGTTCCGTCGCTGGCCCCTTCCACGTCGCTCCGAGCATAATGAAACCAATGATCATTCGTTCCGGGAGCCCGCGTGGCCCTTTCGATTTGTCTGCTGAACACGATCAGCGGACTCAGCTCGTCATCGCGGAGTTGCCAGATGCATGCCCAATCGGAGAGAGGCCCGCTCAAGGCTCCCTGGAGAAGGATGCCTCCGAGGGGAGTCATGGTTTGGGTCTGAAAGTGTGAAATGGTGGACGAGGGATCGCCCGGAGGCGCTGTTCCCGCACGGCAGACCACGCGGGCGACGCCGTCTCGAATCCTGAGGATTCCGGCCTTGGAATCCCCCAATTTTCGAGTGGTTGAGAGGCCAACTTCGACAGCGCAGTCTCCATTGGCGGCAAACACTGGAACGGCAAAGAGGGAGGTCAGAGACCCAAATGGATCAATCCACAGGCCATCCTCCCCGGGCGCGGGCTCCCCGGTGATCGCGATCGGAACGATGTGGTTCGACTGATAGAGGAACATTCCCCAGCGGATGGGATCGGTTTCGGGACTGAGCTGCGTCACAAAAAGGACGCGGCCGCCTGGTCCCGGCCAGACATTGAACGGGTAGAGACCGTACTTGAAGCCGGGGAGCCCCGGGACGGGATCGTCAAAGCGGAGAATCCGTTCCGGCGTCTCCCCCGGACGCGCCTGATATGCGGACCATCCGCCATCCGGATCGCGAGTCCGCCACACCACATAGCCGTCTGGAGAGATGGGACGTACAAACTCAAATACCGAAGGGGTGGCGAGGTGAAAGATAGCGCGGGTATCCGCGTCTCCGGTGGCCATGAGGATGAACCGGATACCCGCCGCCAAGAATCCTGCCATCAGGGCAGAAATCCTCCCTGGGGATCTTAGGCGTCCGAACTTTCGTTGTCGGAACATGTTGTGAAGATTAAAGCGACGGGGTGGGCGATTTGCAAGGTGGCGTTCTGCCGCCGCCGGCGAGCTTCAATAGGCCACTGGGCATCCATCCCTGGACACAGGAACCGTCAGGGACAGGGCATTTGTCTCTGAAGATGCCCCACGTTTCGACACCGCCCCCTTCGGGTAGGAAGTGATCTGCAAAGAAGGCATGTCATTTATACGAGCGGCTGATCCTCCAGAACAGTCACTGCCAGCTTTGTAGCATCCTGGTCGGAAAGCCTTCGCCGGGCCGAGGCCGAACACACCCGACGTCTTGTGGACCGTGCTGGACTCCGAGAAGGTCACCGGTGTCCCGGAAGCGACTCGGGCCGCACTGGGCGTGACGTTGCTCGCCGGTCGACTGCTTCGCGAGGGTCTCGGGTCGGGACGGCTCGGTGGGGTTCTGGCGCAATGACGTCCAAAGAGGGTGCCGGTCCCGTCTGGAGCGCAGTCCGGAAGATATCAAAGATGGACAGAGCTGGGTGGCGTGTGCAGCGTGTCCGGCATACGCCGAATTCCTCTGTTGGTGGTACGGTGACCGTGACGTGCAGACGGGGGGATCCAGAATGTCCTTGATCGGACGTGCCTTATGAACCCTGACATTTCCTCAAAAATAATCTCCGCCGGCCTGTTCCTGGTTGGTCTCTGTGCTGGACTGGTCGCCGCGCAGCCAGAACTCACCACGCTCCACGAGTTTTCCGGCTACGAATGCACCGCGCAAAATGCCGGCTTGATCGAAGGGCGGGACGGCCTGCTTTACGGCTGGATCGGTCACGCCGGCCAGGACCGCCGCAGTGTCGTGTGGCGGATGAACCGCGACGGCTCCGGCTACACCGTGCTGCACACGTTCGCCGGATTGACCGGAGACGGCGAGGATCCCACCGGCCTGGTCTTTGGTTCCGATCAAGCCCTCTACGGCGTGGCCGGTGACCAGCAGGGGGAGGGCCGGATTTTTACGATGGCGGCCGATGGCGGCGGCTATCGCGTCCTCAAGCAGTTTACCGTCGCGGCGGACCAAACCGTGCTCCCGTTCGGACTCATCGAAGCCTCCAACGGACGACTCTATGGGGTGACGGGAACGGGCAGTCCGTTGGGGGCGGTGTATGGAATCAACAAGGACGGGAGCGCCTTCCAGATTCTGGCGCGGTTTCAGCGGCCCACGACCGATGGGCAATTCCCTCGCGGATTGTTGCTCGAAGGCCCCGGAGGCCGCCTCTACGGAGTGACGGCCTCGGACCGGACCCGCTTTCTCGGCACGGTATATCGGGTGAACCTGGACGGCTCGGAATTCGAAACGATTCACCGCTTCGACGGAGACGGGCTGGGGACCCAACCCGACAGCGGTTTGGTGCGGGCAGCAGATGGCTATCTGTACGGCCAGGCGGCCCGGGGCGGCGCAGATAACGTCGGGGGGGTTTTCAAACTTCGGCCCAATGGAGACGACTATCAGTTTCTGCCCACAGGCGCCGGGAACACACAATGGTATGTCAGTGTGGCTGAAAGCGGTGATGGATTCCTTTACGGTCTCCAACCGGGCGGGGGCGCGCAGTTCAACGGCATCCTGTTTCGCCTCCGACCGGATGGGTCGGACTACGAGAGGCTCCACGAGTTCTTGGAAGCCGCGACGCCTCCGACGGGGGTCCGACCGAAGCAACTCCTGCACGGCAGCGATGGCCAACTCTATTGCATCGCCTTTCAGCGATCGCCAGTTCCCATCGCCTCTGTCACCGCCTATACGCCCATTCTGCTGCGCTTCGGTCCGGTGCCGCTGCCCAATTCCTCCGGACTGACCCTGGTTCCGGGCCTTGCCTCCGACAACTCGGGCGACGTGCTTTGGATTTCGTTCACGGGCGAACCGGGGCGAACCTATGAACTCCAGTCTGCCGAATCGCTCCCGCCTCTCTGGCAGCGAGTCCGGGAAATCGCAGCCGATGAACAGGGACGAGGTGAATTCACCGAGACGATTCCCGCGGCGGATTCGTCGCGCCTGTTCCGCGTCACGACTCACTGAGCTGGCGATCTGCGACCGCCACCGCCAGGACCAGCGGAAAGGGATGGCAAACCCGCATTTCGGGAACACAGAACTTCTTGATTACCCCGAGGGCGGTTTGACGCGTTGTGCGCGGACCGATCGGGCGCGGTAACACGCCATCCCACTCGATCATGGACAGGTCCTGCAACGGGACGCTGCTACACTTTTGAAGATTTCCCCCGCTCCTGTGGCGCGGAGGAATCCCTCCCCTTCTCGTCTCAAGGCACCGCCACACGGAACAAACCCGTAGGGGTGGCGGGAGAGTGGGTGAACGACTGGATCGCGCCATCGCCCACAATAGGCTGGTGTTGTTGCCAGGTATCCGAAGCGCTCCCGGGAAGACTCGTACGGAATTCGACGGTGTAAGTGGTGTCCGGCTGGCTTTGGAAATCGAAGGAGAAAAGTCCTTCCGAGATTCTGAGGCTGGTCAGTATGGGCCGGGTGATCGGCGTGGCCTCTGCTGGTACGGGCACCAGGTAGTTGATGCTCACCTCGCCCGCCGGATCTGGGATCGGGAGCCGCAAGGTTTGCAGGCCGTTCAAGGAAACGGCCGGCGATTCGCCACCAGCATCTCGCAACGGATTGGTCCGCAGGCCCAGCAGACCGCCATCCACACGGGTTTCAATCGAGATAGCCAGCGGGCGTTTATAGGGAATAGCTGCAATTACGGTCAGAACGGGGCTCATTTGCACTTGGATTTTTTGGAGCGAATCCAATGGGGTCGAACCTGGAGGAACGAGCTGTCCGAGTCCCCATTGTGTCGTCTGGCGCGATGGCGCAGGCTGCGGGCGGTGGGCGGGATGCGATGCGGGCTCCTCAGCGGAAGGCGATTCTGGATGGCGATGGCCGGCATCTGGGCCGCCCTGATGCTGTCGGCCGATACGGTCCTCCTTCACACCGGCGAGACATTGTCCGGAACCGTTCTTTCGCAGAACGCGCTGGAGGTGGTGCTGGACACCCCCGATCAGGGACGCCTCACCCTCCCGATGACTTCCGTGGAGCGCGTGGAGCGGACCTCGATCCTGGAGTTGCAGCCATCCCCTGATCTCGAAGACCCGATCGAAGGGCTTTTCCAATCCAGCATTCCCACGCCGCGATCCGCTTCTTCCCTCAGGCCGGATCCCATCCCCATGGCATTGCGCCCGACGCTTCCCGAGGGAACCAATTTCGTGGTGCGCGGGTATTGGGACGGACGTCTGCGCTACCAGCTGTCCACACGCCTGGCGCTCCCGGATCCGTTCGTTCCGGGATCCACCTGGGTGGACAACCGAGTGCGGCTGCGCGGCCGGATCGGAGCCAAGCTGGCTCTCGATGCCGCGGATTTCCTGGTCACCGACGGGCAACTGGACGTGCCGGGGGGATTCCAGGTGCGGACCTTCCGCATGTTCACCGAGGGAGAGTTCGGAATCTGGCTCACCAACCAGTATAACGTCGAATTGGGCGTCGTGGGGAACGAGTTCTTCCTGGCCAAGGCCTACTGGCGGATGGTGAACCTGCCCCATTTTGGAGACCTCACCGTCGGATACTTCGCCGCACCGCAGACCCTCGACAACTTGATGAGCTTTGGCACGCGGTCCTTGATGGAACCGTCGGCCGGGACCGCAGCCTTCAGCCCGGGAAACCGCGTCGGAGTCCAGTGGAACACCACGTTCCTCGACGAGCGCATGACCGCCACCGCGGGGATCTTCTCCATCGGGCAGAACCCCGACATTGATTTCGGAAATTCCTCCGACGCCCTGGCCCAACCGGTGATGCGGCTCACCGGCCTGGTGTGGGACGCCAGAGAGCGCTGGCTCCACCTGGGTGCCAGCGCGGCATTTGTTTTCTCCGACGATGCCGAGATTCAATATCAGGCCCGTCCGGAGAGCCGCATCGCGCCCTTCCTGGTGGATACGGGAACCATTGACGCGCGCACCGCCGCGATTGTGGGGCTGGAAGCGGCGCATGCACTCGGGCCGGTGCTATTTCAGGCGGAGTACGTCGGCTCCGCCGTGTTTCGGGATGGGGATAACCTGCGATTCGACGGCGGCTACCTTTCCGGAGGCTGGATGGTCACCGGAGAATCCCGTCCCTACAACCGGTTCACCGGACTGCCCACACGGGTGCGCCCCAATGCGCCGCTCTGGGGTCCCGGGCGCGGGTGGGGTGCCTGGGAAGTGGTGGGAAGGGCTTCCCTGCTGGGGTTGAATGACGGTCCGGTGCAAGGTGGGCGCATGCGGATCCTGATGGGCGGCGTCAACTGGTATTGGAACGAGTACATCCGCTGGCAGCTCAACGCCGGATACGCCATCATCAGCGGAGGCCCGACCCCGGGCGATCTGCTGATCTTCGAAGGTCGCTTCGAGGCGCAGTTCTGACCCGCTGATCCGGCGTCAAAACCCTTCCATCCCGATCACCCGCATCAGTTCGTCCAGGGTGGTCTCGCCCGCCATGACGCGGCGCATGCCCTTCACCCAAAGGGTCTGCAACCCGTCCGCCACGGCGATCTGCTCGAGATGCCGGGTGGGCCGCTTCTCCAGGATGGCGTCGCGGAGGTTCTCGCTGACCGTGAGCATTTCCGTCACGGAGACGCGTCCGCTGAAGCCCGTGTGGGCGCAGGCGGCGCAGCCAACGCCCTTCTGGAACTGACAGGCGGCCACCACCTCTTCGGGCAGGCGCCGCAGGAGTATCTCCTCCGGCGTGTAGGACTCGGTGCAGACCGGGCAGTTGCGCCTCACCAGGCGGACACCCATCACGCCGGCAATCGAAGAGGCCAGGAGGAAGGGTTCGATGCCCATGTTGATCATGCGGGCAAAGATGCCCGGCGTGCTGGCGGCGTGAATGGTGCTGAGCACCAGATGGCCGGTGAGGCCGGCCTGGACCGCGATGTTAGCGGTCTCGGCATCGCGGATCTCGCCGATCATGATGACCTGGGGATCCTGCCGCATGAGCGATCTCAGGGCGATCGGGTAGGTGTAGTCCCGCGCCGGATTGCATTGGGACTGGGCGATCAGCGGGAGATTGAACTCCACGGGGTCCTCCACCGTGGCGATGCTGATGCTGGGGCCGGACCGGTCAATGAGGTGGTGCAGTCCCGCGTAGAGCGCGGTCGTCTTGCCCGAGCCGGTGGGACCGGTCAGCAGGATCAATCCGGTCGGCTTGGCCAGCAGCCCCTTCAGGGTGATCAGCGTGTCCTCCTCCATTCCCAGCCCGTCCAAATCGAAGCTGCGTCCGCGCGGATCGAAAATACGGATGACCACCTTCTCGCCCCGGATGGTGGGGAAGGTAGAGACGCGCAGGACCACGTTGCCGGCTTCCTCGAAGGTGTTGGCGCGCCCCTCCTGCGGCAGGGTGGTCTCGTGGCCGATGAGGTTGGACATGATTTTCAGCCGTCCCACGATTTTGGGCAGCAGGTCGCTGGGCAGATGCACCAGTTCGTTCAGCACCCCGCTCAGGCGGATGCGCACCGCCACCGAGCTTTCCCAGGGTTCTATGTGGATGTCCGAAGCTCCGGACCGGACCGCGTCCACGATCACGTGGTCCACGAGCTTCATGATGTCAATGTCCTCATCGGACCGGCAGGACTGCAGGAACTGGATGGTTTGGGAGCTCATTGGTCAGGTAATTTACACGAGCGAACGGCGTCAAGAATGTGGGATTAGCCACCGAAGGCGACATCTTTCGTTGGATGTCGCTGGACATTCAACCTCACACTGCGGAGGAACGATTTGTTGCGCCCGTTTCTTGGGAAGTCTTTTCGCCGGAGATCCCCCCGTCCGCCGCCCACCCTCTTCCGGTCTGCCCTACATGACCTCCGGCGCCTCGATCCCCAGCAGGCGAAGCCCGTCTTCAAGCGTCCGCGCCGCAAACTGGCAGAGGGCCAGGCGAAGGGTGCGGATGGGCTCCGGCGCCTTGAGCACCGGGCAGCTCTCGTAGAAGCGGGAGTAGTGTCCGGCGAGGTCGTACAGGTAATTGCAGAGGTAGTTGGGCCGGCATTCGGCGGCCACGGATTCGAGCGAGAATCCGAACAGCAGCAGGTGCCTCAGCAGGGCGATCTCGGCCGGCTCGGAGGGGGTCGCGGCCTGAAGCGCCCCGCGATCCACCGGGCCTCCGTCGGCGATCACCTTCCGCGCCCGGGTGCACTGGTACTGGAGGTAGGGCGAGGTGTTGCCGGTGAGGGCCAGCATCTTGTCCCACGAGAAGACGTAGTCGCTCTGGCGGTTGGGGAGCAGATCCTGATACTTCACCGCGCCGGTGCCGACGACGCGGGCAATCTCCCGGCGGGTTTCCGGCGGGAGGTCCGGACGCTTCTCGTCCACCAGCTTCCGGGCGCGATCCACGGCTTCATCCAGCAAATCCGCCAGGCGCACCGTGTCGCCGGAGCGTGTCTTGAACGGCTTGCCGTCGTCTCCCAGGATTTTGCCGAATCCGATGTGCCGGAACGCCGCGCGCCCGGCGGCCTCGGGCTGCCAGCGCTGGAAGATGCGGAAGAGCTTCCGGAAATGCGGCGACTGGCGGTCGTCCACCACGTAGAGGATTTCGTCCGGAGTCCAGGTGCGGATCCGGTAGTCCAGCGTCGCGAGGTCGGTGGTGGTGTAGTTGAATCCGCCGTCGCTCTTCCGCACCAGCGCGGGTTCCGGCATCCATTCCCCGTCGCGATGGACGAGAAAGGGGTCCTCCTTGGGCGGCAGCGATCCGTCGCTGAACACCGCCACCGCGCCCTCGCTTTCCCGGGCGATGCCCAGGGCGAGCAGGGAATTCACGACGCCGGGCAGGTGCGGATTGTAGAAGCTCTCGCCCAGCGTGTGGTCGAAGGTCACGCCGAGGCGGCCGTACACGGCGTCGAATTGTGTCTGGGACAGCCGGATCATTTCCCGCCAGATGGCCAGATTTTCCGGATCCCCCGCCTGCAGCGCCACCAGTTCCCGCCGGGCGAGGTCGAGTCTGGCGGGATCGGTCTCGCCGGCGGCGTTCTCCACCTTGTAGAGCCGTTCCAACTCCGCGATCGGGTCCCGCTCCAGGGCGGCCCGGTCGAGATGCTGCTTCCAGCCTACGATCAGCTTGCCGAACTGCGTGCCCCAGTCGCCCAAATGATTGTCGGTGATCACCCGGTGTCCGAGGGCGCGCAGCACGCGGCTCAGGCAGTCGCCCAGAACCGTGGAGCGGATGTGCCCCACATGCATCGGCTTGGCGACGTTGGGCGAACTGAAGTCCACCACCACCGTCCGGGGCGATGCGGCCGGCTCGAGGAATCCCGTCTCCGACGCTTCGAGGGCCGCCGCCAGGAAGGCGGCAGGGGACAGCCGGAAGTTCAGGAAGCCCGGGCCGGCGATCTCCATCTGAAGCCCGCGCTCCACCGTCTGCTCGCCGGTCTCCGCCCGCAGGGCCGTGTAGGCTGCGCCGACCGCGGCCGCCAGATCCCGCGGATTCCGGCGCGCCTCCTTGGCCAAGCCGATCAGGGTGGCGCATTGGTAGTCGCCGTGTTTCGGGTCCGGACACGGCCGGACCTTCACCACATCGGCGCGGACTTCGGGCAAAACCCGGGTCACGGCCTGGCGCAGGCGTTGTTCAAGGACGGAATGGGGCAGGGACGTGGACACGAAGGGACGAAATCAAACAGTTAATGGGCCGGGGGGTGCCTTATTGGAGCGGTAAGTGGCCAGTGGTTGGTGGTTGGTGGTTGGTGGTCCGTAGTGGAGCCGTTTTTGAGCTGTGGGATCTGCCGACTTCCTCATTCAGCCTTCCTCCGTTGTTCGGGACGTCGGGCTCGTTGAAAACTCGCTCCACCGGCTGGGACGCCTGCTCCCCACGACCATTCACTTCGCGTTTTTCGCGGTTGAACGGTTCTGGCTCAGCGCTGGGCGGAGAAATGGCGCACGACGCTCATGATGGCATCGGCCGAGGGCGCCTCGTCCAGCGCTTTGAGGAATTCCTCCTTGCGCAGCACCTTCGCGATGCCCGCAAGGGTGTGCAGATGCTTTTGGAACTGCCCCTGGGGGACGAGGAACAAGGTCACCAAATGCACCGGTTGATTGTCGAGGGCGTCGAAACTCACGCCCGGCTTGGAGCGCCCGAAGGCGGCCACCACCTCGACGATCAGGTCGGTGGAGGCGTGCGGGATCCCGATGCCAAAGCCGATGCCCGTGCTCATGGACTGCTCGCGCTTCTTCACCACCGCGGTCACCGCCTCGCGGTCGGCGGGGGCGATCTTGCCCGCCGCCACCAGCACGCCGATCAGCTCATCAATGGCGCCCCAACGGTCGGTCGCCTGCAGTTCCGGCACGATCTGCTGCGCTGAGAGAATGTCGCCAAGATTCATGGATCCGCGAAGTCGGCTTAGCTCACCGGAACACCACCGGGCAGGCAAGCCGGGAGTTCTGTCGTCGCGTTTGGCGCCGGGAGACCCGAGGGCTCAACCAGTTCGTTGTTGAGCCCTCGGGTCTCCAGGATTGTTCCTCGGAGGCACGGCTCTCGCGGCTTGAGCCTGGTGTCAGACGAGGGTACTTCTCGGCGGTCACCAGCCACGAGAACCGTCCTGCGCGCCATGTCCTCATCCCGCACCACCGACCTTCGTCACCGCACCCTGGCCATCATCATGGGCGGAGGCCAGGGCACCCGGCTCTTCCCCCTGACCCGCGACCGAGCCAAGCCGGCCGTGCCGCTCGCCGGCAAGTACCGCCTGGTGGACATCCCCATTTCCAACTGCATCAACTCCGGCATCTACCGGATGTACCTGCTCACCCAGTTCAACTCCGCCTCGCTGCACCGGCACATTTCCCAGAGCTACAAGTTCGACCATTTCGGCTCCGGATTCGTGGAACTGCTGGCCGCGGAGCAAACCATCTCCTCCTCGACCTGGTACCAGGGGACGGCGGACGCGGTGCGGAAGAACCTGATGCATTTCCAGAACACGGACTTCCAATACGCGCTGATTCTCTCCGGGGACCAGTTGTACCAGATGGATTTTCAGAAGGTCATTGATGCCCACGCCGCCGCGTCGGCCGATCTCACCATCGCCACCCTGCCGGTGATCGCGCGGGACGCGACGTCGCTGGGCATCCTGCAGGTCAACGGCGAGCGGCGGATCACCCGCTTCGTCGAGAAGCCCTCCGATCCCGCCGTGCTCGACACCTTCAAGCTCGACCGCGCGAACTACGGGCCGCTGGGCATTCACAGCGACACGGACCTTTTCCTCGCCTCCATGGGGATCTACGTCTTCAACCGGGAGGTGCTGTTCGAGCTGCTGAACAACAACCTCACTGACTTTGGGAAGCACATCATCCCCGGCGCCATCGAGACCAAGCGGGTCTATTCGCATGTCTTCCAGGGGTACTGGGAGGACATCGGCACCATCCGCAGTTTCTGGGAGGCCAACCTCGACCAGACCAGCGACATCCCGAAATTCAACTTCTTCGACCCTCCCGTGTTCACGCGCCCGCGGTTCCTGCCCGCCAGCAAGGTCAACGGCGCCGCGATTGACCATGCAGTCATCTCCGACGGCTGCATCGTCAGCGACGCGCGTATCCGCCACAGCGTCATTGGCATCCGGTCCGTGCTCGAGGAAGGGGCGTTCCTCGACCAGACCTTCATGATGGGCGCCGATTACTATGACTCGACCGCGCGGTGCAACCGCCCGGAGAACCTGGGTATCCCGCTGGGGGTCGGACGCGGCACGCGCATCGAAAGGGCGATCGTGGACAAAAACGTGCGCATCGGCGAGGGATGCATCCTGTCCCCTTCGGGCAAACCCGATGAGGCGGACCATCCACTCTACTACATTCGCGACGGCGTGCTGGTGATTCCCAAGGGCACTGTGATCCCGCCCAACACCGTGATTTGACGGGCCGGCAGTTGACGCGCGCCGCTTCCCGGGGTTGTGTGTCGCCCGATGCGACCCCCTGCGCCATGGGGATTCCGGTTCGCGGTCTTGTGGATCGGCGGGACGCTTCTGTCCTGCGGTCTTCGGTCCGCCGCGGAATCCGCGCCGGCTCCGGAAGGTGTCACCGCCGAGGCCATCGTGCGCCAGTTGCTGGAACGCGCGGGGACGGCCACCAACGCGGCAGGCGGTCCGGCGGTGGGATTTCGTCGCATCACGGTCATCGAGGAGCTCGATTCGCGCGGACGGCTGCGCGACCGCAAGACCAAGGAGCATGCCGTGGTCCTACGTGGAACAGACCAGGTGGCCACCCTCGTCCGAATGAATGGCGAGACGCCCTCGGAATCCGATCGGCGGCGGGAGATCCGGCGGGAGAAGGGACATCGCGAGAAGTTCTCTCCGCAGCGGGAGGATCCCTCGGAGCCGGCACATCACATCGGGCGCGATCTCCTGGAGCGGTTCGAATACCGGCTGCTCGGATGCGAGGCGGTTTGCGGCCGCCCCACCTATCTCCTGAGCTTCGAGCCCGGGACGCCACCGCAGGGAGGAAAGATCGCCGACCGAATTTTGGGCGGGCTGCGCGGACGCCTCTGGGTGGACGCCGGAGAATTCGAACCCGTTCGGATCGAGGCCCGGTTGGACACCCCGGTGTCCATTGGCGGATTTCTCGCCGTCCTCGACGAGTTCCGAATGGACGTGGAACGGCAGCGGCTGCCCTCAGGCGTATGGGTGGATCAGCGGGTGGACACCCACGTGGGCGGGCGCAAGCTGGTGCAGCGCTTTCACGGGCATTTTGAAGTGACCCAGGATCAGTTTGCCCTCATTCCCGAGGAAACTGCGGCGGGCGGCGGCACTGCCGCACTTGCCGGTCCTTGAGAGATCATCGAAGGCCGGCGGTCTTCACCGAAACAACTTGGGGGTGAACTCCACCAGGTACCGGCGCCAGACGGGCCATGAGTGATCCCCCTCCGTCTCCACATACTCGTGGCGGATGCCTTTCGACTTCAGCAGCGCATCAAACTCTCCGTTGCGGCCGTAGAGGAAATCCTTCGTGCCGCAGGCGACCCACAGCAGCTTGAGATCCCGGTTCACAGCGTCCGGAGCGTCCAGTCCCGCCGACACGCTGGTCGGTGGCGGCGGGGCCGAGCTGAAGGCGCCGATCCAAGCAAATTGGTCGTGGTGGTTCAGGGCCACGGTCAAGGCGTGATGCCCGCCCATGGAAAGGCCGGCAAAGGCCCGTGACGCCGGCTTCGCGTCCACGCGGTAGTTTTGCTCCACCAGGGGCACGATGTCCTGCACCAGCTCGCGGCACAGGGCCGCCGAGTTGGCCGGACCATAGTCCTCGAATCCGGTGCCCCCGGGGGGCAAGGCGTGCGCATCGGGCATGACCACGATCATCGGCACGGCCTTTCCGGAGGCGATGAGGGAGTCGAGAATCCAGTGGGCCTTGCCATGGGCCGTCCAGGTGCCCTCGTTGTCGCTGTATCCGTGGGCCAGGTACAGCACCGGCAGCGGCCCCAGCGCCGCGGCTCCGGGCGGGGTGTACACCAAGACGCGCCGCCAGGTCTTCAACGCCTTGGACAGGTAGGTGTGTTCATGCACGGTGCCGTGGGGAAGGTCCTGGAGGTCCCACGGCGCCGGCGGCGTGGACGGAAGGTGCAGGATGCTCGTGCCGGGCCAGCGCTGGGGTTTCACGGCCGAATTTCCGGGATCCACCACCGTGAGTCCGTCCACCACGAACCGATACTCGTGAACGCCCCGCGGAACCGACGGCACCGTCACCGACCAGACCCCGTTGGTGTCGCGCGTCATGGCCGCATCGGCCCCAAACTGGCCGCTGACCTTGACCTCGGTGGCCTTGGGCGCGCGCAGCCGGAACGTGACACCGCCGTCCTCATGGATCTCGGGCGACACCAGAGGGCCTTGAGGCGCTCGGCGCGCCGGGGCGTCGGCGGCGATCAGCGAGGACCACAGGGCAGGACAGATCAGGAGGGACAGGATTGGATCCAAAAAACGGTGCTTCATCGAAGGGAGAATTACAGCGTTGAGGATTGGGCAAGGCCGTCCCCGGTTTCAAGAATCGGAGAGGGGATTGGAACCGTCAGGGCGCATGTCACTTTTCAGGGGACTGCGGATCTGGACACGGATTTCACGGATTCTCACAGAGAAGAAAGGGAACCCTCTCAGTGTTCCTCCGTGAAATCTGTGCCTCGCCTTCACTGGCTCCCATTCCGTGGGAAATTAAGTTGACATTTGCAAACGAAAGCCGCATTTTCTCGTAACCGCCGGGTCAACCCCATGAAAACTCAAACCTGCAAACGTCCGTCAGCGAGCGCCGGTCCGGCGCGTTGCAACGTTCAGATCCGAATTTTCGCCGCCGCCGCGGCCGCCCTGTTCGCCGGCACGGCGACAGGAGGCACCGGCGAATTGGACCTGGCATTTGACCCAGTGGCGGCCGAATGGGAAGAGCACGCCCAGCTCACGGTCGCGGGGGATGGCTGCTATGGATATGGGGTGCCATCGCCGGAGATCCGGAGGTATGGGGACGATGGACGTTGGGACGGAACTTCCATCGTGATGCCGCCCCACACTACGGGGGCCATGTCTTGGATTTCCTGGGTCCAGGAGGTCCCTTGGGGCGGCCTGTGGGTGCAGGAACCCGGTTCTTCGCGCGCTGTAGATTCCGAGGGACGCGTCCTTCCTTTGCGCTCGCCCGGCGCCCGTTCCATGAACGAAATCCTTCCGTTGATTCCGTTGGAGGACGGAGGATGGGTGACTTCGGACCTGACCAAGTTCTCCGCCGATGGCCTCCGGGATGCCGCCTTTTCACGGGCCTGCTGGCTGAAATTCGGTCCGCCGAATGGGCGCCCCCGGGTCCGGCAAATCCTTCGCGACGGGCAGGGGCGATTCATTGCCATTGGCAACTTTCTGCAAGCGGGACCGGAAGTCCGCCTGGGCATCGTGCGGGTGCTGCCCGACGGCAGACCCGACCCTGCCTTCGACCCTGCCGAGGCGCTCGGCGTCGAGTTGACCGCTGAAGGGGTGCTGAGTGGCGAACCGCGGGCGATCTCCCTCGGTCTCGAGGGTTCGGTGCTGGTGGACGTCTTCCGGTCCGAACCCGACGGCGTCTCGCGGCGCCGGCTCGCCCAACTTGACGACCGGGGAAATGTGATTCGGTGGATGGAACTGGCTTTCGAGGCGACCCTGCTGCCTCCGGTGGTTCAACCCGACGGGTGCCTTCTCCTCGGCGGAAACTTCGACGGCTGGCTGGGCCATCCGGCCACCGACCTGGTTCGATTGCTGCCGGACGGCGCCGTGGATCCCTCCTTTCACGTCGAACTCGGAGGCAGCGAAAGCCGGGTGGAAGGCATGACGCTCGATGGCCGGGGGCGCTTGTGGATTCACGGCGAATTTAACCGGGTGAACGGGGTGCCACGGCCCGGGCTGGCCCGACTGCTGGCCTATGATCCCCCCAGCAAGTCGCCCGAAATTCGTTCCACGGCGGCGCCATCGCTCATTGCCACCAACGAGGTGCTGTATCTGGCCGCGGAAGTAAACGGCGTTCCGCCCCCGGATCTGCAGTGGACGCTGAACGGCCAGCCGATTGCTGGAGCGACCAACCGGATTCTGCGTCTCCCAGTGGAGGCGGGGACACCTCTCGGCGCTTTCCGCCTCACCGCGAGCAATGCCTCGGGAGTCGAGGAACTGGAGTTCCCGACGGTGACGCTGGCGATCCGGAGCCCCCGCGCAGGGCAATTGGATCCAAACTTCGACGTGCCGCTGGGCCGGTTGCCCTTTCCCCAGATCCTCCTGCCCCTTCCCGACGGCAGCCTGTTGGTGACCTCCTACTTCGCTTCGGCAGACCCAACCCTCAACGCGATGATCGGACGCCTGCGGTCGGACGGCACCTGGGACAACGCGTTTGGGGAGGACGGCCTCGTATGGGGCGATGGCGTGGTGAAGGCGCTTCTGCCCCTGGCGGATGGCGGATTCCTCGTCGGCGGACGCTTCACGCGGATGGCCGGCGTCGATTCCCGTGGATTGTTGGAACTCGATTCGAAAGGGAATCCGGTTTCGAGGTCCTGGCCGGACCTCGATGTTCCCGAGATCACGGCCCTGGCCTTGCAGTCCGACGGGAAACTTCTGATCGCCGGATTGTTCCAGCGTCTCGACGGACAGGAAGCCTACCATTTCGCGCGTCTTGATTCCGAAGAGCGGCTGGACACCGGATTCCGTCCGGTGATCGCACCCGGCCAGGTCGTGGAGCGCATCCAGACGGACTCCGAGAATCGAATCGTGATCTCCGGGATTCGGGCATCGAGCGACGCTCCCTATCCCGAGTTTCAGCCCGTGGGCCTCCAGCGCCTATTGCCGGATGGAAAGCGGGACCCGGCTTTTGGAGAGGAAAATCCTTGGTTGAGCCAGTTTTTCATCCAGCCCGGAGACACCCTCCTGGCCGGGTTTCCGCCGCAAAGACTCGATGTGGAAGGCGGCTTGATGACGGACTTCGATCTCGTGGATCTGTCAGTTCCCGGGACCTCGTTTCCCGCGCCGCTCAGCCTGAGCATGGCGGCGTTGCCCGACGGCGGGCTGGTGGCCGCGGCGCTTCGCCAGTCCAGCGGCACCGTGGAACTGGTGCGCTGGCATGACGACGGGGTTCTCGACACCACGTTTCAGTCCGCCATCGGCCAGCGAGCCGAGGGTCCGCATATTGAATCCCTGGCGCTGATGTCCGACGGCACGGTGGTCTTCGTCATACTGACGCAGGACGTGCCGAATTCCGCCACCGCCTATCATCTCCGCCGTCTCCTGCCCGATCCCGATGCGTCGCTTGGCAATCCCCGTCTTCAAGGCGACCGGCTCGAAGCCACCCTCGCGACGCAGCCTGGAGTTACCTACGAACTGTATCTGCGCAACCGGCTCGATTCCGGCACCGGAACCCGCGTGGACGGCTTCACCGGCGACGGCTACGTGCGCACCCTCTCCATTCCGATGGCTTCCGATGAGGACCAGCAGTTCCTGGAACTGGTGCGGCGGCGATGAGCGCCTCCTCCTTCGCAGAGACGCGTGGCTTGCAGGTCCGTAACTTCCTCCGCTGCGGGGAATGCGGGAAGCCGCTTGCGCCAAAAACTTCCTTCGTCCTCAGCGGGGGTCTGCGGGTGGCGGTTCAGGCAGGGGAACGGCGGCGGGCAATTCTTTGATGCGTGCCGCGTCGGTCAGGCGGTCGTCGGCATCGAAGCTGAGGCGGAGCACCGGGCGCCCGACGGTGCCCAAGTGCCGGCCGCCGGACGGCAATTCCGCCGTGCCGGGGTTGAGGTTCCCTTCCTGGTTGCCGTCAAAGTCCGGAAGCTGGAAGCGAAAGGCATAGGTGCGGGCTTCGGGCAGATTCCAATAGCCAATCTTTCCACCGCCGGGTGGGACCTCGGTCGAGATCGGCTCCCCATATTGTTGCACGGCATTCTCGTAGGTGTAATGGCCGCGGCGTGCATTCCAGTCCGGTTCGCGCGATGCGCAGCCCATCGCGACAATCCAGGGCAGGATCGCCAGGGTCCTACGCCACGCACGCATTCCAGGGTCCGACACGCGCGGCAGAGTGCACCGGCGGTTGCTTCCCGACAATCCCTGGCGAGGAGACAACCGCGGAGGAAGGAAGATGGGGATTCGCGAAGCTCGTCTCTCGGGGAGGGTCAGCGCAGCGTGGCCGTGGCCCGCGGGAAGCGCTCGACTTGGGGAAGCACTTCCCGGAGGAAAATGCCGGTCGGACTTTCGGGACTTGCCGCCAGTTGCTCGGGAGTCCCGGCCGCCACCAGGCGTCCTCCGCGATCGCCGGCCTCGGGACCCAACTCCAGGATCCAGTCCGCGCACTTGAGCACCTCCAGATTGTGCTCGATGACCAGGACCGAATGCCCGGCGTCCACCAGACGCTGAAAGGCCTGCAGCAGGATGCGGATGTCCTCGAAGTGAAGTCCGGTGGTCGGCTCGTCGAAGACGAACAGGCTGGGGCGTCCGGATCCGCCCGTCCCGGCGTCGCCGGCGTCCGACGCGGCGAGGTGGCTCGCCAGCTTCAGGCGCTGCGATTCGCCGCCGCTCAGGGTGTTGATGGCCTGGCCGCATCGCAGGTAGCCGAGTCCCACGTCGCACAGACGCCGCAGTTTCTCCACGGCGCGGCGGGCGGACTTGTTGTCGGGAAACTGTTCCAGGAAGGACACGGCTTCCTCAACGGGATGCTCCAGTAGATCCCCGATGCTCCAGGCCCGGGCGGAAGTCTCGGACCGTCCGCCTGCGGCCCGCGGTGCGCGGAGAGTCACGGCCAGGATGTGTTCGCGATAGCGGCGTCCCTGACAGACCGGGCACCGCACGTACACGTCGCTGAGAAACTGCATCTCGATCTTCTCGAAGCCCGCGCCTCGGCATTGCGCACACTGGCCTCTCGCGGAATTGAAGCTGAAGGCGCTGGCATCCAGCCCCTGCTCGCGCGCGGCGTCGGACGCGGCGAAGAAGGCCCGGATATCGTCAAACGCGCCCACGTACACCGCCGGATTCGATCGCGGGGTGCGTCCCAGGGACGACTGATCCACCAGCAGCGCCGCGCCCAGGGCTTCCCAACCGGTGAGCGTCGCGCTTTGGAGCCGAATCTCGGCGGCCTCCCGCAATTCGCCGTCCAGTTCACCGTCCAGCGCCGGCGCCTCCGAGCCAGCCAGCGCCTGGGTGAGCAGCGGCAGGAGCACTTCGCGAACCAGCGTGGTCTTGCCGGAGCCGCTCACCCCGGCCAGCGCCACCAGGCGGCCCAGGGGAATGGACACCGACAGGTCGCGCAGGTTGTGGGCCGTGGCATGCGACAGCCGGAGCTGCGCAGCGCCGGGCGGACGCCTTCGCGGCACCGGAATCGAGCGGCGGCCGGTGAGGTAATCGGCGGTCAGCGAACCCCGGGCGCCGGCCAATGCCGAAGGAGGTCCCTGAAACACCACCTGACCTCCTGAATCTCCATGCCCCGGCCCCAGGTCCACGATCTCGTCCGCCGCCCGCATCACGCCGGTCTCATGCTCCACCACCACCACGGAATTGCCCAGGTCCCGAAGCCGCTTGAGGATGCCGACCAGGCGATGGGTATCGCGCGGATGCAGTCCCACGCTCGGCTCGTCGAGAATGTAGAGCGTGTTGACCAGGCGGGTCCCGAGGCACGTGGTCAGATTCACCCGCTCCGTCTCACCGCCGCTCAACGTCCGTGTCGTGCGATCCAGGGTCAGGTAGCCCAGTCCCACTTCCACCAGGTATCCGAGCCGCGACAGGACCTCCTGCAAGGCGAGCCCCAGCGGATCGGTCCGCCCCGGGTGGCGCGCCGCGAGACGCCGGATACAGTCATGGGCGTCGCGAATCGGCAGAGCGTAGAAATCAGCGAGCGACAAGGACTTTTTCGCGGCGGCATCGGACTCCATGGCTGGTTCCGGGGAGTCGCCTGGTGACAGCGCCAACGCATCGTTGAGAAGCAACGCCGACGGCTCCCCCACGCCGTACCGCACCGGACTCCTGGCGTCCTCCTCCCCGGCCGGCAGGCGGTACAACAGGGAGTCCGGATTGAACCGGCGTCCCTCGCAGTCGGGACAGGTCCGATAGCTGCGATAGCGGGACAGCAGCACCCGCACGTGCATCTTGTAGCTGCGTGATTCCAGCCACCGGAAGTAGCCCTTCACGCCGTACCAGCGTTTGGGCCAGGAATTGTCCGGATCGTCGGGGACATAGTCCGGATCTCCCTCCACGACCCATCGCTGGTGTTCTGGCCTGAGGTCCCGGAACGCCACGTGCACGGGCACCTGGACCTTTCGGGCGGCCTTGATGAGGTCGAATTGGCACTCGGCGCTCATGCCCGACTGCCAGGGTTTGACCGCGCCTTCGGCCAGCGCCTTGGTGCGGTCAGGGATCGCGAGGTCGTAGTCAATCCCGATCACGCGTCCGAAGCCCTTGCAGGTCGGACACGCGCCCACCGGATGATTGAATGAGAAGAGAGCCGGAATCGGCTCGGCATAGTCGAGGTCGCAGGACGCGCAGTGAAAACCCTGGGAAAAATGGCGCACGCTCCCGTCCTGCCGGATGGCGAGGCGCCCGCGTCCGTAGTGATATGCTCCTTCGCAGGCCTCGATGAAGCGGGCCCGGTTGGCGGGAGCCACCTTCAGGCGATCGGCCAGCACGGTCAGTTGCTTCACGCCCTTCAACGCGTCCGCAGCCTCCTCGATCCGCAGCACCCGCTCCCCGGCCAGCACGCGCCGGAAGCCCTGTTTCCCGAGCAGATCGAGTTGTTCCGCGAGCGACATTTTCTCCGAAAGCGGCAGATCGAAGGTGAGGGTTACCTCGGTGGGGTCTCCGCCGGCTCCGGCGCGCACGGCATCCCATATGGTCTGGGGAGGCTCCCGCCGCACCGGCCGGCCGCACCGACGGCAGCTCAGGCGGGCCAGGTGCGGCCACAAAACCTTCATGTGGTCGCAGATCTCCGTCATCGTGCCGACCGTGGAGCGCGAGGTCCTCACGGCATTGCGCTGCTCGATGGCGATGGCCGGGGGAATGTTCTCGATGCGATCCACCGCCGGCTTGTCCATCCGATCGAAGAACTGGCGCGCGTAGGGGGTGAAAGTCTCGACGTAGCGGCGCTGTCCCTCGGCGTAGAGCGTCTCAAACGCCAGGGAACTCTTCCCGGATCCGCTGAGCCCGGTAATTACCGTCAACCGGCCTAGCGGCAGGTCCAGATCGAACCCCTTGAGATTGTTCTGCCGGACGCCGCGGAGCCGGATCGCTTCGCGTGGCGGATCCACGGAAGGCGGAGGGGACTTCGGAGAGCGGAAGGATCGCGGCGCGGCCATCGGCGCGCGAAGCTACGGCGGACCGTCCCACCGTCAACGCCCGGATTTTCCGCCCATGTGCCTCCCGATTTCGTTCCGGACGCCACCACCCTCAGCAATCCCATCGAGAAGCACCAGAGTTCACGGATTCACTCAAAGGCCATCGAGGTCGGAAGATATCCGGAAGGAACCATGACTGATTCCCTCGGGACGGGACCGGACAGAGGACCTGGCACTCTGTTTGGCTATCCAATCCGACTGCAACAGGAACAGAGTGCCAGGTCATCTATTATGGTCCGAACGTTAACGATAGTCATTCTTTCAGGGGTGGATCGCATAGATGACCTGGCACTCTGTTCACTGGGGTGCCACTGCATGGAACGACGACGATGCCGTCGAGAGGGACACTGGCTCTCACGCAAAGGTCGCAAGGGAGGTTGCAAGGGACGCAGGGACTCTCCAACGGACAGATGACCTGTCACTTCGTCACAGGAGCCAGGAAGCCAGGAAGCCAGGGACAGGACATTTGTAGGGGTTCCGAGTCCCCAACAGGTGTCCTGTCCCTCCGCGACAAGTCCCGACTCCACGCCTCGCGCAAAGGGGCCCACAAGGGATCAAACAGAGGACCTGGCACTCTGTGTGGATCAGGCGGATAGACGGATGACCTGGTACTCTGTGCGGGTCCCCACGCCTCGCGCGAAGGGGCCCACAAGGGATCAAACAGAGGACCTGGCACTCTGTGTGGATCAGACGGATGACCTGGTACTCTGTGCGGGTCCCTACTACTTCGCGAGAGATTGCGGTGTATTGCCCGGCCGACGGCGTGGATTCGAGTTCCTTGCTGTCGAGCGGGGTTGCCCCCACTGTGGCTCCCTCGATTCATGAGCAAGATCGTCGGCATAGACCTGGGAACCACGAATTCCCTCGTCGCAGTGGTGGATAGCGGCATCCCCTGTGTGCTGGCGGATGCCCAGGGACAGCGGCTTCTGCCTTCAGTGGTGCACATTTCCGGGCCCGGAGAGGCTCCGGTCGTCGGCCATGCCGCTAACCGAATCCGCGTCCTTAAACCCCGGGATACGGTCTATTCCGTGAAGCGGTTCATGGGACGGCGCGGCAGTGACATACCGCAGGAAGACATGCTGGTTACCTACCGGGTGCGTGGCGAGGGCTCGGGACCGGTATCCATTGAGCTTCCCGGACGCTCCTGGTCGCCGGAGGAGGTATCCGCCGAGATCCTCAAGGAACTGCGCCGCACCGCGGAGGCAGCTCTGGGCGAACCGGTCAGTCGCGCGGTCATCACCGTTCCGGCTTACTTCAACGACGCCCAACGCAACGCTACCATCCGTGCCGGGGAACTGGCGGGGTTCACGGTGGAGCGGATCGTCAACGAGCCAACCGCCGCCGCGCTGGCTTACGGACTCGACCGGCTGAAGGACCGCGCAAAAATCGCCGTGTACGACCTGGGCGGCGGCACGTTCGATCTTTCGATTCTGGAGTTGAACCAGGGAGTCTTCCAGGTGCTGGCGACCCACGGAAACACCCGGCTTGGCGGCGATGACCTGGACCGCCGGGTGACCGACCATTTGATCACACGGATCCGCGAGGCGGGTGGTCCCGACGCAGGGTCCGATCCGGCGATGATGAGCCGGATCCGCGAGGCCGCCGAACAGGCCAAGATCCGCCTCAGCACGGAGACCACCACCGAGGTGGCCCTGCCGTTCCTGACCCCTGCCTTCAGTTTCACCCAGGAGCTGACCCGGGAGAAACTGGAGCGGCTAACCCGAGATCTGATCGAAAGGACCCGCGTTCTCTGCCTCCGCTCGCTTTCCGACGCCAAACTCGAGGCGAAGGATCTCGACCAGGTCATCCTGGTGGGCGGGCAGACCCGCATGCCGCTGGTGCGCCGGTCGGTGGCGTCGTGGTTCGGATGCGCCGAATTCGACGAGACCCGGGGCGATCTCCGGCTCGGCGACGACCATCACAAGGTCTCCGGACCTCAGCTCAACACGTCGGTCAACCCCGACGAGGCCGTGGCCCTCGGCGCCGCCATCCAGGCGGAAATCCTCTCCGGCGGCTTCCGCCATCTGCTGCTCCTCGACGTCACGCCCCTGTCGCTGGGAATCGAGACCTTCGGCGGTCTGATGAACGTGATCATTCCCCGCAACTCGACCATTCCGGTGAAGGCCGGCGAGTTGTTCACCACCGCCGTGGACCGCCAGAAATCCATGCTGATCCACGTGCTCCAGGGGGAGCGAGAGCGCGCCGCCGACAACTGGTCCCTGGGACGTTTCGAACTCGAGTTCGACTCGGCGCCCAAGGGCGTGCCCCGGGTCGGCGTCCAGTTCGAGATTGATGCCAACGGCGTGCTGCACGTGCTCGCCCGGGATGTGAAGACCGGACGCGAGAAAGTCGTGCAGTTGAAGTCCGCCGTGGACGTGGCCGATGAGGATGTCCAGAAGATGGTCGAGGAATCGCTGGAAAACGCATTCGACGACCTTCGGGCCCGCCAATGGATCGAGGCCAAGCTGCGTGCTGGCGAAACCCTGACGGCGACGCGAAAGACGATGGCCACCTACGATAAGGACCTGGACGACGAGTACCGCAAGCAACTCCAGGAGGCGCTGGCCGGCGTCGAGGAGGCGCTGGGACAGGAGAATCCAAAGACCAAGACCGGGGATCCGGCCCGCCTCAAGGCGGCTACCGCCCGGCTGGACGAGATGAGCCGTCCACTTGCCGACCATGCCATGGACCAGGCGATGCAAGCCCTGCTCAAGCGCCGCGGCTTGGTGGACCACTAAGCAGGCAAGAACCGCATTGCCCGACCGCGAAGCCCTGTCAGCCTCCGGACAGCCCCGGTGGAGATCCCCTCCGCACGGAAGTCCCCTTCCCGCTCATGAAACGAATCGTCCTGGGGAGTTTTGTCGCCGCCCTGGCCCTCTTCGTCTTCGGTGCCGCCTTCTGGACCTGTCCGATCCCGTACGCCTATGTAGAAAAAGCTAGTGCCGATGATAGCGAACTCGGACGCCTGCTGCGCAATGCCCTGCCCAATGACGGCGTGTACCTCATTCCGTCTCCTGCCAACGCCCCGGAAACGGCGATGGCCCTTTACCGTCAGGGTCCGGTGGCCACGATCCACTACCGCCGGGGCGGCGCGGAACCGATGGCCCCTTCCCTGTTCGTGACCGGATTCCTTCACGGCTGGGTGACGACCTTTCTGCTGGCGCTGCTGCTGCATCTGGCGGCACCACCGCGCTTCGGGCAGCGGCTGCTTCTGGTGGCCCTGGCCGGTATCGCCGTCACCAACTACACGGTCCTGAACGATGGCATCTACTCGTTCCAACCCTGGCCCTGGCTGTTGCTCAACGCCGCCTATGATGCCGCGGCCTTTCTGATGGCCGGACTGGTGCTCGCCGGCATCGTCAAACCCGGCGCCCCGGCGCCTCCGGCGATTCGTGTGAAGTAGTCACCGCGTCGTTCATAGTTGCGTGCTGCGGCCGCGGCGGAGGCGTCCCAGCCAACACGCGAGGCGCGGGTGCTTCCCAAGAGGGGAAAACTGATGACCTGGCACTCTGTTCGCTCTGACGGGAGGCGGCCCTGCGGCCTCCTCAAAGAACTTGATGGGGCGAATCTCCGACGAGCCATGCGCGCGGGTGAAAAAGATGAAATGAACGGCATTCTTGCCGACCAATGGCCACTGATCACCGATGACTCACCACGGCGCGAGTCGGCGAACTGCGGCGGCCACCTCATGCGTGGACACTCTCTGGCGTTCCGGGCCGTACTCCGACATCCTTCCGCCATGTTCGTTCGTCATTCCAGCCGGTGGATCCTGCTGGGGATTCTGCTGGCCATGGTCTGCCAAAGTCGTCCCGCCCTTGCAGCGCGTCCGTCGCGTCCCAGCAAGCTGCCCAACATCATCCTGATCGTCGCGGATGATCTCGGGTATGGCGACTTGGGCTGCTACGGCCAAACGCGCATCCAGACCCCGAATCTCGACCGACTGGCGGCCGAGGGCATGCGCTTTACCCAGGCTTATGCCGGGAACACGGTTTGCGCCCCGAGCCGCTGCGCGCTCATGACCGGGCGGCACACGGGGCATGCCCGTGTGCGGAGCAATGCACAGGTGCCGTTGGAGCCTGACGACATCACCATCGCCGAAGTCCTGCGTACTGCCGGCTACCGGAGCGCCGCCGTGGGGAAATGGGCGCTTGGCTGGGAAGGCACCACCGGCCATCCCAACCAGCAGGGGTTCGATGAATTCCTGGGTTACCTCGACCAGAGCCATGCCCACGACTACTACCCGGCGTTTCTATGGCGCAATTCGCTGCCGTTCTTTCTTCCCGGGAACCAGGACGGGCGGCGCACGGAGTACGCTCCCGCTTGGCTGCTGCGGGGGGCGACCAACTTCGTGCGGATCAGCGAAGACCGTCCCTTCTTTCTCTACTTCACGCCCATCCTGCCGCACGCCAACAACGAACGGGGCACCAACGGCATGGAAGTCCCGGATCTCGGCGTGTATGCGAAGGAGTCGTGGCCGGCTCCAGAGAAGGGCAAGGCGGCCATGATCACCTATCTGGACGACATGGTCGGCCAGTTGATCGCGGATCTCCGCAAGCGGCGACTCGACGACATCACGCTGGTGGTCTTCACCAGCGACAACGGCCCGCACAAGGAGTCCGGGGTTGATCCGGAGTTCTTCAAGAGTTCCGGCCCATTCCGCGGCATCAAGCGGGACCTCTATGAAGGCGGCATCCGGGTTCCGCTCATTGCCTGGTGGCCCGGCGCGATCGCCGCAGGAGTCACCAACAACCGTCCGGTCGCCCTTTGGGATCTCCTGCCCACTTTCGCGGAAGTGGTCGGAACAACCGTGCCCAAGGGGCTGGATGGCCGTTCGTTTGCGCCGGTGTTCTTCGGGCGCAAGCTCGAGCGCGAGCCGGGGCCGTTCTATTGGGAGTTCCACGAGCGCGGATACCAGAAGGCGGCGCGCCTCGGCGACTGGAAGGGAATCCAACTGGCGCCGGACCAACCCCTTGAATTATACGACCTCCGAACGGATCCGGGAGAAACCCGAAACGTGGCGGCGTCCCATCCGGAAGTGGTGAAGGACCTGAACGCCTTTCTGGAAAAAGCGGCGGATTCCTGGATTGCTCCCGTGGAATCGAAGACGCCGGTCGCCGGACGTCCGGGAAGCCCGCTGCCGTCGAATCCGGCGCACCGGACCAATGACTTGATCCGACTTACCAATGCGCCTTCCGTCAAGAAACGGTGAACCCGCCCGGCGCTGTCGCGCGGGCCCTTGTGGAATCTTGGCCCTTCTGCTGGTTTGCGGCTGCGCAGGCCGGCCGACGGAGCCCGCGGACTGGGTGGCGTGGAAGGCCCGGCGCCTGGAATCCGTGGCGGGCACCAATGGCTGGGCCACGCTGGTGGGATTGCACTGGCTGCGGGAGGGGTCCAATACAGCCGGGAGCGCCGCCACCAATGACCTGGTGCTCGCGGCGCCGGGCATGCCGGGCTTCATCGGAGACTTTCTGCGGGATGGAGACTCCGTTCGTTTCCTCGCCGCGTCCGGAGTGAGCGTTTTTGCGGACGGAATTCCCGTGACCGACCATGTCCTGGTCACCGACCGCGATGCGGCACCCACCCGGTTGGAAGTGGGCACGGCAAGCCTCGTGGTGATTGCGCGCGGGGACCGCCTGGGTGTTCGTGTCCGCTCACCGGAGGCGCCTGCCCGGACGCACTTCGGAGGATTGCCGTATTTTCCCTATGATCCCGACTGGCGTGTCATCGGGCGCTTTGAAGCGTTCCCACAGGCGCGAATCGTCAAGGTCCCCAGCGTCATCGGCATCCCTCAGGAATACCAGTGCCCTGGCCGCATAGTCTTCCTTCACGCGGGGCGCGAATATGCCCTGGAGGCCTTTGTCGAGGCGGGCGAGACCGACTACTTCGTCATCTTCAGGGACGCCACCGCGGGGAACTCCACTTACGAATCCGGCCGTTTCCTCTATGCCGCGCCTCCCGACGCGTCAGGCCGGGTGGTGATGGATTTCAACCGGGCCTACACGCCACCCTGCGGCTTCACCGCCTTCGCCACCTGCCCGTTGCCGCCGCCACAGAACCGCCTGCCCTTTGCCATTCGGGCCGGAGAACGGCGACCGGAAGCCCACCCGGAAGCGCCTCCTGGCGGAACCAAATCTCCGACTCCCTGACCGATCAGGTCATTCGGAGGCGGCCGCGCCCCCGCGGATGAGGGACAGCACCGCCGCCTCGGGACGCAGATAACGGGCAGCCACCGTCCGGAGGTCGTCCAGAGTCACGGCGGCATACCGGGCATCGTCGCCATCGCCGTAGTCGAAACCCAGTCCATACAACTCATCCAGGGCGGCCGTCAGGGCGAGCTGACCCAAGTCCTGGCGGGCGATTTTCTTCTGTCCGATGATCTTGGCCTTGGCGCGGTCCAGTTCCTCGGCGGTGAGCCCTTCCTTCGCCAGCGCCGCCGCCTGGGCATGAAACTCCTCCTCCACTTGCCCGCAATGCTCCGGAGCCGTGCCGCAGTAAAAGGCGAAATACCCCGGGGTGCGCCCCACGAAATGCGAGGCGCCGACATAGTAGGCAAGTCCCAGCTCGTCGCGGATTCTGAGGAAAAGCCGGCTGCCCAGGTCGGAGCAGGCTTCCTGCAGGAGTTCGAGCGGATAACGGTCGGGGGATGACAACGTGGTCCCGGGAAAGCCGAGCACCAGCACCGCCTGTTCCTTGTCCCGCTGCGCCTCCGTGCGGGAAGCGCCCCGAGGCCCGTCCGCCGTCGGCGGCGGCGTGGGAAGCGCTCCGTCAGCGCTCCAATCGCCAAAGGCCGCCTCGACCGCGCCTCGGACTGCTTCGGCATGCACGTCGCCGAAGATCGCCAGCACGGCATTCCCGGGCGTCACCAACCGCTCGTAGTGGCGCCGGACATCCGCGACGCCAAGGCGCGATACGCTGGCCTCGGACCCGGAAACGTCCAGGCCATAGCCTTGCTCGCCAAACAATTCGCGGCGCAACCCTTGGAAGGCCGAAAAAAGCAATTGGTCGCGTTGCCCTCGAATGGCCGCCAGTTGGGTGGTTCGCTCCCGCTCGAACGGCCCTTCGGGAAACGCCGGTTGGCGAAGGACCTCGCCCACCAACTGGAGTCCAGTCTCAAAATCATCACGCAGCACCTCCGCGCTGACACCGAAACTGTTGTTGCCCGAAAACGGATCGAGACTCCCGCCCAGGCTCTCGATCTCGATCGCCAGTTGCTCGGCGGTGCGCCGGGCGGTGCCCTTCACCAGCAGCTTGCTCATCAGGGCCGTCACCCCGGAATCCGCCGCCGACTCCGTAAGGACTCCGCCACCCAGGACGGCGCGGAACTCCACGAATGGCAGGCGATGGTCTTCCTTCACCAGGAGCCGGAGGCCGTTGGCGAGGGTGAACTTGCGGACCGGGTGATCCGTGCCGGCGGCGGCCACGGTCTCCTTGGGCGGGGTGGTGCCGCGCGGCAGGAGCGCGACCGTGGTCCGGTTGGTCTCGGAAAGATACTCCTGCGCCACCCGCCGCAGGTCCTCGGGCGTCAACCGCGACACCGCCGCAAGGTAGCGCTCGCTGAAGCTGAGATCGGTGGCGAGAATCCAACAGGCTCCCAGGTCGGTGGCCTGGCCTTCCATGGTTTTGCGCGTGGACAGCATTCCGGCGGTGAACTGCTTCACGGCCTTGGCCAGTTCCGCGGAGGACACCAATTCGGTCTTCATGCGGTCCACTTCGGCCAGGATCGCGTCCCGTGCCGCGGCAAACTTGTCGCCGTCGCAGACACCGCTGACCCCGAACAATCCCTCGAGCCCCGGCGCGTAGATCCAGGCATTGACCGAATGGGCGAGACCGGCCTGCTCGTGGATGGCCCGATATAGACGCGAGCTGCGGCCACTGCCGAGCAGCGTGGAGAGCACGTCCAGCGCGGCGATCTCCGGATGACGCGGATCCGGGATATGCCACGCCATATGAAAATGCCCCAGCTCGATGGGCGCCTCCTCGACCACGTCCCGGGGCGCGGTTTGCAGCGGCTCCAGCGGCGGATGCGAAACCGGCACGGCGCGAGCGCCCGTTCCGCTGAAGGCGGCGGTGATCCGGCGAATCATCTCGTCGGCCTGAAAGTCGCCGACGATCACCAGGAAGCAGTTGTTGGGCGCGTACTTCTCCGTGTAATAGGCGACCAGATCCTCCCGGGTGACGCGGTTGAAGATGTCGGGAACCCCGATGATGGGATACCGGTAGGGGCTGCGGGTATAGGCCGCCTCAAACAGCCGGCGTCCGGAGCGGCGTCCGGGATCGTCGTTGCCCATGGCCATCTCACGCCGGATCACCTCCAGTTCCTTGGCCAGTTCCTCGGCGGGCAGGGTGGCGTTCTGAAGAATGTCGCAAAGGATATCCACCGCGACCGCCGCGCCGGTGTTGGGCACGTTGATGTAATAGACCGTGCGGTCGAAGGAAGTGAACGCGTTCATGTACCCCCCGGCGGACTGCACTTCCTGGTCAATCCGGCTGCCCGGCCGCGTCGTGGTGCCCTTGAAGAGCATGTGTTCCAGCACATGCGACAGGCCGGCCCCCAACCAGCGCCCCTCATCAATGCTCCCCGCCCGGCACCACGCCTGCGCGCTCACCACCGGCGCGCTCCGGTCCTCCCGCAGGATGATCTCCAGCCCGTTGGGCAGCGTCGTCATGCGGACTCCCGCAGGCAGAGCGGGGATCCGGTCGGACCGGTGGGGATGCGCGTGAATCTTGGATGCGTTCAATGGGGAAAAGCTATGGGAGGGGGCCTTCGTTGTCACAAGGATTCCCGCTCCGGAAGCAAGCGCCGCCACGACCTGTCCACTACGGCTCCAAGGAAGCAAGGAAGCCGCCTTCCGACTTGACGCTCAGGGCGGTCGGCGTATGCCGGCATGAGTTCCCGAAGCGCAGGAAAGGAAGATGTCGCCATGAATGGATTCCTTCGTCGTCGTGAGTTCCTGTCCGAAGTCGGCCGGGGAATGTTGCTGGCCGCGGTCGGATCGGAAGTGGCCCAGGATCTGGGCCTGACCCGCGCCCTCGCCGCCGGGGCCGAGGCCTCCGAACCGCTGTTCTTTGGTCCCCTGGAGCCGATGGTGTGCCTGATGCAGGAAACGCCGGCGGACCGGCTCCTGCCACTCCTGGCGGACACGCTGCGATCCGGCACCGACCTTCGCCAGATTGTCGCCGCCGCCGCGCTGGCCAATGCGCGGACGTTCGGGGGCGAGGATTACGTCGGCTTCCACACGATGATGGCCCTCGCGCCCGCATTCCATATGGCGCAAGAGCTGCCTGCCGAGTCGGGCCCCCTGCCGGTGCTCAAGGTGGCGTACCGGAACACGCGCCGAATCCAGGAGCACGGAGGACGCCAGGGCGAAGTGCTGCGAACCGTCGTGTCCGCTCCCACGCCGCCAGAGGCCCGCCGTGCGCCGCTGCTGCGCGATACGATCCGCCGGAAGGACACCGCGGCGGCGGAGCAATTGCTCACCAGCCTCGCCTCGGATGCAGCCGAGGACGCCCTTCAACAATTGCTGGCGGCCGTCCAGGACCAGACCGAAGTGCATTGGGTCGTCCTGCCCTACCGGGCGTGGGACCTCCTGGGTGTCATCGGCAAGGAACAGGCGCATGCGTTGCTCCGGCAATCCGTCCGCTATTGCATACAGGCGGAGAAACGGCCGCATCCGGCCACTTCGGACACGCCGCGCGCACTCCTGCCAAGGTTGCTTGAGGAGCACCGGCTTCTGGACCGGGCTGCCGGCGATCGGACGGGCGACGATTCATGGATCGTGGAATTCAGCGAAACGTTGTTTCGCTCCACCCCCGAACAGGCCGCGGCCGCGGCGGCAACCGCGCTGGCCGAAGGCCTCACGCCCGACGCGGTCGGGGAGTCGCTGACCCTCGCCGCCAACCAACTCGTCCTCCGCGATCTGGGACGTCCGCCACGCGACGAGTCGCCGGGCAAACCCACCGGAAGCGTCCATGGGGACTCGATTGGCGTTCATGCCACCGATTCCGCCAACGCGTGGAGAAACCTGGCCCGGGCGGGCGATTCTCGAAACTGCTTTGCCTGTCTGATCCTGGGCGCCTACCAGGTGGCTCTCGATCGCACTGCTCGCGGAGGGGACTTCTCCCACTGGGCCCCCCTTCCATACGGATGGCAATATGAGGAGGTCCGGAAACTCACCGACCCCACGATCCTCCTGCGCGAAACCGACGAGGCGATCCGCGGCAACCTCCAGGCCCGCGCCAGCGCGCTGGTTCATCGCTACGGGGAACAAGGCGGCGATCCGCGTGCGGTCTTCGATCTCCTGCTGCGGTATGCGGTGAGTGAAGATGGCGCCCTTCACGGGGAGAAGTTCTATCGCACCTCTGCGGAAGAGTTCGCTTCCACCCGTCCCGCTTTGCGCTGGCGCCATCTGGTGGCGCTTGCCCGGGTGACCGCCAGCGAATATGGCCGCCCGGCGCCTGGAGTGGCGGAGGCGCGCTCGCTGTTGAAGTTAACGTGATCCTTCGCGGGCCTATTGCGGAAGGCCCACGCCCCGGACCAGGCGGACAGCGTCCGTCCCCGCAAACGGCAGGACTACCGTGGTCGGCCCGGAATACCTGCCCAGGGAGGTCCAAGGACCGCCCAGAGCGCCCACCTCGGCATCCCAGGAGACGGAAGGCGCCGCGGTGAAGCGGACTTCCAACCCGGAGGCGGTGACCGTATAGCCGACGATCTGCGGAACCGGCTCCGGATCCGCGCGGCCGGGAGATCCCTTGGGCTCGAAGCTGGCCCGCCAATGTCCCGGATCACTCAGTTCCTCCGGGCCACCCCATCGCGGCACGAGGGAGAATCCGTTCCCGTCCGCCTCCGCCGGCCACGGCGGATCGTCGCCGTAGGTGATGCGGAGAATCTCCGGACCACCGGAAGCCGACTGCAGGACCACCGTTTCACCGCCGTTGTCCAGCGATCCATCGAACGGTCCGTATAGCGGATGATTGGCCTCCAGGCCATGCCATTCCCGAAAGGCCGCCGCGCTGTCGGTACGGATTAGCAGCGCGTAGCCGCCCGACGGTACGATGCTGTTGGATGGAAACGTATAGGAAATCCCCTCGATGAAGGCGGCGCCATCGAGGACCAGCGGATCCGTGGGATGCGTGTTGTGCAATTCTACGAATTCAAAGCCCTCGGGGGGCGGGTTGTACATGATCTCGGTCAACCGCAGGTCCCGGGTGATCACAGCCACTCCCATCGCCTCGCCGGCCGTAAACTCCACCGGGGCCGACCAATGGCTGGTGCGGCCTTCGGCATCGGTGTGGCGGACACGAACCCGGTAGAGCCGGCCAGCGATCAAGGATTGCGGCGGGAGTTGGATCTCTTCCGCGGGGACGGTCAGTTCCGGAGACTCCCACACGGACTGGATTTCATACGTCATGGGGGTGGCCGGATCCCACCCCGGGTGCCCGGTCCGACTCACCTCCGCCACGCGCCACTTCACCGATCGAAACGGCGCGGCTCCTTGATAAGGGTCGGATCGGAAGCTCAGCCGGTTCACTGGAAATCCGTCCGGACCCAGATAACTCACTTGGGGTGTCGCGGGCAGATCCGGCTCGGCGCTGAGGACGTCGAGGGAAAAGCTCGCATTGGTGGCGCGATACCGGACGTAGTTCTTCATCAACTGGGAAGCTCCGGCAAAGTCGCGCGTCACCCCGGCGCTGGCGGAGAAGCGGTAGAAGCGTCCCTGCCCCGCCTTATCGGGCAGCACCACTGAAGAATTGTTCATCAACGGATTGTAATCCCATTGCGCCCGGTCGGCATCCAGCAGACTCCAGGGCGCCGCCCCCCGCAACCGGAGGGCGTACTCGTCAATCAGCCGGAAGGCCTCGTCTGTGTTCCACAGGAGATCCCGCACCTCCCGCACGCGGTTGCGAAACTCCCGGACGATGGCCGGGCGGAGCGGGTTGCGGTTGAAGTTCGACAGCACGCGGCTCTTGAAAGGCTCGTCGCCTCCCGTCTGTCCGGACCGGTACATGTTGTTCGCCCACGTCAGGTCCAGATCCCAGGGAATCACCATCCACCGACGGTCCTGGGGATTGCGATAGTAGAAGTAGTTCTTGCCGTCGGCAATGTCGTAGTGATGGATGGCCTGCACCCCGATCTGATAATTATAATAGCTTTCCAGGTTGAAGTTGGCCCGCCACCAGTCATCGCTCAACTGGCTATGGCTGGACGGCGTGTAGGTGTTGAGAAAGGCCGACAGATCCGACGAATCCGTCGGCCCGTCCGGTCCCACATTGTTCGCTTCCCCGAACCCGTTCTCCATCTTGTAAAAGTTCCCGTCCGGCAGGCCGTGCTCGTCGAGAAACCGGCCGTCCAATTGTTCGATGGCCAGGTACAGCCCCCAGAAATCCCCCGCATACTGCGAGCCTGGCGCCGTTTCCGATGGCGCGTCCACGATCCGAAACTGCACGAAGGTCGTGTGGGACGCCGGCACGCCGAGCATCTGAAACATCCGGAAGCCGACACTTTCAAACATTCCCTGTTCGCCACGATGGAGATAGTCCCCCTGCTGGATACAGGCTCCGAGGTTCAGCTTGGTCCAGGGGGTGCGGTACCAGCGCCCCCAGTTGTCGCGCGCAAGGAAGTCGTGGCCCCGGTTGAAGTCGAACTTCCACATGTTCTTGCCCATGGCATAACGCCAGACCCCGCCCCGGGGACGAAACCGGATATGATCATAGACCCTGCCGTCGTACACCAGGGTACCGGTCCAGAAGTACTCGTCCCCGTGGGACCGGTCATACCAGGTGCAGTCCTCCACCGCCTGTTTGCGGGCGATCAGGTGATAGACCGGAAGACGGTTCATTTCCGCGACATCCACCGTGAAGGGGGCGCCGAGAGTCCCGGCCGTGCCCGGACGCAACGCCCCGCTCCAGGCCGGCACGCCGTCATAGACGAACAGGGCAAAATTGGGCTCCGGGTCGTCGGAATGCGGCGAACGGCCTGACAGGCCCGTCCGGTCGGCAGCCGTGATCCGGTACCGCACCAACTGACGGTGCTGCACCGCCACCTCGGGCAGTTCGGCGATGAAGCGGCTGGCGTCGCCGGCTTCCGGAAGCATGGGAATCGAGACCCAAGTGGTCTCAAACCGGGGATCCTCCATTTCGAGGTAATCCCCTGGTGCCACGATCTGATAGTCGAGGCGCACGGAATCCACACCATCGGGATCGGTGACCCGGGCGCGAATCACCACCCGGTCGCCGGTTTTGGGAGATTCGGGTTCATGCGACACCTGCCGGACCGCCGGAGGCGCATTGAGCGCAAAGACAACATTGGTCCGCCCCGGCGTCGGACCGCGTCCGGACGGCCCCACGACCCCGGAGAGCCGCGCGTCGAAGAAGGCGTCGGAACTGGTGTCGAGGCTCACATTGGCCACCTGCACGGCGATCACATTGCGGCCCTCCCGCAGCACTCCGGGAGCCACGGGCGTTTCCAGGCGTTCGTAGCTGTTGCTTTCACGAGCCCCTCCGGAGGACACGCCGTTCCAAGGCAATTCTCCGGACGGCATGCCCTGGGAGAACACGCGGTGACCGTTGATCCACATGGTGAATCCGTCGTCGTATAGCGCCTCCAGGCGAAGCGTCGAGATGGCGTCGGCCCCGGCCAGCGAAAATTCGCCGCGCAGAAAGAACTGTGTGTAGGCGCCCCGCATGTCATCCAGACGCGTGCGAAAGGCCACGTCGGAATCATATCCCACCGGGGCCGCCCCCTCGGTCCAGGCACTGGCGTCGAAGTCCGGCTGCCGCCATGCCGTCGCGGGATTCGAAGGCGCCGAAGTTCCCTTCCGCAGACGCCACCGGGCGCCCGAGGGATGCAGCAAACGGGTTGAGGTCTGTGTGCCGCCCACGACCGATGACCGCCAGTGTCCGCCCAGGTCGTTGTCGAGGGCTGGATGGATCAATTCCATGGAATAGCCCGGTGAGTCGCCGACCGTGGGCCACGGGAATCCCAGCCGGTATTCCACCTCGTCCTGCACGCGACCCGCTGCGTCGCGCAGGCGGAGCCTCTCCCCCTCCCCGGCCAACCGTCCGGTCCATGGTCCCAAGGCGTCCCGAACCCCAAACTTTGCGGTCACCGCAGCCGGATCCTGTGCAATCACCAGGAACTGGCCCGGATCCATCCGAACGCCTTGCGGAAAGACGAAATCCACCCCGGCGTCGAAGGCCCATCCGCTAAGGTCCTCTGCCTGCGGGCCGGTATTGAACAACTCCACAAACTCGACCCGCTCCTGCTTGATGTCCGGCGAATGATGGATCTCATTGATCACCACCGCCGCGGAAACCGGCCCACCCCAAATCGCGCCCGCGATGAGCGTAAAAAGTCCCGTTCGAAATGTCCCGGCCATGAATGCCCTCAAACTGCGCACCCTTGGGAGAGAAGCAAGTCACAGACCAGCCAATCCACCCGGGGAGAGCTGAAGGTCTGCTTGAAGGTGCGAGCCCGCGGGACAGGGCATTCGCCGATAGGGATCCGGTCGCCCGCTCCCAGTCTTCCGCAATCCTACTTCCCGCCGGACCCTTTGGGCCGCGAAGACATCCGACGCTCGCGTTCAGCCTCCATGGCCTCAAACTTCGCCCTCTGTTCCGGAGTCAAATTGAGGGCGTCCGACATGCGGTCGCGACCCTTGCGCATCAATTCCCGCAGCCGTTCCCGATGCTCTCGATGCGCGGCATCAAATTCGTCCATTCCCTCCCGGATGAGGGGATCCAACTTCCGCTGCTGTTCGACGTCCAAATGGAGCTCGCTGGTGAAGCGCTCACAGGTCTTCACCCGCATCTCCTCACGGTCCACGGGACGAAACACCGAGCGCTGCCCGATGCCGTACCCGATCGCGCCACCCGCCACCGCGCCGACGACAAACGTCGCAGCCAGGTATGAAAGCACCGCTGTGCGGGTGGGAGGGTTCATGGAGCCAGGGCGACGTACAGGGTGGCGTTGGCGACGGCATCTTCATCGGTCGCGGGCGGGCGGATGGACGACCAACTGAACACGATCGCGGTGGCGGCCACCAGCACCGCACTCGCGAAGCCCAGGCGCAACCATAACCCCAGGCCGGCCGGCAAACCGTCCCCAAGCGAACGCCGCCAGGCGGCCAGGACGCGTGCCCGGGCGAGAACCGGAAGCGGCTCACAGGCGGGCTTCGGGGTGCGGGCTGCAGACCGCAGCAGGCGATCCAGCGGATCCATGGACGGCGGGTCCGACTTCATGCGCGATGCTCCTTCATCAATTGGGCGAGATGACGCTTCATCTTGCGGCGGGCGCGAAACGCCCGGACCTTGACCAGCGGACCGCTCCATCCGGTGAGGGCCTTGATCTCCTCGACGCTTCGCCCCTCAAGGTGCAGCAGCGTGACGACCAGGCGATCCTCGGGCGACAAGAGCCGCAGCATGCGCTCCACCAACTCCCGGGACGCCACGTCGTGATCGGCCGGCACGTCGCCGCTGTGCTCCGCCAGGTGGTCCAGAATCGCGCACTGCTCCTCGGAAAGGTCGGCATGCCGCAACTCGGGACGGTGTGATTCCCGGGCAATCTCATGGCGGCAGGTGTTGACGCTGATGCGCGCGACCCAGTGCTCCAGCGGGACGAGCCCCCGATACTGGTCCAGTCGCGTGAATACTTTGATCAGAACACTTTGCACTAAATCTTCCTCGCTGGTCCGCCGCGGCAAATGGGACCGGACGATCCGGGTGACGAGCGGCGTCAGGTGCGCCACAAGGGCGCTTGCCGCCGCCTCATCGCCAGCCCGGGTCCGGGTGACGAGATCCGCCACATCCGTTCCCGGTTCGTCCATGCAGCAACCGCAGCTTTCCGAAAATCCTGACCCCCGGCAACCGGATTGGTTACCGCCACCGGTCGGGTTCGAGCACCAGGCCTCATTGAGGCGTCGCTGCCCCCCGCAGCGGCAGCTTCAGGCGGCTGGGCGGCTCGAGGTACCGGAAGGCGTTGCTGGGGTTGTCATTGTCGTAGGCGTAGGCGTCGCGGTGATCCAGGAAGTAGCGGAGGACCGCCACCGGAATCGCGAACCCCAAACCCTCGCCGAAGGTGAGCTTCATATTGGTCACGCCGACCACCGATCCCTTTGAATTGAACAGCGGGCCGCCCGAATTGCCCGGATTGATCTGAGCCGTCGTCTGCAGGTAGAGGTCTCCCCCCACCTCCCGGGCCGTGGTGCTGACGATGCCTTCGGTGACGGTCCGCTCGAGCCCCAGCGGGCTGCCGATGGCGAAGACGCGGTCCCCCTGGGCGAGGCCATCGCTGAATCCGAGCGGCACGGTCTTGAACCGCGGGGCTTCCTTGTCCTCCACTTTCAGCAGGGCGAGATCGGCAAACTTGTTCATCGCGACGATCCGGACGTCCTTGTAGCTGCGCCGCTCCAGCTGCCCGTCCTTCTGGTGGTACACCTCCACGGAAATCTTCGTTTCGCCCTCGATCACATGGAAGTTGGTCACGAAATAGCCGTCCGGATGAATGAAGAACCCACTGCCCAATCCGCCCGGAGTGCGCACCTGCACCACCGCTTCGCCGAGGCGCCCCACCAACTCCCGGACGGGCGCCTCCCGGGTGTCAGGGGATGCCTCGCCGAACATTCCGGCCGGCAGGGCGTCCGCCGGGGAATCTGTCCTGGCCGGCGGAGAATCCGCGGGCGGCGCCGGTGCGGTGTCCCGCACGATCTCCAGCACCTGCCCCCTCGGCACCCCCACCACCGTGTACCCGACGTCCACAAACACCGTCTCCGGCTTTTCGGAAACGATGCGCCCCGAAATGGCGGCGCCCTCCTTGAGGCGCAGCGTTTCCGCAAGCGCGACGGGGGTCAGGGTGATGGGAAGGCACAACAACGAGGGAAGCAGCAGGCGTCGCACGCGGGAAACGTATGGAGCCCCGCGGCATCCAGCAAGCAGAGGCCCACGGGGGACAACCGCCGTCTCCGTCTCCGTCCCCGGCTCCGGGTCCCCTTCCGTCGGGTCCTCTGCGCCCTTTGCATGAAACACAGAACTTCCCAAAGGCTCAGTATTCCCGCGGACGCAGCACCACCACCTCGGGCTTCGTCTTGTGCTTGGCGATCATGTTGGCCGGGAGGTAACCCCGCCAGGACAGGTTGGGATACACCATCGAGTGTCGCCCGATCACCGATCCGGGATTCAAGACGGCGTTGCAGCCGATGTCGGTGTGGTCGCCCAGCAGCGCACCGAACTTGCGCAATCCGGTGTCCATCGGATGGCCGTTCTCCCCCTCCACCCACACGTTGGAGCCGTCCAGCTTGAGATTCGACAGCGCGGCTCCGGCGCCCAGGTGCGCCTTGTAGCCCAGGACACAGTCCCCGACGTAGTTGAAGTGAGGCACCTGCGCCCCGTTGAAGAGGAGCGAGTTTTTCACCTCGCAGGAGTTCCCGATCACGCAGTGGTCGCCGATCACACAGTTCTCCCGAAGGTAGGCATTGTGCCGCAGAACGCAGTTCCGGCCGATGATCGCCGATCCGACGATCATCACCCCCGGCTCCAGAACCGTGCCCTCCCCGATTTGCACATTTTCCCCGATATGCACGGCTCCCAAAGTCCGGTGTTGATGGACCGGACGCACCTGCGTCCGGACATACTCCCCCAGCTTTGCCAGCACCTCCCACGGAAACGTGCACCCCTCGAAAATCGCCGCGTGCTCCGTCTGGGCGAGATCGAACAATCCAGAAATTTCGTACATGAACGCACGGTGCAAAAATCCCACCCGCACCGGCAATCCGAAATCACCCATGGCCCCGAGGGCGGGCGCCTCTCAATCTTTGGAGACTTGGGGGATCTGGACACGGATTTCACGGATTCTCACGGAAAGAAAAGGGCGCCCTCTCTGTCTTCCTCCGTGTTCCTCCGTGAAATCCGTGTCTCGCCTTCATCCAGCGTGAATCCAAAGCGCCGGCGTGCCGGTGCAGTCAAAAACTGAGAGGCGCCCCCCCGAGGGTGACGATCCGGGTGCCACGGCGCCGCAGGCGCCTCCGGGGATTGGGGTTCCCGGAGAACTTTCGTGACAGAGGACGCCGCTGCCGGGTAATCGAATCGAAGATCAACTCGCGGACGCCCACTCCCCGAATTCCCTATGAGCATGCCGAGACTCTTTCCAGCCTTCGCGCGGATTCTTTCGCTCCTGATGACCGCCGCGCTCCTTCAGGGCGCCGAAGAAGGGGCCGCGGCGGATTGGCTGGATGCGTTGGGCCGCGGAAGGCTTCTCGAGATCATCGAAGGCGCCCCGGCGGCAGCTTCCCCGTCCGGAAGCATCCCCTCTCCAAACTTCGTTCCCATTCGCACCCGCGTCGTGTCCGGAGACGGGACCAAGGCCACCAACTACAGCATCCTCGTCGGCGACCGGAGGTACGTGGCGCCGCCGATGCTGGACGGCCAGAACCAGGGGTTTCACCTCGTGATCCTCTCTCGCAGCAGCCTGAATTTCTCGTCCAACACCAGCTATGGAACCGACGACGTCAGCCTGGCACTTCTTACCGAGGCGCTGCAGGCGGTGTCAGAGGCGCAACTGGTGATCTTCTCCACCATCGGCCTGCCGGACGCCATTCCGATCCAGTCACCAGCCCAGCTTCTCCAGTTTCAGGAATTGCTGGAGAATCTCGGCGGTTCAGAAAATGCCTTTCTCAACCCCGCGGCCCCTGTGCTGGGTCAGATCGCCAGTCGCTACTCCCTGATCGGCAATCTGGGACGGAACGTTGCGACGGCCCATGAGCTGAGCAGCCTGGTGAACCCAAACACCACGGGAAGCATCGAGGCCGTCCTCATTCCGGACCTGAACGGGAACTACTTTCCCGTGTATCCGACCTTCGTGACGGTCCAGACCTCGGCCGGAAGCCTCCGGGACTCCGTGATGATCGGGGATCATCGGCTGGCGGCGCCACCGCTCCCCACCGGTGCCTCAGGCGGTTTCCACCTCGTGGTGGTGCGCCGCGACCGGGTCGCCGAGGCGGGCACCCATCCCGAAGTCGTCCTGATGAACTCCTCCTATGGCACCGCCTCAGCCAATGGCGGCACGGAGTTGAGGCGCCTGGTGACCGATCTCAATACGTTGGCCCCGCAGATCAATGCCGGATCGGTGATCGTGATCCTGGCATCGCTCGGCGCGGCATCCCTGCCGCCGACGGAGGACGTCGTGACCCTTATCGAATGGATCTCGGCTCTGGGCGGCGTGGGAGACATCCCCCAGCTCGCGCCAGACGGATATTATTCCCTGCTAGGCATCCCCTGGCTCGGAGGCGACGCCCCGATCCAGTCCCTTGAAAACCGCTCGTGGACCGTTCCCACCGGCGCCACCCAGTCGCCGAATCTGACCGTCGTGATGCAACCCGGCCCCGACGGCTGGTTTGCGCCCGTGGTTGGGGATACGGCCGAGGGCGTGGACTACCGAATGTTCCGCATCGCCCTTCAGCAGCCGACCCCATGGCCGGTGGCTCCCTCGGCGTCCTCCAGCCCCTGCCAGCCCGGGGATGAGCCCTGTTTGGCCTACCACTGGATCAGCCAGCAGATCACCGCCAACGACGCCATCCTGAGCCTCCGGGAAATCTACACGGTGCTCGACAGCCCGTTCTCGACCTACAGCGCCAACCTGGACGTCCTCCAATATGCCCCCGCGATGCGGGAACGGTTTTCCCGGGAAGTGTTTGAGCAGGTAAAGCAGCAGCTCGGCATCGAACTGCTCGAAGTTCAGACCGTGGTCAACCTCCTCGGGCAGTACACCCAGTTGATCACGGACTTCGCCGTGGAGCAGACCGGTGAATTGATGTCGGCCTACAGCAATGTGGAACAGACGGTGAGCCCCGACTCGTCGTCCACCGCCGGTTACGACCTCGAGGTGGCCATGCGGACGATCACGCTGATCGGAGCGGCTGTGGACCCGGAGCCGGTCTCCCGCGCCGCGCTCGGCGTGGCCAGCGCCGGATTGTTTCTGGGAATGTCCCTGGACCGTTCGCCCGCGGGCAACAGCAACGGCCAATTGTTGGCCAAGGAAGGAGAATTGGCCGGCCTGATCGTGCAGCGGTTCAACTCCAATCTCGTTTCCATCTCGCAAGTCTTCGCGTCGGTGCTCACCGACTGGGGACGGCTGCACGAGGTCGGGACCCTGGCCCAGGGGCCGCCGTCCCCGGGCAATGGATTCGCGTGGACCAACACCACCGCGGGGCGGATCACCTCCTCGATGGCCACGGCCTTCGAGCTGTCATTTTACAAGGCCCTCCTGCCGACCACCTTCGAATTGGTGGTGTGGCCGTCGGTGCCCTTCTCGAATCCGCGGGATTATTCCTACTACGGCCGCTGCTATCCGAACATAGGATACTGCGACTGCAACTCGGACGTCTATTCACCGCCATCCTACGCCTTTTATCCGACCCAGTTCTCCCCCTATCAGATCTTCATGCTGGCCACTCCTGACAAACGGTACCCGGGCCAATCCCTCATGGAAACCAATCTGCCGTCCCTGGGAGTCTATATGCCGGACTTCTTCGCGGGCGCGGGCCCCTGGGCAGGGGTTCTGCCGATCGTCCCGCCCGAGGGTTGGGACAAATACCTGAATTCCGGATCCTGTGCCGGGAACTGGGGAAGCTACCTCCGGGTGGAACACGCTCCCGGGCAGCCGTCTCGCTTCCTCTCGCGCAGCGAGCCGGGGGCCCGTTACCAGGTGGAATGGACGCCGTCCCTGGGGACCGACTGGCAATCGCTGGGCGAGCCCGTACAAGCCGGAGGAGACCGCTTCGAAGTGAGCCACGAGCTTCCTGAAAGTCCCGGGGCCTTCTTCCGCCTCCGCCGTCTGCCTTAGCTGCACCGGGCCGCCCCAGCCGAAATGGGAAGGCGTCCGCTGACCGGCCCTGGGGGCAGGGTCACGAGTGCGTCACCAAAGCCAGGGTGAATCCGTCGTACCCCTTGCAACCGACGGTCTGAATGGTGGTGGCAGAGACACGCGGTTCTGCCGCAATGACCTCGTGCAGACGCCGAACGCCGGCCACGTTCGGATCATCGCTTGCGGCATCCGCCAGGGCACCGCCGCGCACCACGTTGTCGGTGATGATGACGCTGCCGGCACGGGAAAGCCGGAGCGCCCAGGCAAAGTAATCCGCCGCTGCCGCCTTGTCGGCGTCAATGAAGGTCAGATCGAAGGGGGGAAGGCCTTCCCCGGCGAGCTGCGGCAGCAGGTCGAGCGCCCGCCCGCAACGCACTTCGGCGACAGCAGCAAGGCCGGCATGCGCCAGGTTGGCGCGCGCGATCTCGGCGTGATGAGGGGCGAGTTCCAAGGTGATGAGACGGCCGCCGGCAGGCAGGGCGCGGGCGAGCCAAATGGAACTGTAGCCTCCCAAGGTGCCCAATTCGAGAATGGCGCGGGCGCCGCAAGCCCTGGCGAGAAGATGGAGGAACTTGCCCTGCGCCGGAGACACCTGGTGCGGCGGCAAACCGCCCCCGGCACTGGATTGAAGGGCGTGGTTGAGCGCCTCATCGGACGGGATGAGTGTGTCGGCAATGAAGCGGTCCACTTCTGTCCAGCGGAGTTCGTTCATGGAAAACGGCGGGCGCCTCCACCCTACCGGCATTCGCTTGGGCGGCAACTCCGGACGCCCTGTCCCTTCTCGTGTTTTCGTGAGCCGCTTGAACTTTTTCTCCCGGTGATGTCCCGGTTTGTCCAGGCGGCGGGGATGATCCGATGAAACCATTCGTTCCATGAACGATGCCGACCTGCTCCATGCGTATGCCGCGGAAGGCTCCGAAGCCGCCTTCCGTTCGATCGTCCACCGCCACCTCTGATGGGTTCACGCCGTGGCGCTGCGCCAGGTCCAGGATCCGGTCCTGGCCCAGGATGTAGCGCAGGCGGTGTTTCTCCTGCTGGCGCAAAAGGCGGCCCGCTTGGGACGGACGGTCGTGGTCTCCGGCTGGTTGTTCCAGACGACCCGCTTCGTCGCCGCGCGCGTCCGGCGGACCGAACAACGGCGGCAACGGCGCGAACAGGAAGCCCTGAAAATGGCTCAACTCAACGCAACCCACGACGCGGAACACGACCTGGCGCCCGCCGTGGACGATGCCCTCGCCCAAATGGGGGAAACCGACCGCAACGCCCTTCTGCTGCGATTTGTCGAAGGCCGCAGCTATCGGGAAGTGGCGGCGGCGCTGGGAGTGTCGGAAGAGGCCGCAAAAAAGCGGGGGCAGCGGGCGCTGCAGACCCTGCGGGGACTGCTCGGCCGCTCCGGAGTCGCCGTGTCCGCGGCCGCCTTGGGGTCGTTCCTCGGGGAACGCCTGAACGCCGCACCGCCGCCGGGCCTGGAGGCCGGCGTGGTGGCGCAATTGACAGCCCCTGCTTCCGGGGCGGGCGCTGCGGGCGGATTGGTGCGCGACGTTCAAGCCGCTTGGAACGCAGCCCGCCGCCGCTGGGTGGGATGGGGACTGGCCGGGGCGCTGATGTTGATCGGCATCGGGAGGCTGGCCCCATGGCCCGCGCCGGCCCGCAACGACGCAGGCTCGCTCAACGCCGCCCCGGCAGCGGCCACCGCGAATGCGGAGACGGCACTTGCCGTCGCTTCCCCGGTGGAACCCACGGAGACCCTTCCAGTGCGAGTCGTGTCGGCGGACGACGAATCCCCGCTGGCCGGAGTTCAGATCCTGGCGCAATTTGTGGCCGACGGAGACTGGCGGTACCGCGACGATCTGTTCACGGGAGACGACGGGGTGTGTAAAGTTCCCCTGCCATCCGGCACCTTGCAGCGCCTGGATGTCGGCGCCCATGCGCCGGGATGGGGCAACCGGTTCTTCACCTGGATGCAGCGCTGGCAGGACCCGCGTCCGGCCTCCTACGTGTTGAGGCTGCAGCGGACCGGATCGCTTGGAGGGATCGTTCGCGACTCCCTCCATCGGCCCGTGCAAGGCGTCGAAGTCTGGGTCCAATACGGCATCAGCGACACCTCATGGCGCGAACCCCGTGAGGATCGGGAGCGCGTCGGACTCATGCGCCGGGCCAAGGTCGCGACTACCGATCCGGAAGGACGATGGGTCTGCTCCGTGGTGCCGGAGGACCGTGCGAACTTCTATTTCGAATTCGAGCATCCCGACTTCGCCCTGACGACGGTGCGCTGCCAGCGCGATGGGACGGACTCCCAGATCCTGGACTCCCTGCGTGCCCGGACGGCGATGACAATTTTGGAACCCGGCTACGCGATTCATGGCAGCGTAGCCGATCAGAAAGGGAATCCGGTGGCCGAAGCCCGTGTGGCGCCGTCCTGGCACCAGGCAGGAGCCGTCACCGACGCCAACGGAACCTTTGTGCTGCCCCGCTTTCCCCGGGGTCGCCACGAATTGATCGTGACCGCGAACGGTTTCGCCCCGTTGCCGTTTGAAACGGACGCCGGCGGGAAGCCGGTTTATCTGCGCCTGTCCCCCGGCGTGGTGTTGCGCGTTCGCGTCATGACCGCCGATGGCACTCCGATTCCAGGAGCCCGGCTGGGCCTCGACGACGCCTTCGGATTGAGCCGGCTTGGATGGGAGGGGCGGACCGACGAGGAAGGCCGCCTGGCGTGGGATGGAGCGCCCTTCGATCAGCCGCTCCGATTCCATGTGCATGCCGACGGATTCGCCATGCTTCGGATGATTCCCCTGGAAGCGAACGGGATTGAGCAGGGGGTGACCCTGCGTCCGGAACGAAGGGTCCGAGGGCGGGTGGTGGACGCGGCGACCCGGGAGCCGGTGGCGGCATTCAAGGCCATTCCAGGCTCCGACCGAAGCGAGCTGTGGTATGGAACCAACGGGGCTTACCAACTGCGCTTCAGCGAGAGCAATGAGCCCACCGTCATGATCGAAGCGGAAGGTTACGAGACCGTGGTGGGAACACCGCAGCCAGACGCTGGCGGCGAGTTTCGATGTGATTTCCATCTGCAGCGGATGTCTTCGCTTGTGCCCCTCCGGGGGACGGTCCGAGGGCCGGACGGCCTGCCGACGGCCGGTGCGGAGATCCTGCTGGTGACGTTGGACCGCGGCGTTGAAATCCAAAAAGGAGGGCGTCTCAAGGTGTCCCTGGGCGGTTCCCCTTCCCGCACCGACACGGAAGGGCGGTTTGAACTGCCGCGCGACAGCCGGGCGCACACGGTCGTCGCCTCCAGTCCCGAGGGGTTTGCCAGGATTCGTGTCCGCAATTTTGACGAAGCTCTCGAGATCTCCCTCCAGCCTTGGGGACAGATCCACGGTCTTCTTCAGTTGGCCGGCGAAGCCCCCAGCCTCGGACGCGTCACCCTCAATGACCTCAGCTTTGCCGGTCGGAACAGTGGCATTTCCCTTAATTGGAGCGCGTCCACCTCCGCCGACGGAGCGTTTCACTTTCCCGGGGTGCCGCCGGGAATGTACCAGGTGCACCACTTTCGCGGCATCGGTGAGGCGGGTGGACGTTCGGCATTGGTAAAGGTCGCGGCGGGGGAGACGGCCTCAGTTCAGATCGGAGGCGACGGACGCCGGGTGTTCGGACGTCTGCAAGCGAAACCCGGAGTGGGACTGACCAATTGGAATCTCCAAGTCGCGGCAGCGCGCCTCGGCGTGCGGCCGTCACCCGCCCAGGGTCCGTTCCTTCAGTCCACGGATGATCTGGAGGCATGGCACCGTCAGGCCGACGCCTGGGAGGATCCCGAGGCGCAGGCCACCTTCGTCGCCAGCAATGTGTTCCCCCTCGACGTGGAGGCGGACGGTTCCTTTCACGCGGAGGACATTCCACCGGGAGAGTATGGGTTGATCGTTGATCTGGGAACGGCGGGAGGAACCCAGGCGAAATCCGCAGGCGACCCCTGGACGGCCAGGCGCGGACCACGACTGCGGGCGTCCATCGTCGTACCATCCCCGGAACAAGGGGCGGAGGCGTCCCCCTGGGATCTGGGCTTGCTGACCCTGGAGGGGGAGAGGACGGCGGCGGCAAGACCCCGGTGACGTCCCAATACAAGCGGAAGGACGCACAGAGGGACAGGTCATCAGTTCGCCCCCCTCGCCCCCGTCTTCATCCACCATCGTTTCGGGAGCATCCGAGCGGTTTGCTGCGCGCCTGGAATCGGTTCACGAGACCGCGACGGGCTCCGTGGGTTCGAAGTTCATGCTGATATGAACCGGTGTCTTCCCGTAGATCGGTGGGGGTCACCGAACCACCGCTCAGGAAGGTGGAACCATCGATCAACCAATGAAGAACAGGGTACGCAACTGGCTTGCGGCCAGCCTGCTGGCCGTCCCGGGAATTCTAATCCTGCGTCCGGACAAACCGTCGGCGTGGCGCCGGGCGCCGGGCAAGTTTTCGAGTCCGCGGCCGCGGCGTGGAGTCAATAACGCTGGAACGACGCCGTCGCCGGCTACCAGCAGGCCGCGGCACTGGCGCCCGACGCGGAGACCGGCCTCGAAGTGCAGGTGCACTATGCCGAGGCGCTCAGTTTTCTGACCCCGCCGGAAGTCGCATTCGGCCGGCAACGTGTTCCGGATTGACGAAGTGATCCGAGAGATGGACGCCGCCCACGTCCACTTCCGCTCGCGCCCCGGAAAAACCTATGTGGTCGAATGGATCACCGGCCTCACGGCAGACTGGCAACCGCTCCCGCCCGTGAGCGCGACCGCCGCCTCCACCTTCGTCACCCACGCAGTGCACCTCGATTCGGCCCCCTATTCTACCGCATGCTCGTGGAATTGGGACCGCCCTGCGATTGAGCGACCGGACGACGCGCATCTTGCCTCGTCGTTCGTCCAACGCCTCGCGACAAGTCGGCTGGTTCCGGAATCAATCCACCCGCGATCATCGAAGAGCAGCGGATCTTCGTGAGGCAGCTCAATACTTAAATCTGGGACAGTGTCCGCACGACGGACTCGGTCGAGTTCGGAAGAGCCATTTGCCGAACTGGACACGAATCTGCCGTAGGGTCCGCCCCCGCTTCTTTTCCAAGTCCTTCTTTCGGATGGACATCGGTATCCGATCAAGCTTCGCTGCTTTGAAGCATTCGAAATTCACCTTCGCACAAAAATTATTTGGGAGAAATGAATGTCGATCCCCACCTACGATAAACTTTTCAATCCGTTGTTGGCTGCGATTCGAAAGCTTGGAGGCTCTGCATCAATTTCAGAGCAAGAACGTGTCGTCGCTGAATTACTGTCGCTCTCGGAGCGAGAGGTTGCCGAGATACATCGTGGCAATCGAACCAAGCTCAGCTATCGTCTGGGTTGGGCTCGAGACTATCTCAAGCGATACGGCATGCTCGATAATTCGGAACGCGGCATCTGGTCACTCACACCTGAAGGCTTGAAGACGCCCGAAGTCGACGAGGAGGAGGTAAAACGAGTCGCTCAGGCGTTGGTGCGGAACCAAAGGAGGAAAGAAAAGAGAGAAGAAGCCGAGGACCCGGTTCAAACATGGGAGGACGAGTTGCTGGAGCTAGTGAAAGCTATCGCCCCAAGTGCGTTCGAACGTCTGTGCCAGCGTCTGCTACGCGAGTCCGGATTTATACAAGTAGAGGTCACGGGGCGCACCGGAGATGGGGGCATCGACGGCAAGGGCGTCGTTCGTATTGGCGGGGTGCTTTCGTTTCATGTCCTCTTTCAGTGCAAGCGGTATCGCGGCAGTGTATCCCCGTCTGTTGTGAGAGATTTTCGAGGAGCATTGGTCGGTCGAGCGGACAAAGGGTTGATTGTGACCACCGGTGTTTTCAGCAAGGATGCGCGTCTGGAGGCTCAACGCGACGGCGCGACTCCGATCGATCTAATCGACGGCGAAGAGTTGGTTGAAAAACTCAAGGAGCTTCGGATTGGGGTCGAAGTGAAGCAGAAAATCGTCGAAGAAGTCATCATCCATCGAGATTACTTTGATGAACTTTGAAAAGCCCAACAAGATCACCATGAGCCGACTGTTCCGGTTTCCCAGTCCGGTCCGGCGGGATCCAGCCATCGAAGTCTGGATGGATGGGCATCCGGGTGAGTTGGGGGCAATCGCCCGGCGCTGGTTTGAGGTCATGCGCGGCTGCGGAGACGATGTCCGGGAGTTGTTGCACGACGGTCATCCGACCGCGTGCGCAGGCGATGCGGCGTTTGGCTACGTCAATGTCTTCAAGGATCATGTCAATGTCGGGTTCTTCCGGGGCGCCGAGATGGCGGATCCGAAAGGCCTGTTGGAAGGCACTGGCAAGTTCATGCGTCATGTGAAGCTCAGGCCCGAGCGCCTTGCCGATGGCAAGGCGCTGACAAAGCTGATCGAAGCAGCATACACCGACATGAAGCGGCGTCTCGTGGCAGAGTAGCTTCATGTCGGCCATCAACGCCATGGGCCCGCTCCTGGCCACCGCCAGCCGCCCCCTCACGACTTGGCCATCCCCCGGAGCCGGCATCCTTGCCAACGGTCCGGCCCCGGCGTTTCCTTTCCCGCCGGAAGTCGCCGGATTGCCCCCCCATGAATGTGCTCGTCGTTGATATCGGTGGAACTCACGTGAAGGTGCTGGCCACCGGCCAGACGGAACGCCGCGAGACGCCCTCGGGGCCCGGCATGACGCCGCGCCAGATGGTGGCCAAGGTCCGGAGAATGACTCAGGGATGGGCCTATGACGCGGTGTCCATCGGATACCCCGGCTTCGTCCACCGCGGGCGTCCGGTCGCCGAGCCGCACAATCTCGGGCGGGGCTGGGTGGGCTTCGACTATCGCAAGGCTTTCGGCAAGCCGGTGCAGATGATCAACGACGCCGCCCTGCAGGCGCTGGGAAGCTATCGCAAGGGCAAGCTGTTGTTCCTGGGCCTGGGCACCGGACTGGGCTCCTGCCTGATCGTGGACGGCATCGTCGAGCCGATGGAACTGGCGCATCTGCCCTATCGGAAGGGAACGTTCGAGGACTACGTGGGCCTGCGCGGGTTGGAGAAGTTGGGGAAGAGGAAGTGGCGCAAGGAGGTCGGCCGCGTCGTCGAAACCCTCGCCGCCGCCCTGGAACCTGACGACATCGTTCTCGGCGGCGGCAACGTGAAGAAGCTCAAGGAACTGCCGCCCGGATGCCGCGCCGGGGACAATGGCAACGCCTTTCTAGGCGGCTTCCGGCTGTGGGAGGACGTTGCCACCGTCGCCACGTTGAAGCCCTCCCGCGGACGAACCGCCCGCAAGGCGGCGCTCGCGGTGGTGGCCTGATTTCCTTCCCATCGTTCGAAAACTAGATCCCCCATGAGCACCGCCGTCCGCACCAGTCCCCTCGTCAAGCGACCCGCCTGGAAATCCCTGGCCGCACACCATCGCAAGATCGCCCCGCAGCATCTGCGGGACCTCTTCGCGCGGGATCCCAAGCGCGGCCAGCGCCTGACCGCCACCGGAGCGGGTCTTTTCCTCGACTACTCCAAGAACCGCGTCACCGACGAAACGCTGAAGCTGCTGGTGCGCCTGGCGGAGGAATGCGGCGTCCGGGACCGCATGGAGGCCATGTTTCGCGGTGAGAAAATCAACCGCACCGAGAACCGCGCGGTGCTGCACGTCGCTCTCCGGGCGCCGCGCAACGCCTCGATCCTCGTGGACGGCCGCAATGTGGTTCCGGAAGTCCACGAGGTCCTCGATCGCATGGCCGCCTTTGCCACCCGCATCCGCAGCGGCGAGTGGAAGGGCTACACCGGACGCCCGATCCGCAACGTGATCAACATCGGGATCGGCGGATCCGACCTGGGGCCGGTGATGGCCTTCGAGGCGCTGCGGCATTACAGCGACCGCGAGCGGGTGTTCCGGTTCGTGTCCAATGTGGACGGCATTGATTTCGTCGAAGCCACCCGGGACCTGGACCCAGCCGAGACGCTGTTCATCGTTTCCTCCAAGACCTTCACCACGCTGGAAACCATGACCAATGCGTCCAGCGCCCGGGACTGGCTGCTGCAGGGGCTGGGGGGTGATCCCAAGGCGGTAGCGCGGCATTTTGTCGCGGTGTCCACGAACACGGAGAAGGTGTCCGGCTTCGGCATTGATCCCGCGAACATGTTCGGATTCTGGGACTGGGTGGGCGGGCGCTACTCCATGGATTCGGCGATCGGTCTCTCCACGATGATCGCCATCGGACCGGAGCGGTTTCGCGAGCTGCTGGACGGCTTCCACGAGATGGACCGGCATTTCCGCACCACCCCCTTTGAAAAAAACCTGCCCGCGCTGATGGGGCTGCTGACCGTGTGGTACACCGAGTTCTTCGACGCGCAGACGGTCGCGGTGCTGCCCTACGAGCAGTATCTCAAGCGGTTCCCCGCCTATCTCCAGCAGCTCACCATGGAGAGCAACGGGAAGTCCGTGACCCTCGACGGCGTGCGGGTGCGATACCAGACCGGTCCGGTGTATTGGGGCGAGCCCGGCACCAACGGGCAGCATTCATTCTACCAGTTGATCCATCAGGGCACGCGGCTCATTCCCTGCGACTTCATCGGATTCGCCCACGCGCTCACGCCGCTGGGACGCCATCACGACATGCTCATGGCCAATGTGTTTGCGCAGGCCGAAGCGCTGGCGTTTGGCAAAACGGCAGCAGAGGTGGCCGCGGAAGGCACCCCGGGATGGCTGGTCCCGCACCGCGTATTCGAGGGCAACCGTCCGTCGAACACGATCCTGGCCGAGCGCCTGACCCCGGCCGCGCTGGGCCGCCTGGTGGCCTTGTACGAGCACAGCGTCTTCACCCAGGGGGCAATCTGGGACATCAACTCCTTCGACCAGTGGGGGGTCGAACTGGGCAAGGCCCTGGCGCAGCGGATCATTCCGGAACTGGAGAGCGCCAGCCCGCCGCGGCTGAAGCACGACAGCTCGACCAACAACCTCATCCGACGCTACCGCAAAATGAAGGCGGCGTGAGCCGCTTCACGGTACTCATGCGGTAGAATTCGCTGGGAACGCTGGCATCCGTGCCGGCGCGTTGGTGTTTGCTGGGGTCGCTGTCATCGCGGATGCCATCACCAACGCCGAACTGGGCCGCAGCGTGGTTTAGCGGACGCCAGGCGGACGCCAGGGACTGAGCGCTCCCCTTCCTCCTCCTCCGCGAAAATCCGTGCAATCCATGTCTCCTCTTTACCGCTCCTTCCGCTGCGGACGCGCCTCGCGAGGCACCTTGCTGGTCTTGGGTACCACGAGGTTGGTCCCGGGCGTCCATCCGACGTCGCGACCGTCGAGATACAGCGTCCGCGGCACCAGTTCCACCAGGTGCCCGAACACATCCAGGGCCACGGAGCCGGGCAGGAAGGTGGTATCCAGAAACTCCACCGGGCCGTAGGGAAAGGTGTTGGTATTGGGCAGGGTGAACACCCTCTGGTAAGGCGCGTTGGTGAAACGCGCGGGCGCGGTCTCGCCGGGGAACGTCAGGGTCACCGGGCCGTCCGCCAGGATCCGGTGGTGTTCGATGCGCAACACCGGCGTGCCATCGGGCAACTTGTCCTGGGTAACCGCCCACGGCCCCCCCTTCCGGCGGTAGGCCGTGCATGCACCGTAGAAGGTGATATACAGAAACAGCGTCGCGAAGAAGAGCCCGACAAACCGTTTGGCCGCCCTGGTGCCGTCGTCATTCACTGGCCGGACAGCCTGAGTCAATGGCGCGGCCCGGACGAGTGGGAAGTATCCGCCGAAAAAATCCTTTGGCTGCCGCCACCTCCTTCCCAAAATCAAAACGGCAGCGCACTGCGTAGAGGGCGCTCGAAAAGTGCGGCGGGGGTCACGGGAGTGACGGGACGTGCCGATCCACACGACACCCCCGGCATCTTCGACCAGCAGTTGAATGTCGAGGCCGGGCAGAGCGGGCGTGCTCCGAAGGAATGGACACGTCCCGCCGGTCGGAGTCCATCCGCACCAGACCGGCGCGGGTTCCCAGTCAGAGACGTCCGTCCCGTGCGCGCAGGATGGCCTTGACGCGACCATCGGGCAGCCCGTCGCGTAGCGTCCCAAGGTGGACGAGTGGGAATGCGGCGACGCGATGGGTGATGGCCGCAGGCAGGGGACTTTGGAATCCGAACAACCCCGCGGACAGGACACCGGCCAACCGCCAGGGGGGACAGGCCCATGCGGAGACCCCAATCATACCAGAGAGAAGGGGAAGGCAACCGCAGGGATACGGCCAAGCCAACGGTTCTTCGCTATTTTCCGTTGCTGGGGCGCACCTCAGTTTTTTTGACTGGGCCGGCACGACGGCGCTTTGGATTCACGCTGGCTGAAAAGGAGACACGGATTTCACGGAAGGACACGGATGAAGACAGAGAGGATACCCTTTTCTCTCCGTGAGAATCCGTGAAATCCGTGGCCAGATCCTTCAACGGCAAAGGACCAGCGGGAACCGATTCCCACAATCTCCAGAAAATTGAGATGCGCCCCCGTGGTTGGGCGGGTCGGTAGTCCGGCCGGGAGATGATTCCCGGAAAGGCGTTTGCAGGGTTCTAGAATCAAACAGGGGGCAGATCTCTATTTTGACATTCTCTTCAGCACCCGAGGCGCAAACGTGCCCTGTGGTAAAAGCGGCGCACTGCACGCCGCCAGTCGCTTAGGGACGGAGGTCTTCGGCCGCCTCTCCGGCGTCGGGGCGAACCGAGGGGGAAAGGCATCTGTCGTCCTCCTGAACTATTGTCCCCTGAAAGCGCCAGCATCCTTGCTGGCCGTCAGTGGAGGCGGATCTCGCCGGCAGGGATGCCGGCGCTCCCAGAGGCACCGCGGATTTCGCGGAAGATGCGGAGCACCACGGGTTGCTCGGGCCACCGCCAAACCGCGCCCGCACCGGAATCGCCCGCCACTCTTCTCGCCGCAGTCTCCCCCCTGGTGGTCGGTTGATTTGCGAGCAGTCTCTGGTTGAAAATCAACCACTCTCTGGTTGAATATCCTCCATGAAACGGCGGAATCTCACGCCTCAAATTCTGGCCGCGTTGCGCGATACTCCGGTCGTGTATCTGCAAGGGCCGCGGCAGGCGGGCAAGTCCACCCTGGCCCAGGCGCTGCGGGACGGCGGCCATGACGCGGACTATCTCACCCTGGACGATGCGGCCGTGCTGGCCGCCGCACAGAGCGATCCGGAGGGATTCATCAGCGGCCTGCCGGAGCGGGTGATCCTCGACGAAGTGCAGCGCGTGCCGGAGATGTTCCACGCCATCAAGCGCAGCGTGGACGCGCGGCGCAAACCGGGGCGCTTTCTCCTCACCGGCTCGGCTCAGGCGCTCGTGTTGCCCAAGCTTTCGGAGTCACTGGCCGGGCGGATGGAGGTGCTGACGCTCTGGCCATTCTCACAAGGCGAAATCGCCTCCCGCCGGGAGGGATTCGTGGACGCCTGCTTTGCGCGGGAATTCAAGCCTGGCAACTTTGCCGACACCGACTGGCCCTCGCTGGCGGGGCGCATCGCCATTGGAGGTTATCCCGAAGTGCTGGCACGAACCGGCGCGGCACGGCGGCACGCGTGGTTCGGGGCTTATATCACCACGGTTCTCGAACGCGATGTGCGCGACCTGGCCAATGTCACCGGCTTGCGCGATTTGCCGCGCCTGCTGCGACTGGCAGCGTCGCGGGCGATGGGCTTGCTGAATTTCGCCGACCTCGCACGCGATGCGGCGATGCCGCAGACGACGTTGCAGCGGTATTGGGCCTTGTTCGAGGCGACGTTTCTCGTGCGCTCGCTGCCGCCGTGGCACGCGAATCTCGGCCTGCGTTTGGTCAAGACGCCGAAGGTGCTGCTCGGCGACACGGGCTTGTTGTGTCACTTGCTCGGCCTGGACGCGGAGCGATTGCGGGCGGACGACCTGATGACGGGCGCGGCGCTGGAGTGTTTTATCGCCGTTGAACTGACCAAGCAAATCTCGTGGAGCGTGACGCGGCCCGGACTTTTTCATTACCGCACGCACACGCAGCACGAGGTGGATTTTGTGCTGGAGGACGCTCGTGGGCGGCTGGTCGGGATTGAAGTCAAGAAAACCGCCAGTCCGACCCGCGGCGACTTCAAAGGTTTGCGCCACCTGGCGGAACAAACCGGCAAACGTTTTCTGCGCGGCATTCTGCTCTACACAGGCTCAACGAGCGTTGCGTTTGAGACGAACCTCCATGCCGTGCCGGTCAGCGCCTTGTGGCAGATGGATGCCGGGTTGGCCGGGTCGTGAAACCACATTGGCCGCCGTTGATTCGCATGGACGAAGCCACAAGCGAGAGGTCCGGCTTCAGTCCACGGTGGTAGAGTAGGCGGATGCCCGCATCGGCCTTCGTCCATATGCCAGGGTCTCGGCGTCTCCGGTTGCATACTGTAACGGGGCTCATTGGATAGGGTTCACCTTCCTTCAGGCCTGCCGGTTCTCTTCCCGGACTGCCTGCCCCTCCCCACCTTACGGGTGGACAGGCACCCGGTCCTTCGCTCGCCAACCGTCCAACTCGACCGATGGGACTTGCACCCACGAGCGCAACAGCCTTCACGGGCTGCTGCGGTGCATCTCAGCTTTTTGGATGGGAGCGTGCGCCTCTGGCGTGCAAGCAGCGGGCGTGCCGCCCGGTGCTTCGTGCGCTGACTTTCCTGCTGGGACCTCGCTGCGAATGGGGTCTGGGCAGGAAAACAGTCCACAAGGTCTCGGCGGGGACGCCGAGACCCACACGCGGGACGCGTGTTCTCCCCATCCAAAAAACGGAGATGGACCCCAAAACGCGGAGCTTGCACGCGGAGGAAGTTGTGTGCGATAGTTCCCACACACACCACGCGGTTGGTTCACGAACGCTACCTATGCACACGATACACAGTCCACAAAAGGGCCGTTCATCCGGCTTCACGCTCATCGAGCTGCTGGTGGTGATCGCCATCATCGCGATCCTCGCCGGCATGTTGCTTCCCGCATTGGGGAAGGCCAAAAGCAAGGCGCAGGGCATCCTGTGTCTCAGCAATGGCAAACAACTGATGCTGGGATGGACCATTTATTCGGGTGATCACCAAGAGAGAATCTGCCCTTCGACAGGGTTGGGAGGATTGGTGACCACCCATAGCCCGACCAAAGACTACCGGCTAAACCAATGGTGCATGGGGACGATGCACCAGGCGCCGAGTTGGACCAATACGATCCTGATCATGGATTCGCTGCTGTATAAGTATGTGAACTCATTGGGGGTTTACAAATGCCCCGCCGACAGAGCGAAAGCGACGACGGCGGCCGGGAGCGCGTTTGGCCGGGGAGGAGGAGTCCCCAAGGTCCGGAGCAACTCGATGAGTTGCTTCATGAATCCTCTGCCCGGAGAAACGCGCGCCATGGGTAAAACTTACCGCAGGCAGGGAGATTTCGTGCTGGGTCCTTCAATGACCTGGGTGACGATTGACGAGAATCCGGCCTCGATCAATGACGGGTGGTTTGTGCATGAGAGCAAGGCCTCATTCGTGGACTACCCGGCTTCCTACCACAACAGTGCAGGCGGCCTCTCGTTTGCGGATGGCCACTCGGAAATCAAAAGATGGAGGTCGCCGGCCGTCCTTACTTACGGTCAAAGCTCCAGGGTGAATGCAGCCCTTGATCGGGTCGACGCCACATGGCTCTACGACCGGACAACGGACTTTACCCAGCGATGGAACTAGCGGGTTTCACGTCACATGCTTCCCTGACGGAAATCCAATGGGTTAATTGCCGGAGTCTCGGGGTTCGACGTTCGAGACCCATCCGTGAGATACCCCTGTGACGCACCATCGGCTTCGGCTCCTTGCGGGGCTCCTCCTGTTCACCTGCCGATCCGCCGCCGGCGTGGTGATCAACGAGATTTTCTACCATGCCCCGGACGAGCTGAACGACCTGCAGTGGATTGAGCTGCACAATCCGGAAGCGCAGTCCGCGGATATTTCCGGCTGGAAGCTTCGTGGCGGCGTCGAGTTCCAGTTCCCCCCGGGCACCCTGCTGCAACCGGGCGGTTTCCTGGTGGTGTGCCGCGATGAGAAGCTCTTCAAGGAGTTTTATGACGCGGCCGTGGCCGGAAGGTTCCGCAAATCCCTCGGCCGGGGGGGCGACACGGTGGAACTCACGGATTCCGGCGGTCGCGCGGCGGATCGCGTGACCTATGACGACCGCGATCCATGGCCGACGGCAGCCGACGGCGCTTCGGCCTCGCTGGAACGGATCACCCCCGGTCAGCCCGGCGACCGGGCGGAGAACTGGACCGCTTCGCCGCTTCCCACCGACGCCGCGCGGCCGGCCGGAACTCCCGGACAGACGAACGCCGCCTATTCCTCCCACTTCCCACCGGTGATTCGCGGGCTGGCCGCCAACCCCAAGGCGCCGAGGCCGGGACAGGCCATCCAGGTCCGCGCCGAGGTGGAGGATCCAGACGGAATCAAGGCGGTGGAGTTGCGGTATCGCATCGTACAGCCCGGAGTGATCGGCGAGGAGCAGGTGGTCCCGATGAAGGCTGGCGACGGCCGGACTTGGAGCGGGGAGATTCCTGGGCAGGAGTCCGGACGCCTCGTCCGATGGCGCGTCCGGGCCGTGAACCAGCGACAGGCTGAGCGGTTCCAGCCGCCGCCCACGGCGCTCGCGCCGGCCGCGTCCCTGTTCGTGCAGGCTCCGCCGGACGGCGGCGGCCTGTCGCAGGTGCAAGTCCTCCATGCCGACGCCGCGGAGTTTGCCGCCATGGAGCGGGTCCGCCGGCGCGCCCTGCAGAAGGACGAAGGGCCGTTCGGTAATCAGGCGTCGCGCCGACTTCAGGATCTGCTTCATCGCCAGTTGAACCTGCGCGACGCCTGGTATGAGTGGAGCCTCCACCGGAATCTGGACGCCGCCGGCTACCGGGCGCTGCGCAAGGTGGTGGCGTCCCGCAGCACCGAGCGGAATGCCTTCCTGGAGGAGGCCATGGCCGCCGAGGATTCAGCGGCCTTCGAAACGGCGGCAGCTCCGCGGATCCGGGCGTTCCAGGACGCCTGGATCGCCGAGGTGCAGGCGGCGCTACCGGGCGACGCGGGGGCCGCATTCGGCCCCTGGTACCGGGCGAGGCTGGCCGAGGAGGACCCGGGGCCCGGGGGATTTCTCGCGAGCCTGTTTTCGCCGGAGGCCGGATGGCTGGCCCTCAACACCCGGTTTGAACTCACTGAAGACCAGCGCCTGGCCCTCGGCCCGGCCCTGGAGGCCGCCGTCCGCGGGCGTGCGGACCAGGCGTCCATGCTCCAGAAGATCATGGGGGGCGACGGGGATTTCGGAACCCTATTGGCGCAGTTGGGAACCCTGGAATCGGCCTGGAACGCCGCCTGCCGCCAGCATCTGACGACGCGTGAGTGGCGGTTCCTCCTCGACTGGAAGGGCGGCCAGGGCTCGTTCATCCGGCCCCGCGTGACCGAGGCGCAGCCGCGACCGCCCCGCGGCCAGACCGCCGTGGTGGTCACCGATCCCGCGACGGGCGCCGTGGAGGTGTTCGACTTCATCCACTTCAATGAACGAAGCGCCGGGTATAAGGTGCGGTTCCATAAGGACCAGCCCTACCGGGGCATGACCACCGCCAACATCATCTTCGAGTACAATGACCGATTCGTGATGGCAGAGCCGCTGGCCTTCGAACTGTACCGGCGGGCGGGCAATGCCGCGTGTGAGACGGATTTTGTGCGCCTCACCCTGAACGGGAATCCCATGGGATACCACCTGCTGTTCGAGCAGGTGAACGGTGCCTTCCTCCGGCAGCACGGCATCGCGCCCGACGGCGACCTGTACAAGATCCTCTGGTACGGCCTGGGCATCGAGGGCCAGCACGAGAAGCAGGATCATCCGGACCGCGACCATCGTGACCTGACCCGGCTCCTGGCCGAGCTGGAATCCACGTCGGGAGACGCCCAGTGGGCGCTGATTCAGAAGCACTTCAACGTGGACCAGGTGGCGACCTACTTTGCGGTCAACATGGTGCTGTCCCACTGGGACGGCTTCTTCAATAACTACTTCACCTATCACGACCGCAAGGGCTCCGGGAAATGGGAGATCTATCCCTGGGATCAGGACAAGACCTGGGGATTTCACGATGCCAGCGGTGAGACGGTGTTCTTTGACATGCCGCTGACCTTCGGCATGGCCGGAGACCGCCCGCCCGGCGGCGGCCCGCCGGTGATGAATCCGAGGCATTGGTGGCGTCCGGGCGGATTCTTCTCCAAACCGCTTCTGGCCAATCCCGAATTCCGCGGGCGCTACCTTCGGCGCGTGCGTGAGATTCTCGACACCGTGTACACCGAGGCGGTGTTCTTCCCGGTCATTGATGCGATGACCGCCCGCCTCAGGCCGGAGGTTTCCTTGCGGGCGACCCTGCGCGGCGAAAAGGCGGACGAGGCCCTCGCCCGGCTCGACCGCAACGCGGCGTCATTGAAGGAGCATCTGGTCAAGCGGCGGGCCTTCCTGCTCGCACAGGACGAGCTGGCCCGGCTGGAAAAATGACCGGGTTGCGGACGGGCAGGGACTCTTTGAGTTTTCCGGCCGCTCCACCAACCGGCTAAGCCGTAACGATGCGGTAAATTTTTGGATAGGGGATCGGGTCGGGTGCCGGGGATTGCGCCCCGGCACCCTCCCACACCACCGGACATGCGGTTTGCTCGCATCCGGCGGTTGAACGCGGGGAGGACTCCCTCCCAGGGGGCCGACGGTCATCCCGGGG